>Ga0209922_103074_pt1 | contig 13669 bp, 10 predicted proteins | sample ThiBiot_500_biof_FD_183946 | JGI IMG/M metagenome (GOLD analysis project Ga0209922, IMG submission 183946) | Wastewater bioreactor microbial communities from Cape Town, South Africa - Thiocy_expt_500_biof (SPAdes) | ecosystem: Engineered > Bioreactor > Thiocyanate-remediating > Anaerobic-Aerobic ...
GCTCAAGCCGCGCGGCCAGCGCCCGCCGGTGCAGGCGGTGATCGCGCGGCTGCGGCCGAAGCTGGCGAAGGTCAGCGGCGTCAGCCTGTTCCTCAATCCGGTGCAGGATCTCCAGGTCGGCGGGCGGCAGAGCAACAGCACCTATCAATATGTGCTGAAGGCCGACGATCCCGACGTGCTGAAGGCGGCGGGGCAGAAGCTGGTCGATGCGCTGAAGCAGCATCCCGATACCGTCACCGACGTCGATATCGACCAGCAGGACGCCGGCGCCAACGCCTTCGTAGAGGTCGATCGCGACGCCGCCGCGCGGCTCGGCGTGACGATGCAGGCGGTCGATGCGGCGCTCTATGACGCGTTCGGCCAGCGGCAGGTGGCGAACATCTATTCCGGCCTCAACCAATATCATGTCGTGATGGAGGCGGCGCGGCGGTTCAACGGATCGCCTGCTTCGCTCGCCAACATCTGGCTGCCGCTCAACCCGCCCGCGAACAACGTGTCCAATGGCGTCATCACGCCGCCGAGCGTCGCGAAGGCGGCGGCGGCGGACAATGCCGGCGGCGGCGCGCCGAGCGCCGGCACCGGCGGCACCGGATCGGGCGGCTCGGCGGTCGCGGCGGGCAATGCGGTGAGCACGGCGGCGCGGACGATGGCTCCGCTGTCGGCGATCGCGCACTGGTCGACCGGATCGACCAACGCGGCGGTGAGCCATTCGGACGGCGAGCCTTCCGCCACCGTCTCGTTCAACCTGCCGCAGGGCGTGTCGCTCGGCCAGGCGGCGCAACTCATCGCGCAGGTGCAGGCGAGCCTCGCGCTGCCCGCCACCGTCCACGGCGAGTTCGGCGGGACGGCGAGGGTGTTCAAGCAATCGACCGGGTCGATGCCGATCCTGATCCTCGCCGCGCTGCTCGCGATCTACATCGTGCTGGGCATCCTCTACGAAAGCGCGATCCATCCGCTGACCGCGCTTTCCACCATCCCCTCCGCCGGGGTCGGCGCGATGATCGCGCTGATCGCCACCGGCGGCCAGTTCGACGTGATCGCCCTGATCGGCATCATCCTGCTGATTGGCATCGTGAAGAAGAACGCGATCATGATCATCGATTTCGCGCTGGAGGCGGAGCGCGGCGAGGGGCTCAGCCCGGTCGCGGCGGTGCGCGAGGCGTCGCTGCTGCGCTTCCGCCCGATCATGATGACGACGATGGCCGCTGCGCTCGGCGCGCTGCCGCTGGCGATCGGCTTCGGCGACGGGGCGGAATTGCGCCGCCCGCTCGGCATCGCGATCTTCGGCGGGCTGGTCGCCAGCCAGTTCATCACCCTGCTCACCACCCCGGTCGTCTATCTCGCGCTCGATCGTTTCCGCCGCCGCCACGGCGCGGAGGAGCGCATGCTGGCGCGCCACGGCGATCTGCCGCTTTCCTCTCCCGGAGCCTCCGCATGAAGCGCGTCCTGCCCGTCGCCACCGCCCTGCTGCTCGCCGGATGCAGCATGGCCCCGGCCTATCGCCCGCCGACGACCGTGGCGATCCCGCCCTCGTTCAAGGAGCAGCCGGGCTGGGGCGCGGCGAACCCGAGCGACGCGGTGGCGCGGGGCGACTGGTGGAACCTGTTCGGCGATCCGGCGCTCGACGCGCTGGAGCGCAAGGTGGAGGTCACCAACCAGAATGTCGCCGCCTCCCGCGCGGCCTATCAGGCGGCGCGCGCGCTGGTGATGGTGCAGCGCTCGCAGCTTTTCCCGACGATCACCGGCTCCGCCAGCGGGCAGCATTCCGGGGCCTTCTCCGGCGGCGCCGCGTCCAGCGTCGGCACGGGCAGCAACGGCACCGTCACCACCTCCGGCTCGCGTTTCGCGCTCAGCATCGGCGGAAGCTGGGAGCCGGACCTGTGGGGCAAGCTCGGCAACGCCGTGACGCAGGCGAAGGCGAGCGCGCAGGCGAGCGCGGGCGACCTCGCCAACGCCACGCTCTCCGCGCAGGGCGAGCTTGCCACCAACTACATCGAATTGCGCGGGATCGACGCGCAGATCGTGCTGCTCGACGCGACGATCAAGGATTACCGGCGCGCGCTGACCATCACCACCAACAAGTACAAGGCCGGCACGGTCGCGCATTCGGACGTCTATCAGGCGCAGACCTCGCTATCGAACGCGATCGCCTCGCGGCAGGATCTCGATCGGCAGCGGGCGGTGCTGGAACATGCCATCGCGGTGCTGGCGGGCGAGAATCCCTCGACCTTCTCGATCGCGCCGGTCGAATGGAAGCCGGTGGTGCCGGCGGTGCCGGGCGTGCTGCCCTCCACCCTGCTGGAGCGGCGGCCCGACATCACGGCGGCGGAGCGGCGGGTGGCCGGCAACGCCGGGACGAGCGGCGGCGCCGTGCGGCAATTGTTCTCCGCCGCGACGAGCCTGTGGTCGTTCGGGCTGAGCGGGCTGATGACCCTGCTCGATTTCGGCGCGCGCCACGGGCAGGTGCTGCAGGCGCGCGCGCAATATGACGAGGCGGTGGCCAATTATCGCCAGACGGCGCTCACCGCCTTCCAGCAGGTCGAGGACAATCTCGCCGCCACCCGCACGCTCGCCGACGTGACGCAAAGCCGCGCCGCCGCCAGCGACGCCGCGACGAAGGCGGAGGCGATCGCCAACAACCAGTATCGCTCCGGCCTGATCGACTATTCGGAGGTGATCGTCGCCCAGACCACCGCGCTCAGCGCGCGGCAGACGCAGATCCAGGCGGTGCTCAACCAGCAGACCGCCGCGATCGCGCTGGTGCAGGCGATCGGCGGCGGGTGGAGCAAATGCGGCGACAAGGCCGCCGGGGGCTGCTGAGGCGCGGAGGGTCAGGCCCCGCGCGCCGCCTTCCAGTCGCGCTTCACCTTCTTGGCGAGGCTCCATTTGTGGACCTCGGTCGGGCCGTCGTAGATGCGGAAGGCGCGGACCTCGCGGAACACCTGCTCGACGATCGTGTCGCCGGTCACGCCGCTGCCGCCCATCACCTGCACGCAGCGGTCGGCGACGCGCATCAGCGCCTCCGACACCGCGACCTTCGCCATCGAGCTTTCCGCCGTGCCGAGTTCGCCGGTGTCGAGCACCCCGGCGCACCAGTCGATCATCAGCTCGGCCTGCTTCAGGTCGATCAGATTCTCCGCCAGCATGAAGCCGACGCCCTCGTGATCGACCAGAGCCTTGCCGAAGGCGTGCCGGCGGCAGGCGTAATCGGTCGCGATCTCATTGGCGCGGGTGCAGGCGCCGAGCCAGCGCATGCAGTGCGAGAGGCGCGCGGGGGAGAGGCGGACCTGCGCATATTTGAAGCCCTCGCCCGCCTGCCCGAGCATCTGGTCGGCCGGCACGCGCAGGTTGTCGATGCGGATCGTGGCGTGGCCGCCGGGCATCGAGCTGTCGATCGTGTTCGGCACGCGCTCGATCGTGATCGCGGGATCGGGCAGGTCGACGAGGAACATGCACGCCCCTTCATCGGCCTTCGCCATGACGATGCCGACCTTCGCGCCGTCCGCGCCGGTGATGAACGCCTTGCGCCCGTTGATGACCCAATGATTGCCGTCCGGCCGGCAGGTGGTCAGCATCATCGACGGGTCCGATCCCGCGCCGCCTTCCGCCGCCGGCTCGGTCATGAAGAAGGCGGAGCGGGCGCGGCCCTCGACCAGCGGCTTGAGGAAACGCTCCCTGATCTCCGCGCCGCCGACCTTGCCGAGCAAATACATGTTGCCTTCGTCCGGCGCGGCGGTGTTGCACGCGAGCGGGCCGAGCGGGGAGAGGCCGGTGCGCTCCAGCACGATCGCCGTCTCGCGCTGCGACAGATGGCTGCCGTCGGCGAGGATATGCGGGGTGAGCACGCCCGCCGCGCGCGCCTTGCCGCGCATCTCCATCACCAGCTCGTCGGTCGGGCAGTCGTGATGGTCGCGGCGGGGATCGCGCTCATAGGGCACGATCTCCTCGCGCACGAAACGCTCGACGCGATCGGCGATCTCCAGCGTCTTTTCGATGCCGATGCTCATGCCTTCTTCTCCTTGTCGGTGTCCGTGGATTCGTTGCGGGGCGCGTCGACCTCCGGCGGGTCGCCCCAGTCGCGCGCCAGCAGTGCGGCGAGCCGGTCGATGTCGGTCGTGCCGAGCCGTGCTATCAGCTCGCGCTCGATCGCGCGCATCGTCGCGCGCGCGGCGCGGGTGAGCGCGCGGCCCTCCGGGCTGAACCGGACGATGCGCGCGCGGCCGTCGGCGGGATCGGGCAGCACCTGCAGGATCTTCCGGCGCACCAGCTCGTCGATCATCTGGCTCATCGACTGGCGCGTCATGCCCAGGTTGTGCGCCAGCCGCGCCGGGCGCGTCACGCCGTTGGCGATATTGGCGAACAGCATGGACTGCATGCGCGTGACGGGCGGCCAGCCGGCGCGGCGCAGCGCGCCCTGCAACGCCTCGTCATACCAATAGACCGCGCGCAGCAGGTCCATCATCAGCATCGGGAGATAGCCCCCGTCGCCGCTCGACGCGGCGGCGGTTTCGCTGCTGTCCCGCCGTGATGCCATGATCGACCCTTTGCCCCCCTCGCCGGATGCGCTGCCTGTAAGGACGCGGCGGAACCGTGGCAACGCGGCCGATCCCGCGCTTGACCCCCTGCCCGCGCGATATGTAGTTAGTATCCGAAGCAATATCGCCCGGCCATCGCTTTTTATGGCGGGGCCGGATCAAGGAGAGCGACCCATGACCCGCAACATCCCGATGCGCGAACCGCGCTTCGCCTATCTCTGTTCCTATCGCGCGGAATTCACCGAGCCGCAGCAGATGGTCGGCCGGGGCCATTTCGGCACGCGGATGATCGCGGCGCTGACCGGCGGGACGCTGACCGGGGAGCGGCTTTCGGGCCGCGTCATGCCGAGTGGCGGCGACTGGGCGACGATCGACGATCGCGGCGTGCTGCGGCTCGATGCGCGCGTCACGCTGGAAACCGATGACGGGGCGCTGATCTACGTCTCCTATCGCGGCGTGTTGCGGCCGATGGAGAAGGTGCGCGAGTTCACGCGGCGCGGCGGCCCGAAGACGGCGGAGGAGCACGGGCAGGTCTATTTCCGCACCGCCCCGGTCTTCGAGACGGGGCATCCCGACTATCAATGGCTCAACGATATCGTCACGGTCGGCATCGGCGCCTCGGTGGGCGGGGCGGTGGAATATGACGTTTACGAGCTGTTGTGACGCCGCTGCGACGAACTGTTAGATTCCTAATTGAATTTAGGCAGGCAACCTGACAATATGTCTCCAAGCAAGGAGTCGCCCCGCGTGAGCGAGGGCGTTGTCAGGAGAGCCCGATGTCCAAGCCGCAGACGGTCCAGCCGTTCATCCCCGCCAATGACGATTTCCTGACGCGCGGCGAGCTTGCCGCGCTCACGCCGGCCGAGCTGATCCGCCGCACCACGGCGCTGAAGCCGATGCTGGCGGCGCATGCGGCGGAATGCGAGCGGCTGCGCCATCCCATTCCCGCCGTGTGGAACGAGATCCGCAAGACCGGCTGCTTCTATCACTTCATCCCGAAGAAATATGGCGGGCTGGAATTCGACGCGGACAGCTTCATCGACGCGATGATGCCGCTGAGCGAGGGTTGCCCCTCGACCGGCTGGGTGGCGGCCTTCTGCGTCGAGCATAACTGGATGCTCACGCAATTCCCGGAGGAATTCCAGGACGAGATATTCGGCACGCGCGACGGCGATCGCGTTCCGTATGTCATCGCCCCCGGCGCCACCGCCCCGCCGGGAAAAGCGGTGGCGGTCGACGGCGGCTACCGCATCAGCGGGCGCTGGAAATGGGGCACCGGGGTGATGCACTCCGATTGGGTGCTGGTCGCCTGCGCGATCGTCGACGGCCCGGAGAATGTCGTGCTGTTCTGCGCGCTGCCGACCGAGCAGGTGACCGTGCTCGACACCTGGCACATCGACGGCATGGAGGGTACCGGCAGCCACGACCTGCTGATCGAGGACGCCTTCATCCCCGCGCATCGCACGATGGACATGGCGGAGATGCGCGCCGGCACCGCGCATGGTTCGCGGCTGTACGACAATCCGATCTATCGTCAGCCGATGCTGCCGTTCCTCGGCGTGACGGCGGCGATCTCCGGTGTCGCGGCGGCGCGCGCCGCGACCGCGCTGTTCCGCGACCAACTTGCCGAACGCGTGGTGCACGGCACCAACATCACCCAGTCCGAAAAGCCCGCCGCGCAGATGCGCCTCGCCAACGCCAGCGTGATGGCGCGCACCGCGGAACTGCTGCTGCGCGATGCGATCAACACCAACATCGCGCTGGCCCGGCCGGAGCAGCGCGCCGATTTCGAGCAGCGCTCGCGGATGCGGCTCGAGATCGCGCAGGCGATGGAACTGTGCCGTCACGCGGTCATGATGGTGGCCGAGGCGAGCGGCGCCAGCTCGCACCTGCGCAGCAATCCGATGCAGCGCTATCTGCGCGACGTGAACGTGATGTCGAACCACATCGTTTACGACAAGGACGGCGCGGCCGAGCTGCACGGTCGCGCGCTGATCGGCCTGCCGCCCAACGCGCTGACCTTCTAGGAAGGGCTTGGCCGCATTTAATTAGAATGCTAACTATACGAAGCCGGGAAGCAGATAAGCCGCCAGGCGGACGGGCGCGAGAGCATCGCCCGATCCGCGAAACGCAGAGGAGGAGGATGCCGTGAAGCTATTCAGAAATCACCGCATGGGGTTGCTGCTCGGGGCGGCGTTGCCGCTGGTGGCCGCATCCGCCGGCACCGCCGTCGCGCAGGACACGGGAGCCGGGGAAACGGCGACCCAGCAGACCGCCGCGACCGGCAACGACATCATCGTCACGGCGACGCGCCGGCCGCAGACCCTGCTTGACGTGCCGCTTTCGGTGGCGGTGGTTTCCGGCGATTCGCTGGCGAAGATGGGCACGCGGCAATTCAACGATCTTCAGGGCAGCGTCCCCAACCTCCAGATCGACCAGACCAACGGCAATTTCGTCATCAACATGCGCGGCCTTGGTTCGGGCGGCGGCAATCTGGCGTTCGAGCAATCGGTCGGCTTCTTCGTCGACGGCGTCTATTCGGGCCGCTCGCGCTCGCTGCAGACCGCGATGATGGACGTCGCGCGGGTCGAGGTGGTGCGCGGGCCGCAGGGTGCATTGTTCGGCAAGAACACCGACGCCGGCGCGATCAGCGTCATCACCGCCGCGCCGACCCGCGATTTCGAGGGCCGCGTCAGCGCGGGCTATGAATTCGAGAATCAGGGCTGGAACGCCGAGGGCTATCTCTCCGGCCCGATCACCGACAACCTCTCCGCCCGCTTCAGCGCGCAGGGCGGCCACGCCGGCGGCTATATGTGGAACCGCGCGACGAAGACCGACGACAACAGCAACGACTATCTCGGCCTTCGCGGGCAATTGCTGTTCGAGCCGATGCAAGGCATGTCGGCCAAGCTGAAGGTCGAATACGGCAAGAACAATTACAACGGCAACAACCTCGCCTATAACGGGCTGGGGACGAGTGACGTTGCCAACGCGATCCGTGCGATCGACGCGCCTTATGGCGGCGCGATCGAGACGCCGAGCTTCACGCGCATCCAGTCGTCACCTTATGGTCGGGGCTTCTCGCGCACGGAGAATTGGAACGTCACGCTCACGACCGATACCGATCTGGGCGGCGGCGTGAAGCTGACGACGATCACCGGCTATCAGCATATCAAGGCGCGGACCAACACCGATATCGATGTCAGTCCGCTCACGTTGGTCGACAACCTGCACACCGAGAGCACGACGCAATTGTCGGAGGAGGCGCGGGTCTCCGCCTCGATCGGCAAGCTGTCGCTGATCGCCGGGCTGCAATATTATTATGCGCAGTCGCATATCGTGCAGGGTGTTTACTGGAACAATCCGGGACTCGCGCTGCCGCTGTTCGTCGGCAATTCCATCCTGCCGTTCGATCAGAAGAGCGAATCCATCTCGCCGTTCCTGGCCGGCAATCTGGAGATACTGCCGGGGCTGACGATCGACGGCAGCGTTCGCTACAGCGACGAGACGAAGCAGGCGCGGATGCAGCAACTGCCTGGCGGCCCATCGGCATTCCTGCCCTATGACATCCGCGGCCGGCGGCACGAGAAATTGTGGGATTACTCGGGTAAGGTGAGCTACAAGTTCAACCAGCGCGGGCAGATCTATGTCAGCTATGCCACTGGCAGCAAGGGCGGCGGCTTCGTCGCGAACGACACCCAGCTTGGCAGAACCGGTAAGTATCAGTTCGATCCCGAGCGCGCGCGTTCGTGGGAAGCGGGCCTCAAGCTGCGCGGCGAGGGCGGACTCTACGACCTCAATCTTGCGGTGTTCAACACCAACTTCGACAATCTCCAGGTCTCGTCGTTCAACGGCGTGAACTTCGTTACCGGCAATGCCGCGAAGGTGCGGTCGCGCGGCGTGGAACTGGAGGGCGACCTCCGGCCGGTTTCGTTCTTCAGCGTCGGCGGGAACGTCGCGTTGCTGGACGCGAAGTATCAAAGCTATCTGGGGCCGTGCATTTATAACGCAAGCTGCCCACTGGGCTATTCGGACCTCAGTGGCTATCGCCTGACGCGTGCGCCGAAGTGGAAGTGGACCGCTTACGCGCAGGTCGATACCCCGCTGAGCGACGCGCTTCAGTTCAGCGCGCGCGGGCAGGTCAATTACACCGGCCTCACCAATTATCAGGACACGCAGAATCCGGCGACGATGATGCCTGCCTATACCACCGTCGACGCGCGCGTCGCGGTGACGAACAAGGCGCAGGGCTGGGATGTCGCGGTGGTCGGGCGCAACCTCACCAACGCCATAAGCTGGAGCCAGGCGTTCGGCCTTCCGGAGATCAGCGGCGCGACAGGCGTCTTCATCAATCCGGGGCGGACGATCACGCTGCAGGTTTCCAAGAACTTCTGAGCGGGCGGAAAGAAGAAGGGGCGGGCCTCGCGATCTGCGCGGCCCGCCCCTTTTTTCGCGCCCGGCGCGGACGAGCCGTCAGCTCGTCCGGTTCGTCACCTTGTATTGCCCCTTGTAGAGCGCGCCGTCGTCCACGCCGACTTCGCGCGCGATCAGGTCGTTGGTCATCTTGCTGAGCCGCAGGATCAGCGCGCGGTTCTTGTCGCGGTTGGCCGGGCTGGCGAGATTGACGATCTCGTCGGGGTCGCGGAGCGTGTCATACAGTTCCAGATCGTTGAGGCGCAGCAGCATCTCCCAGCTCGTCGGGATATGATGCTGGTCGGGCGCGAAATAGCGCGCGAACTTGTAGCGGCCGTCGAACGCGCCGCGATACAGCCGGCGCAGCGCGATGTCGGGCGCGGGTAGCGGCTTCACATTCTCCACCCCCGGCGGCACGTCCGGCTGGTTCCAGCCATAAGCGACTGCATAGTTGAGCAGTGATCCCTGCCGGTCGCGCTCGGTGCGTGCATCGGGCTTGAAGGCGGCGGGGGAAAGGTCGTGCCCCTTGAGCTGCGGATGGCGCGTCGTTCGCGTCGCCGCATCGACACCGGCGAGGCTCAGCACCGTCGGCGCGAGGTCCAGCGTCGTGCCGAGCGCGGCGGTCTGCTGCCCCTTCAGGCCTTGTGGATGCGCGATGACGAACGGAACGCCGATGTCCTCCTTATAGACCGTGCCCGCCTTCTGGCGCAGGCCGTGCGCGCCGCCGCGCTCGCCATGGTCGGAGGTGTAGATGACGATCGTGTCCTCGATCTGCCCGCTTTCCTCCAGCGCGCGCATCACCGTCGCGACGTGGCGGTCGACGTCGAGGATGCAGTTGAAATAATAATTCTGGAAACGCTGCCACGCCGCCTCGTCGGCATGATCGAGCTTGCCGTAGAACGCCCATGAGGCCGCCCGGATCGCGGCATGGGCGTGGGGCTTGGTGGAAAGATCGTCCGCATAGAAGCTCTTGGGCAACGGCGCCTTCCAGTCGGTTTCATAGACCGGATGGCCGGGCGCGGGGAACAGGGGCGCGATCAGGTTGGGCCGGGCGCGCGTCTTCTCGCCGTCGCCGCGCGCGTCGAAGAACATGATGTCGTGCGGGTTGACGAAATTGACCGCCATGAACCACGGCTTGTCGCCGGCCTTGCCCGCGTCGAACGCCTCCAGCATGTTGACGGCCTCGGCGGCGGTGGTGCCGTCGTCCATGAAGCCCTGCCACGTCAGGCCGACGCGCTCGCCGTTGAAATTGTAATCGGCGAAGCCGAACGGCTCGAGCAGGTTGTCGCCGCGCGGATATTCGATCTTGCGCTCCGAGACCTGCGGCAACTCGATATCCGAAAGGTGCCACTTGCCCTTGTAGGCGGTGTAATAGCCCGCCTCGCGCAGCATATGGCCGATCGTCGGCAGGTCCTTGCGCAGCTCCGGGAAGGGCTGGCTGTTCGGGTTGAGATAGACGCCGTTCTGCTGCGTGTGCTGGCCGGTGTACATCACCGCCCGCGACGGGCCGCACGGGTTGGTGTTGATGAGGTAATTGTCGAAGGAGACGCCGCGGCGGCGCACCATGTCCTGCCCCGGCAGCGGCACCGTCTTCGGCACATCGGCCCAGGAGCGCTGCTGGTCGGTGACGATCAGCAGGATGTTGTAGCGCCCGTCGGTGCGGCGCTCGCGGCGCGGGCGCCCGGCCGGCGCGGGGGCGGCTTCCGCCGGCTTCGTCATCGATGCGGTCGCGGCGACGGCCGCCGCGCCGCCCGCGCCCGCCAGCAGCGCGCGGCGGCTGACATTGTTGTTGCCCATGAGCCTCTCCTCCATATCCGGCTCCCCGGCCGTCCGCCGGCCGGGGAGGAACCACCTCGTCCGCAATCGCGCGCGGGTCAGCCCGCGCCAAGCTCCTTGCGAACGATCCGCGTGCCCTCGACCATCGCGGCGAGCTTGGCGAAGGCCACCTCGCGCGAATGGTATTTCATGCCGCAATCGGGCGCGATCCACAGTCGGTCGGCGGATACATGGCGCAGCGCTTCGCGAATGCGCGACGCGACCAGTTCCGCCGGCTCGATCTCATTGTGCGACAGATCGAGCACGCCGTACATGATGATCTTGTCGGGCAGCTCGGCGAGGATCGACGGGTCCAGCCCCGGCTGCGCCGCCTCGACAGAGATGACGTCGATGCGCGAGCGGTTCAGCTCGGTCAGGAAGTCATAGGCCTTGGGCTTGGTCACCTGGTTGCCGTGCACCAGCGCATAGCCGAAGCAGATGTGCAGTGCGGTGGTGCCGGTCACGCCGTCCAGCGCGCGATCGATCGCTGCGAGCGCGTACTCACGCGCGTCGGTCGCCCGCGCTTGCAGATACGGCTCATCGAGCTGCACCACGTCCACCCCGGCGGCGAAGAGATCCCTGATCTCGGCGTTCACCGCGTCGGCATAGTCCATCGCGAGGTCGGCGTCGGTCTGGTAATAATCGTTCTGCGCCTGCTTGGTCATCGTGAACGGGCCGGGCAGGGTGAGCTTCACCGGCTTCGACGAATGGCGCTTGAGGAACTCGGCGTCCTGCACCTCGATCCCGCCGATGCGGCGGATCGGGCCGGCGACGCGCGGCGCGGGGTTGGGCTTGCCGGTGCGGTCCATCGCCACGCCGGGATTGTCGATGTCGATCCCGCTCAGCGCGTTGGCGAGGCGATTGGAATAGCTCTCGCGCCGCATCTCGCCGTCGCCGACGATGTCGATTCCGGCCAGCTCCTGATCGCGGATGGCGACGAGGGTCGCGGCTTCCTGCGCGTCGGCCAGCCATGGCTCGGGGATGCGCCACAATTCCTGCGCGCGGGTGCGCGGCGGAAGGCTCGCCTTCAGCCGCTCGCGGTCGATCAGCCAGTCGGGCTGGGGATAGCTGCCCACGATCGTCGTCGGCAGGAGGATGTCGTTGGCCATATCACCCCTTAAGGAAAGGAGCGAGAAGGATACTTAGCAATATAAGTGACTGCAAGCGCGGAAGCGGCCGGGAGGCGCCGTGCCTCCCGGCTTTTTCGATGCGGTTACTTGGCGGGCGCCAGTTCGGCGACGTCGTTCTGGGCGAGCGCCTTCTGGACGATCATGCCTTCCTTCTTGATGCCGTCGGCGGTCACCGGATCGTGCGCCACGTCGGCGTCGGTGAACTCCTTGGTCCACGCCGCGAACTCCAGGCAGACGCCGTCGGGATCGAAGAAATAGACCGAGCGGACGAACACGTCGTCGTGCATGTGATCGGCGGTCTGAGTCTCCGAATTGTCGTGGTTGAGGATCTTGGTGACCTCGATCCCCTTGGACTTCAGCCGGTCGTAATATTCGTCGAACTTCTCGGCCGGCACGTTGAACGCGATATGGTTCATCGAGCCATGCGCGGACATGAAATTGCCCAGCGTCGGCAGCGCGGCCGGTGCGGAGATGCCCGGATGCGCTTCCGGCGCGCCGGAGAACCAGAAGAAGGCGAGGCTGTCGCCATTGCCCATGTCGAAGAAGAAATGCTGCCCGCGATTGCCCGGCAGGTCGATCGTCTTGACCAGCGGCATGCCGAGCACGTCGCGGTAGAATTCAACCGTCCTGGCCATGTCCTTGCAGACCAGCGCCAGATGGTTGACGCCCTTGAATTCGAACTGGGTGTTGGTGGCCGGCATCATCCGTCTCCTCTTGTGTCATCGTCCGGGCCGCGCACCGGCGCGATCCGGGAGAATCTGTCGGGAAGGCTTGGGTCGCCGGTGGGCCGAAACGACTCGCTTCCTTCCCGTTCTGCTTCCGCGACCATAGCGCGAATCGCGATAATCGTCAAATATATTGACGGTTATCGCGACGGTCGCGCGCTGAGGAAGTCGGCGGCGTTGAAGCCCTCCGGCGCGGCGATCTCGACGATCGGCTCCTCGCGATCGTCATATTCCATGCGCAGCGCGCGGGTGATAACCGCGTGCATGTCGTAAAGGCAGGTGATGTAGGTGAATTCGAAGATCTGCTCGTCGTCCCAGAAGGTCTTGAGCTTGTCGAACACCTGCTGCGGCACGCGCCCGCCGGCCTGCGCGAGGCAATCGGCATAGGCGAGCACCGCGCGCTCCTGATCGTCGAAGCAATCGGCGACCGTCCAATAGGGGATCGCCGCGATCTTCTCGTCGCTGACGCCCAGTCCGCGCAGCGACTTGCAATGCTGCGAGAAGACGAACTGGCTGCCCTTTACCCAGCCCGCGCGGGTCTGCCCCAGCTCGCGCAGCACCGGTGAGATGCGCCGGCTCGGGTGGCGATAGACCGCGAAGCCGTCCACCGCGTGCTTGAAGATGTCGGGCGCGAGCGCATAGACCGTCCACCAGTCGCCCGGCGTGCCGGTCGCGGTGCCGGGCTCGCTCACCGGATCGCGGTCGCCGAACAGGCGGTTGTAATAAGCGAGCACCGTCTCGTCGGTGACCTCGCCGCGTGGCACCTGGCGCAGGACCGGCATCGTCTCGTCTCCTCAGGCGTTGGCGAACTTGCGGAATTCGGCGACATGCGCCGAATCGAAATATTCGTCGAGCCGGGTGATGAGGCCATTCTCCACCCGGCAGACGATGCAGCACGGCAGCCGCACCGCGACGCCGTCATGCGTGCGATTTCCCTGGAGCACATGCTGCTGGACGAAGCCGCCGGGGAAGACGGCGACCTGCCGGTCGGCATAACGGCGGTTGCTGATCCGCGCGACCATGCCGGACAGCGTCTTCGCGGTGTCTGCGG
>Ga0209922_103075_pt1 | contig 13668 bp, 9 predicted proteins | sample ThiBiot_500_biof_FD_183946 | JGI IMG/M metagenome (GOLD analysis project Ga0209922, IMG submission 183946) | Wastewater bioreactor microbial communities from Cape Town, South Africa - Thiocy_expt_500_biof (SPAdes) | ecosystem: Engineered > Bioreactor > Thiocyanate-remediating > Anaerobic-Aerobic ...
CCAGCCGCTCGACCCCCTGCATGCGCTCGGCATCGGTGAGCAGCGGCCAATCTCCCATCGAGCCGCAATAGACCACACCCGACATGCCGAGCCCGATCAGCTCCTTGGCCTTGCGCACCAGCGCATCGAAATCCGGCGTCCGGTCGGCGCGGCAGGGGGTCATCAGGGCGGGGATGCACCCGGTGAACGGGCTCTTGTCCATAAGGTCAGCTCCAGCGGCTAAGGGCAAATCAAACGGTTCATCAAAGCGTATTGCGCTTCGTTACCATCTCCCTATAGGGTTCAGCCGACAGTTTGTCGACAGGAGAAATCCAGTCCTCCGCCTGGGAAGCAATGGCCGGGGTGCGGGGGCTGGGAGCAGGGGACTGGCATGACGATCGATCCGATGGCGTTGCGTGCGGCGGTGGCCGAGGGATTTGCCCGCCAGACCCAATGGCTGGCGCAACTCGCCGCCTTTGACAGCACGCGCGGCAACGAGGCCGAATGCCAGGATTGGCTGGCCGGCGAGTTCGCTTCGCGCGGCTGGGCGGTCGACCGCTACACCATCGACGAAGTGGATATTGCCGGCCTGCCGGGCTTTTCGCCGGTGGTCGACGCCGACTATTCCAGGGCGGTGCAGGTGGTGGCGACGCACGAGGTCGAGGCGCCGGTGGGCAAGAGCCTGATCCTCCAGGGCCATATCGACGTGGTGCCGCCCGGCGCCGCCGAACTCTGGTCGCAGGATCCGTTCAAGCCTGAAATCCGCGACGGCTGGATGCACGGGCGCGGCACCGGCGACATGAAGGCAGGCGTTTCGGCCATGGTGTTCGCGCTCGATGCGCTGCGCCGGCTGGGCTATGTGCCCGGCTCGCGGGTGCATATCGAGACGGTGAGCGAGGAAGAGTGCACCGGCAATGGCGCGCTCTCGACGCTGGCGCGCGGCTATCGCGCCGATGCGGCGTTCATTCCCGAAAGCATGGGGCACCGGATCATCCGCGCCGAACTGGGTTCGGTGTGGTTCCGGCTGCGCATCCTCGGCCGGCCGGGGCATGTGCTGGCCAGCGCTTCCACCGGCTCGCACGCCATTCTCGCGGCCACGGCCTATATCGAGGCGCTGAAGGGGCTGACGGCCGAGATCAATGCCGAGGCGGTCACGCATCCCTATTTCGGCGCCATCGCCGACCCGGTGAAGTTCAACCCCGGCAAGATCCGGGGCGGCGACTGGCTGGGCTCGGTCCCCTCGTGGTGCGAACTCGAATGCCGGCTGTCGGTGCTGCCGGGACACAGCCTGGCGCAGGTGCGCGAGCGCGTTACCGAGGCGGTGCGCCGCTGCGCCGCGGCGCTCGAAGCCGAGATGCCGGCGCTGAGCTGGATCGGCTTCCAGGCCGATGGGCATGTCTTTGCCCCCGGCACCGCGGCCGAGGCGCTGCTCGCCGATATCCATGCCGAGGTGCTGGGCCAGCCGCTCGAACCGCTGTGCCTGACGGCGACCAGCGATACCCGCTTCTACGACCTCTATTACGGCATTCCGGCGCTTTGCTACGGCGGCAATGCCCGCGGCATGCACGCGCCGTCCGAGGCGGTGGAACTGGCCAGCCTCGCCACCACCACCGAGGTGATTGCCCGTTTCGTCGCCAACTGGTGCGGCCTCAAAGCGGCATGACGCCCAAAGTTTCGGCACGATCGGGCTCAGAATCCATCTTGTCGACAAACTAAATATTCGCTCATACTGACATCAAAGCGTCGCAAGCAGGACCCGGATGCGCCTTACCGACCCCAAGCAGATCTCACCCGAGCGGCCGGCAGCCGCGTCATTGCGCAGAGCGGTGATCGGCCGATGAGCGCCGCGCTGAGCTTCACCAATGCGCGGCTGGTCGATCTCGAGCGCCAGGCGCTCGGCGCGCCGACCAGCGTTGCGGTCCGCGACGGCCGCATCGTCGGCACCGGCATCGCGCCGGAGCCGGGGAGCGAGGTGATCGACCTCGGTGGCCTGACGCTGATGCCGGGCTTCATCGATTGCCACTTCCATGTCGTCGCCTGGTCGCTCGACCTCTGGGCCAATGCCATCGCTCCCGACAGCCTTGCGGCCTTGCGCGCGGCGCAGGTGATGAGCGGGCTGCTCGCGGCCGGTTTCACCACGGTGCGCGATCTGGGCGGCGCCGATCTCGGGCTGGTGCGCGGCGTGGCCGACGGGCTGGTCGAGGGGCCCGACCTCGTCATCTGCGGCAAGGGCCTGTCGATGACCGGCGGCCACACCGACCTGCGCCAGCGCACCGATATCCGGCCCGACGCGCTGGGCTGGCGGCTGGGCAATATGGGCGTTCTGGTCGACGGGGTCGACGAGGTGCGCCGCGCCTGCCGCAAGATGATCAAGGAAGGCGCCCGCTTCATCAAGGTGATGGCCAATGGCGGCGTCGCCTCGCCGAACGATCCGATCGACGGGCTGCAATATTCCGACGACGAGATCCGCGCCATGGTCGAGGAAGCGGCCAACTTCAACACCTATGTGTCGGCGCATGTCTATTCCGACGCCTCGATCCGCCGCTGCGTGAAGCTGGGCGTCAAATCGCTCGAGCACTGCAACCTGATCGGCGAAGAGACCGCCGCCATGGCCGCCGAGGCGGGCTGCGTCGCGGTGCCGACGCTGGCGGCCTATGAGGGGTTGAAGCTCGAGGGCGCTCAGCTCGGCTTCGGCGTCGCCGAACAGGCCAAGATCGACATCGTGCGCGATGGCGGGCGCAACTCGCTCAGGGTGATGCGCGATGCCGGGCTGCCGATGGCTTTCGGCACGGATCTCCTCGGCCAGCTGCGCAAATATGGCGGGCTCGAATTCGAACTGCTCGCCCAGGTGCTGACGCCCGCCGAGATCCTCGACGGGATGTGGACAGCAGGGGCCAGGCTCTGCCGCATGGAAGGCGAGATCGGCACGATGGCGGCGGGGGCGCGGGCCAATCTCGTCGCCTTCGACGCCGATCCATTCGCCGATATCACCAAGCTCGGCCGGCCCGAGCAGCACCTCAAGCTCGTCGTCAAGGACGGCGCCATCAAGCATGACCGGAGGCGCCAGTGAGCCCCGATCTCGCGCATGCCCACCGGCTGGCGCGCGGCGCCGATGCCGCCATCGCGGTGTTCGCCTATTGCCGCGCCGGCCTCCATGCGGCGGTCGGCTCGCGCCTCACCACGGCGTCGGTCTACGACCTCGACGCCATGCGCTCGCGCCGGGTGTGGACCGACGACGCGGCGGCCTATCCGACCGGCAACTTCAAGCGGCTCGATCGCAACCTCTATTTCGAGACGGTGATCGAGCGCTGCGAGCCCTACGCCTCGACCAGCATCGAGGGCATCCAGCGGGTGTTCTTCGATTGGCAGAAAATCCAGGCGCTGGGCTTTGAATCCAACATGAACCTGCCGGCGGTCGCCGACGGCAGGGTGATCGGCACGCTCAACCTGCTGCACGAGAAGGGGCACTACACGGCCGACAAGGTCGAAGCCGCACTTGCCTGGCAGCCGGTGGCGACACTCGCCTTCCTCTTGCTCGACCAGATGCGGTCGGAAGGCGCCAACTTCCACGGCCGCAGCGGCGGCGGCAGCGCCGCGGTCATGGAGGGGTGAGGCTTTCGCCGCCCGCTCCGGCGGTCGGCGCAACAGGTGGTCCGAGCCTACGGACCCGGCACTACACACAGGGACCCACAGGAGAACACGATGAAGCACAAGATTTTCGCAGCGGCGCTGATGGCCTCGGCCCTCATCCCCGCCACCGCCATGGCCCAGGAACCGATCCGCCTGGCCTTCCTCGCCGCATCGAGCCAGAACGGCTACAATGATGCGACCTGGCAGGGCGTGAAGGCCGCCGCCGAAAAGGCCGGCGGGGTCGAAGTCGAGATCTTCGACGGCGAGTTCAACGCCGCCACCCAGTACAAGCAGGTCGAAGACATCATTGCCGGCGGCCGCTTCGACGGCATCATCATCGCCCCCAATGACACGGTCGGCATCGCCACCGCGCTCGAGGAAGCGACCAAGGAAGGCCTGCTCGTCGCCTCGACGCTGTTCCCGGTCGGCCCGGAACTGACGGTGATGACCCCGCAGGTCCCCGGCCTCACCACCACCGTCGCCTCCAACCCGGTCGACGGCGCCACGGCGCAGGCCGAGGAAGTGGTGAAGTTCTGCGCCGACAAGGATCCCTGCAACGTCGTCATCATGATCGGCCAGCTGCAGTTCCCGTTCGACAACCTGCGCTACAAGAGCTTCGAGACCGTGCTGTCGCAGCACGCCAACATCAAGGTCGTCGCCACCGGCGAAGGCAATTACAGCCCGGATGCGTCGCTGACCGCGTTCCAGGACATCATCCAGGCCAACCCCAAGATCGACGCGGTGCTCTCCAACGCCGACCAGCATCTGCTCGGTGTCGAGATCGCGCTCAACGATGCCGGCATCCCGGTCGAGCCGATCTACATGATCGGCGGCGGGCTCAACCAGATCACCGTCGACAAGATCAAGGCGGGCGTGTTCGACGCAACGCTCTCGGGCTACCCGTACTCGGAAGGCTTCTATGCCGCCGATGCGCTGATCCGCGCCAAGAAGGGCGAGACGGTCGAGAACTGGATCGACCCGGCCACCAAGGCCTCCAACCCGATGATCGTCGACAAGGCCTGGCTCGACGCCCATCCGGATTTCAAGGCGGAGTGGGAAGGCTGATCGCCGCCACCATCCATGTGTCGGGGGCCTCGCGCCCCCGGCATCCTGAAAGCGCTGTTGATTTGGTCGCGCTTTCGAACCGGAAAAGCCGCACGACTTTTCCCCTGAGCGCTGCACGAGCGGGATGCCCATGACCAGTCCAACCATCGCCGTCCGGGTGCGGGGCGTCGCCAAGAGCTTTGGCGGGACGCGCATCCTCGAGAATATCGACGTCGAGATCGCCGCGGGAACCGTGCATGCCCTGGTGGGCGAGAACGGCGCCGGCAAATCCAGCCTCGGCAAGATCATCGGCGGCTATTACACGCCCGACGAAGGCGAGGTCGAAATCCTCGGCACCCGGGTGGCGCGCTTTTCGCCGCGCGACGCGCTGGCGCTGGGCGTCGCCATGATCCACCAGGAGCTGCAGCTGGCGCCCGAGCTGAACGTGGTGCAGAACGTCTTTCTCGGCCGCGAGAGCCAGCGCGCCGGCATCCTGGTCGGCGGCGACGCCGCCCGCTTCGCGGCGCTGGAAGAGGCCTGCGATTTCGGCATCGACCCGCTCGCCAAGGTGGCGAGCCTGCGCATCGCCGAGCGCCAGAAGGTCGAGATCATGCGCGCCATCGCCCGCGAGGCGCAGGTCATCATCATGGACGAGCCGACCTCGTCGCTGACCGAGGACGAGGCCGACCGGCTGCACGAAGTGATCCGGCGGCTCAAGGGGCAGGGCAAGACCGTCATCTATGTCAGCCACTTCCTCGACCACATCCTCGCCAATTGCGACAATGTCACCATCATGCGCGACGGCAAGGTGGTGCGCACCTCGCCGATGGCGGGCGAGACCAAGCAGAGCCTGGTCGATGCCATGCTCGGGCAGGCCGCCGAAATCCTCTGGCCGGCGCTGCCTGCCGCCCCCGCCGAGACGCAGCGTCCGGTGGCGGAGCTGCGCGGCGTCAGCACCGGCACCGGGCTTTCCGGCATTTCCCTCGTCATCCGCCCCGGCGAGATCGTCGGGCTGGTGGGCCTCGTCGGCTCGGGCCGCACCGAGGTGGCGCGCGCCATGTTCGGGGCCGACCGGATCACCGGCGGCGAATACCTGATCGAGGGGGCGCCGGTGCGGGGGCGCTTTTCCGTCCACGACGCGATCGGCGCGGGAGTGGCGCTGGTGCCCGAGGACCGACGCAAGCAGGGCCTGGTGCTGACCCAGCCCACCCGCTTCAATATCAGCCTCGGCACGCTCGGCCGGATCAGCCGTTTCGGCATCCTCAACCGCGGCGCCGAGGTCAGGCAGACGCGCGACATGATCGGCCATTTCGGCATCGTGCCGGGAGCGGTCGATGGTCGGGTGGCGCGCTATTCGGGCGGCAACCAGCAGAAGGTGCTGTTGTCCAAATGGGCGGTGGCGAGGCCCAAGCTGCTGATCCTCGACGAGCCCTCGCGCGGCGTCGATATCGGAGCCCGCCGCCGCATCCACGATTTCATCGTCGAGATGGCGCGGCAGGGCGTCGGCGTGCTGCTGATCTCCTCCGAGCTCGAGGAAGTCATCAACCTCTCCCACCGCTGCTACCTATTGAGCGAGGGCCGGATCTTCGCCGAAGAGCCCGCCGCCGCCCTGACGGTGGAAGCGGCGCTCACCCGCGTCTTTCTTGAACAGAACAGCCAACGCAATCGCCAGGAGGCTGCCAGCTGATGGCCGACACCACCCTCACCAAGACCCCCGCCGCGCGGCGTTTCGATTTCGGCGATTTCGTGCGCCAGTATGGCGTGCTCATCATCATCGCGGTGATGCTGGTGGCGCTGACGCTGCTCTCGCCGTCATTCCTGACGCCGCGGAACCTGTTCAACATCCTCAACCAGTCGACGCCGCTGTTCATCATCGCCTGCGCGCTGACCCTGGTGATCATCGGCGGCGGGTTCGACCTCTCGACCGGCGCCATATTCGGCGTCGCCTCGGTGAGCGCGGCCTACCTCGCGGTCAATGTCGACCCGCTGGTCGCCATCATCGCGGCGCCGCTCATCGGGCTGCTGCTCGGCTCGATCAACGGCATCATCATCACCGCGTTCAACGTCCACTCGTTCCTCGTGACGCTGGCCACCAGCCTCGTCTATCGCGGCATGGCCATCCTCATCACCAACGGCAAGCTGATCCCGGTGCGGGTCGAGGAATTCGCCTGGCTCGGCCGCGCCAAGCTCGACCTGGTCAATGTCGCCGTGCTGGTGATGCTGGCCTTCATGGTGCTGATGATGTTCATCCTCAACCGCACGACGCTGGGCCGCGCCATCTTCGCGGTGGGCGGCAACGAGGAAGCGGCGCTGCTCTCGGGCATCCGCACGAACCTCGTCAAGATCATCACCTTTGCGCTGTCGGGCGGCGCCGCCGGGCTTGCCGGGGTGATCACCGTGTCGCGGCTCTCGATGGGCGAGCCGCAGGCCGGCACCGGCTACGAGTTCGAAGCGATCGCCGCGGTGATCCTGGGCGGCACCTCGATCATGGGCGGGGCCGGCGCGATCTGGCGCTCGATGGCCGGCGTGCTGCTGATGGCGCTGATCGGCAACGGCTTCAACATCCTCAACGTCAACCCGTTCTTCAAGGACCTGACCACCGGCGTGATCATCGTGCTGGCCGTCGCGCTCGCCGCGACCGGCAACAAGCGATGAACGCCTGCCACCCCCGGAATATGGCGCCATCGGCAAGCGGCCGCGGCGCGCAAACGAGAGACTGAGATGTCCGACAAGATTACCCGCGTCGCCACCGATGTCGGCGGCACGTTCACCGACCTGGTGTATTTCGAAACCGATACGCGGAGCGGCGCGCAGAGCGTCCGCACCGAAAAGTCGGATACCACGCCGCCCGATTTCGAGAAGGGCGTGCTCGACGTCCTCGCCAAGGCCGGGGTCGAACTCGAGAGCCTCGATTTCCTCGCCCACGGCACCACCGTGGTGATCAACTCGCTGACCGAGCGCAAGGGCGCCAAGGTCGGCCTGATCACCACCCGCGGGTTCCGCGACGTCCTGGAGATCGGCCGCGGCAACCGCCCGGATTTCTTCAACCTCAAGTACAAGAAGCCCGAGCCGTTCGTGGCGCGGTACCTCCGCCGCGAGCTCGCCGGCCGCATCGATTTCCACGGCAACGAGCAGGTGCCGCTGGATCTCTCGGGGCTGGCGCAGATCGTCGCCGATTTCCGCGCCGACGGCGTCACGGCGGTCGCCATCTGCTTCATCCACGCCTATGCCAACCCGTCGCATGAAGAGGCGGCGCTGGCGGAGCTGCGCCGGCTGTGGCCGGATGTGGTCGCCGTCGCCTCGCACCAGATCACCCGCGAGTGGCGCGAGTACGAGCGCACCTCGACCACCATCCTCTCGGCCTATGTGCAGCCGGCGGCGCAGCGCTATCTCGAGCGGCTCGAAACGGGCCTCCGCGACAAGGGCTATGCCGGCGGGCTCTATGTGATGCAGTCCAACTGCGGCGTCGACGCGGTGGAATCGATCAAGCAGACGCCGATCACCATGGTGGAATCGGGCCCCGCCTCGGGCTTCTGGGGAGCGGCCGAGCTCGGCCGGATCATCGGCGAGCCGGACGTGCTGGCGCTCGATATCGGCGGCACGACGGCCAAGTGCTCGCTGATCAAGGGCGGGCAGGTCACCATCAAGACCGATTACTGGATCGAGCGCGACCGCAAGTCCGCCGGCTATCCGATCATGGTGCCGGTGGTCGACCTGGTCGAGATCGGCAATGGCGGCGGCTCGATCGCCTGGGTCGACGAGTTCGACAAGCTGCATGTCGGGCCGCGTTCGGCGGGCGCCGTGCCGGGGCCGGCCGCCTATGGCCGGGGTGGCAGCAATGCCACCACCACCGACGCCAACCTGGCGCTCGGCCGCATCAACAAGGATTACTTCGTCGGCGGCAATGTCATCGCCGACATGGCGGCGGCGAACGGGGCGCTCGCCGAACTCGGCGGCAAGCTCGGGATGAGCAATATCGAAGTGGCGCGCGGCATCGTGCGCATCGCCAATTCGAACATGGTCAATGCGCTGAAGCTGGTCTCGGTGAACCGCGGCTACGATCCGCGCGATTTCACCATGGTGGTGTTCGGCGGCGGCGGCCCGATGCATGGCGCCGAGCTCGGCAAGGAGCTGGGGGTCAAGAAGGTCGTGGTGCCGCGCGGCGCCTCGGTGTTCTCGGCCTGGGGCATGCTGATGAGCGACCTGCGGCGCGATTACTTCGTCACCCAGCTGATGGATGCCGACGATCACGAGAGCCTGTCGCGGCTGCTCACGGCCGACAAGGTGAGCATCAAGGGGCTGGTGCGGGTGCGCTACCAGAACCAGGAATTCGCGGTGGAAGTGCCGCTGCCGGCGGGCGAGCCGAGCCCGGCCTCGATGGCCGAGCTGATCGCCAATTTCCACGATGCCTATGAGCGCGAATATACCTATCGGCTCGATGCCGGGGTGGAGATCATCGGACTGCACCTGGTGGCGGCATCAGAGGTGGGCAAGCTCGAGATCACCAGGCTCGAAAAGACCGGCGCCGGCCTCGAGCAGGCGATCAAGGGCCGCCGCGAGGTCGATTACGCCACCGAGGGCATCCACGAAGCCACCATCTATGACGGTGCGAAACTCGAGCCCGACATGAGCTTTGCCGGCCCGGCGGTGATCGAGGACCCGGGCACCACGGTGGTGATCCAGCCGGGCAACCGCGTCAGCATCGACGACTACGGCAACATCCACATCGCCATCCAGGGCTGAGCGACATGAGCAAGCACGACCCCGTCACCTTCGACATCATCCAGAACGCGCTCGAAGCGATCGCCGACGAAATGTTCGTGGCGCAGCGCAAGGCCTCGATGTCGGCCATCATCTACGAAGTGCTCGACCTCTCCTCGTCGATCCTCGACCCGGTCGGCGATATCGCGGCGGCCGGCGCCGGCATTCCGGCCTTCATCGGGGTGCTCGACAAGGCGGTCAAAGGCATCCTCAAGAAGTTCCCGCTGGAGAGCGTCCGGCCGGGCGATCTCTATGCCTCGAACGACCCCTATTATGGCGGGGTGACGCACCTCAACGACATGGTACTGGCCGCGCCGGTGTTCGCCGGCGACCGCATCGTCGCCTGGGTCGCCAATATCGCGCACTGGAACGATGTGGGCGGGAACGTGCCGGGCTCGATGTCGGCCGATGCCACCGAAATCTTCCAGGAAGGGGTACGCATCCCGGCGATCAAGCTGTTCGACCAGGGCGTTCCCAACCAGGCGGTGTTCGACATCCTCTACGTCAACACCCGGCTGCCCGATTTCCTCAAGGGGGACCTCTGGGCCGGCATTGCGGGGCTGCGCATCGGCGAGCGCCGGGTGCAGGAGCTGCTGGCCAAATACGGCGCCGACACCTATCTCGCCGCCGTCGCCGACTATATGGACCTGGGCGAGCGCCGGGCGCTGGCGGCACTGAAGCTGATGCCGGCCGGCACCTATGATTATTCCGAAACGCAGGACGATGGCGCGGTGCACAATATCCGCCTCGTCATTACGCCGGAAAAGTTCACCGTCGACCTCCGCGGTAACCCGAAACAGGCGGGCTCGAAGAACTCGTCGCGCGAGGGTTCCGAAATCGCGCTGCAGCTGGCCTTCAAGGATTTCACCGATCCGGACGGGCCGGGCAATGGTGGCTGCTTCCGCCCGCTCGAGGTGATCACCGAGCCGGGCACGATCTTCCACGTCGTCGAGCCGGGGGCGCTGGGCTATTATTCGGAAGTCGAAATCCGGCTGTTCGACATGACGCTCAGGGCGCTGGCCCACCATTTCGGCGGCATCGTGCCGGCCGGCAATTTTGCCTCGATCTGCGGCACGGTGATGGGCGGCAAGCACCCCGATACCGGGCGGCACTACACCATCGTCGAGCCGCAGGTCGGCGGCTGGGGCGGCTGGGACGGCAATGACGGCAATTCGGGGCAGTTCTCGGGCTTTCACGGCGAAACCTTCAACTGCCCGGCCGAGATCGCCGAAGCCCGCTACGGCATGTTCGTCGACCAGGTGGCGCTCAATGCCGAGCCGGGCGGCGAGGGGCAGTGGCGCGGCGGCAAGGGCATCGAGGTGCATTATCGGGTGCGCGGCGACAACAACTTCCTGTCGCTCGGCTATACCCGCTCCACCATGCCGCCCTGGGGCGTCGGCGGCGGCCTCGACGGCTCGCTCAACTATGTCGAGCTGCGCCGCACCGACGGCCGCAACGAGCGCTACTCGTTCGCCACCAATGTGGTGGTCAACACCGGCGACGTGATCCGCATCGTCACCGCCAATGGCGGCGGCTATGGCGAGCCCAAGGCCCGCAGCAGCGACGCCATCGCCCGCGACATCCGCGACGGGTACCTGACGCGCGAGCGGGCGCTCGAGGTTTATGGGACTGAGGGCAAGCTCGGGGGCTAATAGCTCGAACGGCGCCGTCGGCAGCAGGCTGACGGTGCCGGTCGCTCCGCGGCTTCACGGGATCAGGGCGAGACGGCGGGCGGCAGCAACAGCGTCGAGCAGGCCGTAGCCGACATCGGGGTGCCAGCCGCCCGCCAACCGCGCCGTCTCACGCAGCACCCGGTTCAGCTCGGCGGAGGGAAAGCCTGCCGCCGGCAACGCCGTTCTGAGGGCCGCGATGCAGCCGGCGGCAACCGGGCAGGATGTCGACGTCCCCTTGTCGGGCACCCCGGCGCCCAGCGCCTCCGAACCGAGGAAGTGCGTATAGGCGGCGAGGTCGGGTTTCTCGCCGGCCATCCCGGGGATGCCGGGGCCTTTCGATGAGTATCCCACCCGCGCCCCGGATACGTCACAGCCCGCCACGGTCAGCACGGCGGCGCTGGCATTGGCGCCGGCGATGGCGTGCTGGACGTTGCCCTCGCACCGGGGATGCGGACAATCATCGCCACAATTGCCGGCGGCGAACACCAGATCGACGGCGTTGCCGGCGAGGGCGGTGAGCATCGCGGTGAAGAAGTGATTGGGGTTGTCGGCGTAACGGCCGGGGTGACCGACGAGGAAATCCATCCCCGGATTGAACATGGCCCAGCTGTTGCTGATGACGAGGCTCTTGTAGGGGCGGTCGCCGGATGGGGTGAAGGCGATCGTCCACGCCGCGATCAGCGGCGACATGGCGGCAAACACCTGGCTCACGCGGCGCCCGATCGCCGCGCCGCCCGACGGGTTGCCCAGCATGGCGGGAATATCGATCAGCGTGGCGTTCGGCGCCGCGATCAGGGCGGAATACGCACACATCGTGCCGTGGCCCACCGGGTAGTGGCCGGGCTCGAAATTCACCCCGGGTGGGGTCCAGGACAGGCTGCGATCGAGGCTCGGTCGGAACCCCAGGCGCTGCTCCAGCCAATCGAGGTTGATCCCGGTATCGACGATGGCTATGGCGACCCCTGAGCCATCGAGACCGGATGCCCGCAGGGTGGCGACGCCCAGCTGTGCCTCGACATCGGCCCGGGCGCCTATGGCGGGGCTGTCGAAGCAGCTGAGGCAGATATCGAGGATGGCGTCGGCAAAGACCTGCTGTCCATCGATCCGGTCGGGGACACGCTCGATGCTGTCAACCTCGAGGGTCCCCGCCATCAGGTAGGCATTGGCCTCGTCGGAGGGCACGAAGACCCGCTCGGCGCCCTGCTGCTGCGTCGGGAATGGCAGCTGCCGCGGATCGATGCGGAAGCGCTCGCTGGTCGGCAGCCGAGACAGCACGCTGGCGAGCGCGTCCGGGGAGAAGCCCTGGCGCTGCATTTCGAACACGTCGCGCAGGGCCGGCACAGCCGGCGTGCTGAGAACGACTGGAACCCGCACCTCAGCCCCCAACCCGCGACATCAAGCCGGAGGCCACTGGAAGCCGGTCTCCTGCTTCTTTTCGACGATGTCGCCCTGGAATTCGAACTCGAAGCTCCAGGCGAACTCGGCGGGAAAGTTCTTGCGGTACTGCGCCCGGCCGAACTGCGGGAAATCGCCGACAATGGCGTGCCCGAACTGGGTGACCGGATCGTTGCGCTCCTCGTTCCGCGTCATGGGGAACTGGTGGCAGCCGATGCAACTGGTCCGGCCGTTGCCGGGGTGGGTTTCGACATTGGGGTTGCTGCACCAGGAGGTCTGGTGGTCGTAGGGGGCGGCGGCCGGCGTGAGGGCATGGGGCAGCTCTATCGGCGTCGGCACCGGGTCGAACAGCAGCGCCAGCGCCGCAGGGTCCGATTGCGAGCCGCTGTCGATCTCCGCCTGGATCGCGTCATAGACCGCCTTCAGCGATGCGGCGAGGCCGGGCTTGCCCGGCTCGTAGCTGGACCAGGGGGTGGGATCGGCTTCGGCGAAGGCCGAGCTGACGCAAAGCTTGTAGTTCTTCCACACGCCGTTGTTGAAGTTGGCGAGGCTCGCGGGCTGATCGCTGCCGAAATCCTCGGTGGCGGCGTTCGGATCCCACCACAGCGACACCCACACCCACTCGCGCACATCCTTGGTGACGAAGTGGATGCTGCGCAGCCCGTAGGCGACGTTGCTGGTGGTGAAGTTGGTATAGATCTGGTCCTGCGTCGGCGTCCGCCTGGTGCCGGCGGGCCAGGTGCCGATCCTGAACATGTCGGTGAGCGCCGGTCCGCTGGTATCGTGCTCGGGGATACCGTTCTGCAGCTTCGCCCAGGAGGTCTTGACCATCACCGCGGAGCGGGGGAACTCGCTGATGCAGTTGGAGAACTGATCCGCACTCGGCGGCGGATCGGCGGCCGCTGCCGTTCGCCCGCACTCGTCGATGCCGCGGGCCTCGTGCAGCACGTGCTCGACGAATGACGGACTGAAGCTGGTGAAGCCGCGGCCCAGCCGGTCCGACAGTCCCTGCATGCCGGTGTCGCGGAACTGCAGCAACTCCTGGGACAGGCTGTCGTCGGTCAGGGTGTCGCTGAGGTTCTTTTCGGAGAAGGCCTGCATCGTCTCGGCAATCACCGGGCCGACATCGGCGCTGGGATTGGCGGCGAGAACCGGCTTCAGCTTGCTGAAGTAAAGGCCGAGCAGC
>Ga0209922_103077_pt1 | contig 13657 bp, 13 predicted proteins | sample ThiBiot_500_biof_FD_183946 | JGI IMG/M metagenome (GOLD analysis project Ga0209922, IMG submission 183946) | Wastewater bioreactor microbial communities from Cape Town, South Africa - Thiocy_expt_500_biof (SPAdes) | ecosystem: Engineered > Bioreactor > Thiocyanate-remediating > Anaerobic-Aerobic ...
TTTTCGATATATAAATACTACAATTATCACAGAAAACAAAATCACTTGTGTATTTTTATTCACATTGTTAATTTTCTATTGAAATATAAATAAATAAAAAAAAGAACTAAAGCAACAAAAATCGTTTAAAAAAAAAGAAAAGCAATCGGCTGAAAGTATTATGAAAGAAAAAGACCAAAACACGAATTATTTATTTTGAAAATCACCAGTCAAACCATTAACCACTTCGTCGTCGAGCATAGAAACCAATAAGTGCGCATATACCGATTATGAGAATTACTAGTCCAATAATAAGTGCGATCACATCTGCAGCTCCCATTCCAGCTGCCACACCTTGTACGACGAAAAATAGAAGAAAAAGCAACGATGTTGGGATTAAATCTAACATGGCTTGAATTTGATATTAAACACACGAAATGCTACTAAACGATCTGAAATAGAAATGAGAGAGAGAAAAAAAACACACCATTAAAACGAAAAGAATATTTTGGTTATCTATGCTTTGTATTCATGAAATATGAATGACGAGAGCAAGATCTACAGAAGAATTCATATCAAAAGATAAGATAATAAAAATGATTCAAAATACGACTTTAAACCAAGGATTTTGTTTACGTGTTTTGCAGAAGGAAAATTTGAAGAAAAAAACGAATTTTCTTATAAATGATCGATCGATCGATCGAGAGGCAATACGAAAAAATCTGAATCGCTAGTTAATTTCACCATGAAAGACATTCGCTGATACAGTTTATTGTGACTCATTGAAATAAGTTGATGTTGCTACAATGAGATTTCAGTGCAATATCATTCTCGAAATTGTGTTTTGCTTCATTTTAAGAACTAACTAAAAAGTGTAAGTCCACCGATTGGCTCTTTCTAAACGGGACTCTAAAGATATTAATTTAATCAGATGGCGCTGATTAACGAAACGAAGTAATAAAATGTGATTCTAAGGTAGTTTTTAACTTTAATCTGAATAAAACAATAGATAAATTTATTTAAAACGAGTTAAAATCAATACAGAATATACGTATATGAGATAACAAAATTGACAAACAACATTATATAATTACTGCACTACAAAGCTCAAGTTATGACATTCAGTTCATGATCATTCGTATATAATTCTTGAACTCGATGACGACAACAATGTGAAGAGGGTGGATCCCTTCTGACACTATATTTCATCAGAGTTATAACAAAACCAAACATTAATAAGTTTATCAAAGAAATTCCCGCAGTTATATGTTGACGAAGGCAACTGGTATCATTAATACCAATCAAAATAAAATCAAAAATGAATAAAATAACAAGTCGATATAGATCTGTGAGGATATAACTATATCTTCCTGTAAATGAAACCAGTTCGTATAATAAGTAAAGTTGCAATAAAAACGAGAATAGCGGTAATCTAGTAAGCATCCGAACTTGAGAAACAGTGATACATTGTGTTGTGCCGTTCGATTTGTTTGATACAGTAGAGCACAGAAAATTCTCATAGGAAATCTTACATAGTATCCAGTCATTGGGAATCGTTGTGTTCGAATGATTTGAAAGAAAAAATGACTGACGATGATAATGTAGATTCAAATCGAGAGACAAAAGTATACCAGAAACGATAGCTCCGACCATTGATAATGCGGGCAAACGAGAATCCGTATAACTATTATTGTCGAGAGGAAACTTGATTTTAATACACATTCGAACTGTATAACGAAAACTATATGAACTAAAATGAATTTGAGATCGTGATATTGCTTTGATTTGCTATACTTCCCGCTCTTAAACTGTCTTGTACAGAATGACCAACAGTCATGAGAATAGCGGCTATTCGAGGTCAACATATATGAATTCATGGCGTTGCCTAGTGTTTCTGCAATATAGATATGCACATATAAGGAAACAAGACAAAATTCTGTAACAGTATAACTTGTGATTGATCATAGCAGATGTCACTATACTAAAAAACAGAGATTCCGTCAAACTTTTCTGAATTTATGCAACTGAGTGGAACTATTTTAGTAAGTTCAACAACATAAAAATGATTTAGTAGTACCATATACAAAGTGTGTTAATTTAGTTTAGAAATTCTCGAAAAGTTCAATATTTTCTGTTAAAATTCTCTGGAAACTTGTTGCAATTACAAAAAAAAGAAGAATCTATTTTATATTTTGTTTGCATTGTATTCTTTTGTTACGAATGTACACGAAAAATTTAAGTTAGTTAAGTAATAATGAGAATACAGAAAATGTATGTATTTATAATGCATAGACGTGCCAAATTATTTCTTTCGACGAAGAGTGATGAATCATTCTTCTATGTACGTTCATTATTTGCTTATATTTCCTTCTGTTTAATCATTACGATGAGTCTCTTTGATAGACGAACACCAGTCGAAAAAGCTAAAGAACAAGTAAATTTATTCGATCGATTCCACAATCAAATCGTTTTTTTAATTGAAATCTTTAGGCTCATTCAATTAGCCGACAAATTCGTCAAGAAAAACGTCAATTAGATCGACAGATCAATCGTACGCATTCGATTTCATTCAGTTGAATTTGTCAAATATCTAATTTTTAGAATCTGATCGTGAAATTCAACGTCTTTCAATTGATATTCGTAAACATGCCGCGAGTAACAACAAAGAAGCTCTTCGTACTCTCGCTAAAACGATTGTCAAGTTCGTTCGAACATCGAAAAAAAAAGAAAAATATTGAAATTATAATTTTTGTAGAATAAAACATGATAAAAGTCATTTATATTCAGCAAAAGCAAATCTCGATACGATCGATAATGCGGTTAAAAATCAATTGGGTAGGAAATAAACAATCGATAATCATTCGTATTTCGAAGGTGTGTTGCTTATTTTAGCGAACGTTAAAATAACTGGAATTATGCAAAAAAGTAACGAAGTAGCTCGTTCCATGGCACAACTAATGAAAGTCGAGCAATTTCAGACTGTATCTGCACAATTTACAAAAGAATTGATAAAAGTAAATGAATATTTCTGCGAAGCAAACTATGAATCTACTTAAATATTTATTTATTTAAATACCAGATGGGTATTATGGGTGAAATGATGAATGAAGCTGTCGATGCTGCTATGGATAATAACGATCTTGAAGAAGAAACTGACGAAGAAATCGCTAAAGTTTTAGATGAAGTTCTTGCTGGCAAAGTCGGTCAATTACCAAGTGTCGCAGTTCCTCATCGCGAGCCTGCAGGTGCAGCAGTCGCCGATGCCGATAGTGACGAAGACGACATGGAACGACGTTTGCAAGCATTACGGAGCTAGACGAATGACTGTATATAATCAAACATTCGATTTCTTTTCTTCTTTTCTAAAAATCTCTTCTATTTAATCTGATTTGAGTTCTTCAATTCTCATGTTCAAAACAACAATAGATCCGTTCTCATTCAAATATTCTTTCATTAGTTCGTTCGTTTGAAAAGCAAACAAATTTTATTTGAAAATAAAAGATATGTTAAGATCGCGCTTGATCTATATACGGTAGAATGTATTCTTCAGGTTGATTATTATCATCGTCACTTTCGCTCGAACTTGAAATTGTTTGAGTAATTTTCGGTACGCCGAATATATTTGTAAATGAAAGACCCGCGTCTGCATCGAGATCGATGTGATTGGATTTCGTTTGAATTTGACGTTGATATTGTTGAACACGTTTACTCATTCGTTTGATTTGCGCCTGATGATCGACGATGATTATTCGTCGTAATTTACTCGAAGTCGAATGAGAAAATTGATGAATCGAACTGACAATCGCACGAGCTGCCATTTCATTTGCATGACGACGAGCATTTGCTGATTTGACTAAAATAAAACAAAGACAATCACTTCTCATTTAAAAATCATCGTTCTATAATTACTATTCGGTTCGAGAACCGGCATTGCAAGACTTGTTATTCCGTATTGATCAATTGTTTGTAAAGCTCGAGAGATCATTTGTTCGTATGTCGGTTGATACGAGTCGATACTTGATTTCTCTCGATTTTGTTCGTTAGTTGCTAAACGTGGAACAGTAAAAATAATCAAGACTTTTGCAGGAATTTTCAATTCACGATTTGGATAGAATATTAACTAGTTTTCAAATCAATTGCTTCTTTTGTTTTTAAGATCCAAAATGAAAATCTTACTTCTCCTTCATGTACTCGCGTTCCTTTCGACGATAAATCTCGAAAATAATTCAAGATATTTGTTCCACCAAGTGTTTGAATTTGTCGTTCGAAAGCTTTATGAATTTTATATTTATCATTCATTGGAATTCTATATTTTTCGAATAAAAAATCAATCAATGAAGTCAACAAAGTCTTACAATAGCCCATCGACATTTTGTTCAATTAATTTGCCAGTCATGACTTTTATTGACATATGACCAGTGTGCAATTCTAAGATGTCAGACGAATTAGTAGAAAGGGTTTTATGAGTTGATGGAGGAGATTTGGCTGTTTTGTTTACAAGAAACGAATGAATCGAATTGACAAGGAATATATGACCTTCTAAAACCACAGATCCATCTGAATTTACTTGCATTCTTCCATCTAATTGATACAGGGTAAATTTTAATTACAAAAAAAACAAAACTCGAAAGAATATTAACCTGCAGCATGTAGAAAAGGTACAGCTTGTTGCAGTGCAGGACTCATTTCAGTGATTTGCATCGTTGGTGCATCTATCAGACATTGAATTGGTTGAAAGAGCGATCGAGATATAGGTGATAAACGAACAAGTGAACCGTTTGGAAGTACATGGCGCATATTTAGAATTTTCTCTTCAGCTAAATAAGAATTGAAAAATTGCAAAGTTTATTCGAAATTTTACTTCGTTTCGATTTGCATAGTAAAAGTCCATTGTGAATTTGTGTTGGATAAAGAACTTCGACATTCGATGTCAATTTCGAAAAATATTCTTTTAGCACGACCGATCGAATAATCGGCGAGTTCGGTGAAGGTTGTAGATAGAACAAAAGTACACTCGGTATGTCCATTTTGAAAATGAGACTCTATGACTAACAACGATAAACATTTATAATCATGACAATCGAAAAGTTACGCATGAATGAATCGATTTGACTTATCGTTTTTTCATTTCAAGGCAATCGTATGAGTAAGTATAAATAAGAGAGGTTTTAATTGAAAAAAAACGACACTGTGTGTTTGTTTACAGGAAATTTGCTTTTGATCACAAGGCCCTTTTTCCGAGATCGTTGACTGAAAAGAATTTTATTTAAAAATATCAAATGACTTTTGTTTCCTAGTGAATTCTTCTCTCATAAATATAAAATCATAAAATATGCATCCGGTTGATTGAATTCAAAAAATGAACGAAAACTATAACGTCGATAGAAATTTCTTTCAATATACTGCTTTCGAAAGCCGACTTTTTCATACAAACCAATTGCTTGATCATTATCAATCTGCGTATGCAGCTGAATAGCTAAATAACCAGCGTGTCGAGCCCATCTTTTGATAGCTTTGAGTAAACGTGTGCCAATGCCTTGACCTTGATTAGCTTGTTGAACACCAAATAACTTAACATAGAGTGTATTGTCGTCTTTAGTTTTGAGAAGTGCACAAGCAACATATTGACGAGTTATTTGATCGTAAACACACCAGATGTGATCAACTTTACGAATAATTGAACGTAATTGCCTTCGACCATAGTAACTGTCGAAAAGCGGTCCAAGGACATATTCGACATCATCATAGGAAAAGTTTTCATTATGATAAATGAGTTGCGACGATGATGATCGTGAACGATGAGTCCGATGATTCATTTTTATTTTTGTAAACAAAGAAAATAAAATCGACGATTGTTATAACTCAATAAGATATTTTTAAAAAAAAGTAAACGAAGAAGAGAACAGAGAGAAGAAAAACGTTAGATATACACGTATAGACAGAACCACATTTATGTCATGTAAAAGAGAAAATATACGTATATTATTATATGATTCATCTAATCGATTGCATTAGTCATTATAGAATTTAATTTGTTTTTGTTTTTAATTTCTGTGAATGCAAAAGAGGAAGAAGATTTATTAGTAATTTCATTGAACGTGTCAACATAAGAACGAAATGAGATTGAGAGAAAACACTTATTGACGACGGAATGAATGTTGAGTACGATTTTAGATGATCATCACACAGTTGTTCGCAGGGCATCGATCGATTGAATTATAGTCGGATCCTAAACGGAATTCAATAGGAAAATACAAATAATTTTGTTTTTTTTAATTTTCTTACACTCAAACAAAATGACATAAAATCTTGAATTGTCACATAACCTTGTTGTGATTTGTCAAATTTTTGAAAGACATGAGCTGTATGTTCTCGAGTTGTTTCGATATCATAACGTGGACTTGAAACATTTCCAAGTAATGAATAAACTGCACAAATAATAACATGAAAATCCTTTGAGAAAACAAACAAAAGCAATATAATTAATTCTTTTTGTTCGACACAATGAAAAAAGAAATGCATACATCTCGGGTTAATTTGCCGGACTTCTTCGTATCGTACAAAGTAAATATCCATCGAAGTCGATCTTCGACTGATCCTCGACATAATGTCGATAAACAAATAAGAAAATCTTCAAATGTCACACAGCCCGATGAACGTAAATCGAATGTTGCAAAAATCAAATGAGCATAGGATGATGTGTCAGCAAACGGGAAAAATTGACCGTAAATATGTTTGAATGTTTCTTCGTTAACAACACCTTGAATTTGGAAAACAAAATCATCAAATCCTATTTTATGTTTTTAAAAAAATGACCTACCGGACGGACATTCTTGCTTAAAACCTTGATAGATAAGTTGAATTTCTTTTTTACTAAATTTTGTTCGACTAGCTAATTCGTCTAGACTACGTGGTTTATATCGTTTGAATGTTTCTAAGCCATCATCATCGAAATCGGTGTCTAAACAATAAATAACATTATATAAGAACTTTGAACAATCTTCAAAGATTTTCTTTTTTTTGTCTTCTCTTATTACGAATCTGTTTAATTAAATCTAAATTCATAATCTCATTTTTTTTCTCCTAACATCAATAGAAAAAAACTATATGAAGAAATCTTCTTCTTCTACTTTTCCCTTCAATAATTCTCGTATTTCTCATTAAAATCTACTCTATCTTTAAGATTTTGATTAGTTTGTCGTTTTCTTTTGCTGTTCATTTCAAAGATAAGATCAATATTATTTTCATCTTCTTCGTTATTAAAAATAAGAGGCGAAAGAAAAAGGAAATCGCCTTCGTTTTCTTCTCCTTTAACAATAATTATTATGTCAATGTTTACATAAAGACAATATATATATTTCGAGATTCTATCTAAAACTCGATACGCATATGTTATTAGCAAACATTTTTACCAATAATGTCAAATAGACTGCTGTGCACTTAACAAAGCATATTTTCATGTATACAATATAATTTTATCATTAAGACGTAAAAGATTTTTTTTGCGTTCCCGCTAAATTTCTGACAGTATTTTAATTTTAATGTGGAAAATACTTCTTTTACTCTCTGAAATTTCAGTTTTTTTTTACATATTTCTTTCCTTTTCCGGTCTATTTTTAACACAAAATATATTTCTATGCACATATAAAGATGCAATTGCGTGCTAAATTGCCAATTAGTCTAAAGACACGTAGTCAAAGGAACCTCTAAGGATGTTAGACTAATAATCAAGTTTGCCGACAAGAAGAAGATCCAAAAATCAAATGAAAATAAAACAAAACAAAAATGATAACTTACAGCAAACGGACGAATAATCATCGTCCATTGTCGATCATCCATATGACTTTTATAATATAAAACAATACGAGATCATTATAAAGACAAATTAGACAAGGATCTCGATATGTTTAGATAATAATAACTACGAGCTAATCGGTTCTTTTTTCTCTTATTGTGGATCAAAATAATAATTGTCCCATAGATTTCTTTTACGTTTTTTTTTCTCTTTTCTCGACTCTTTTTTTTTCTCTAGTTTTCTTCTTCGTCTTGTCTTTCTATATCTAAAATAATCGGTTTTTTTCTTCTAGACAGAAAAATATGTTATAGTCGTCGATAATCAATTATTCATAACACATTGTACGAAAATGAAGAGAAGAAGAAGAAGAAGATGAAGAAGAAGATTTTCGAAGAATGTGGGTGGTATGGGCAATGCTAATAGTCGAGGGAAGGAGAGAGTTGAATGTCATATTGTTGTCGCTGTCGTCTTCTTCCATGAAGGGAACGTTTGTCTTGTTCGCGAAATAGAAAAAGCGAGAGCGACAGAGACAGAGACATAGAGAAAGAGAGATAAAAAAATGACATTTTGAGTGTCTTTTTTGCCTTAAACAAAAAACCGTCTTTCTTCTCTTTTTCTCTGCATATATATATATGAAATCTTTTATAGAAAGAAAGAAAGAAAGAAAAAGAGAGAGAGAGAAGGAAAATGCAGAAAAGGAAAAAGCTCAATCTTTACCATCATAATTTTGATGATAATGGATATTGAATGAAGTAAACTGTCTATATGTTCAATAAAAATCTACATGACAAACTCGATTGAATCTATGTCAAAAATACCAAATCTAGTCGCGATCGACGAATCATCTATTCATCTAATTTCTTTTTGATTTAGTTTTTTCTAAATTTATCTTTGTTATTTTCCGGGCGACCAACACTGACATCGCACAGTAAATAGATTTCTTTTTCAGATGCAAAAAAAAACGTTTCCTCGTTTCTCTGTCCCATTCTTCTTGGTCGCACACATTCTTTATTCGCTCTAGGATCCTGCTCGTTCGCTCTTAACTCTAAAAAGATTAAGACTTGACGAGACGAGTAGAAAAAAAAAGTTGTCTCTATATGCACCAAGAGAAAAAAAACCAGAAAACACACATGATACTTCAGTCTTCAATATAGTGATAAAAGCATACACGTGTCTTTTGAAAAGAAGAAAAAAAACGATGCACATTATTTTATCAAATATCATCTAAAAATAGTTTTGTGCATGTTTGTTAATCAATGATGAATTGAAGTGATGAAACAATCAGAATGCATTTATTTTCTCAGAGAAAAATAATCAACATCCTTATTACCTTTTCACATACTCATATATCATTTTTCATCTCAGTGTGTTTTCTTTTCTTTTTCTTTATATACAGTAATATATCTAATGTGGTTAACGTAATTGACAGATAAACAAATCAAAAATCAAACACAGGCAAATCTTCGTTTAGAATGGAAGGAAATCAAGATTTTGACGAAACACTCATATCAAACTTACCATTCCATAAATGAAATGTTGACATTTGTGGACAGAGACAAATACAGAAAAGAAAGGAAAAGTCTCAAATTCTACGAAACAAACTAATAAATGGAAAAAAATCATTCTAATCAATGTAAATATCTACGTGCATATTTAGAACTTGTTTCTGTTCAACATCGGCTAATTAATCAAATTCTTTTTTTCTTTCCTTTTTTAACATGCAAACATAGTTTGTCAAATAGAACTAATAGTCTTATTTTCTGTAAAGAAAAGAAAAAATATTCAACGAATTCTTCGGATAATTGGAACGATTGAAATAATTCAATTTTCTCGACTTATATCGATATTCGCTTCTCGAAATGAAAATCAATGTATCTCAGGTACAAACGAAAGAAAATGAAAGTTCGTCAACAAATAGTAAGATTCTTTTGTTTTGTTTTATTATTACTTTTTTTCAATAATTGATCAAAGACTAATTGTATCTTAACATGCAAAGTTATTTCTTTAGTCAATCTATAATTAGAAAAATCGAAGAAAATATTTGTTGATTAAACGTTAGATAAATACTATGGAAATTCGAGAAATGTCAGAAAGTAATCAAACTATCCCAAAGGTTAGTATGTGTACGCAACGAATTAATAACAAATCTAACCTGAAGTAATAATCATTGTGCGAATGTGTTCGCAATTGTCTCGAGAAGGAAAAAAACAACAACAAAATATTGTGTCTCTTCGAATAATGAAAGTCAATAGATTTTCATATGACATGTGCGTGATCGAACATCATTATCTGTTCTTATCTTACTTCATTAATTTTATTGTAAAACTTGCATATATTTATTCATTGAATATCTTATTTGTAAACACACGAAATACAAATCGTAACTTACTTCCACCGAATCGTGCGCTAATAACCATGGCAACGCCCATGATTTCGTTTGATGTTTACCTTTGAAAATGTTAAATACGAATAGTTATTTAACAGATTTTCAACGAATGATAATTGTCGATCGTTTTCGTATGTCGAATTGTTTGAATTTGAAAAAATTGATGCGAAATAATAATAGCATCGTATACATACCAATACATGTCATTCGTTCATTTGAAGACACAATCGAAAAAGAGAGAAACAAAAAGCTCACATCTACAGAAATCTGTCTGTTTTTATCTATGATACAAATAAATAAATAAAAAAGAAAGAACATCAATTGACGAATAAAGAATACTAACGGGCACCATAAGTAGTACTATGCGTATGTCAAAAAGATAATATTTTCAGTGAAAATTAATCGAAAACGAAAAAGATTTACTATCGAAGTCTTTTCTTTTATTTTAATCTAGTAATTTGACCCCTGATCGAATGATAGACATGTTCATTCATACACATCGTAGAGTCATTTGCATGATTTAATATGAGATGACTCTTGAAAATAGTTATGAATCTATCTATGCTCCTTCACTTTCTTTTTTTCCTTTTCTTTAGTCTCTCGATTCTTTTCTCTCGTTTTTTTTTCTTTTGTTGTTTTATTATTATTACTATCGTATCAAGTTTTCTTTTTTTCGATACCAATGGTTGATACTAAAGGCATGATAAAAAGCTCGGAGCCGAAGGACAATACTCCTCTTTTGTCATCTCAAATATATAAACATAAAAGCATATGTATGTCTGTATGTTTTGATACGACAATACATGTCATGTAGTTAGGATAATAGTGTAGCAGGAAGAACTTACATTTTTCAGTTGATATTTTTAATCAATCTCAATTAGATTCGAATAGAAAAGAAAAAAGAAAATGTTTCATCTATAGTCAATCTAAACAAAGTGAGGAAACAGAAGGAAAATATGAATAGCTAAAAGAAAGCGAGCAGACCAGAGAGAAAATAATTTTAATTTTTCTTGTTGTCGTGATGCAGTTTTTTTTCTCTATAGTCTCTTTTGGGTTTATTTAGTTCTTAATCAGACAAGCAATGACTTACATGTATATATATTTATATATAAATAGAGAGAGGGGGAGAGTAAACAATATATTTTTACTCAAAAGAAAGAGCTCAATTATAGGGTTTGCCGAAGCATAAGTCCTCTTACAACTAGTCTACCTATTCTTCACATGATAAACATGTGATATCGTGTCTAAGCATTTTTATTTTTTCGCAATATACACTAGCACGAAACACACCAACAGACAAGAGAAGGACAAAGGAAGTCGAATATTCTCGTTATTTTGCTCAATTTAATCTTACTCTATTGCATGTATGTAATAATCAATGAAATGACATTACCTCAAGAGAAAATGAGAAACTTTCACCAAACTAATATTTACTCGTATTCTCCTGTCAGTGCATACGCACACACACGTATGTTTTTCAGCCGATATTTAGGAAAAAAATAATCACAAACGGAAAAAGAAAAAAAAACTTTCTTTTCTTAGAATTATTTCACAGTTTAGTTAAAACAAAACACAACTACTATAGGAAATTTCTCGCAATAATAAATGCAAACTATCGACATAATTCATTTATTCATTCATTTGTTTGATTGTTTTTACTTGAGACGTATTTGCAAAGGCGTATTATACAAAAATCAATGCCATGAACAATCTGATAATGATATATAAAAAGAAATCGAATCGAAATCTTTGTTGTTTAAACAACTGTTGCCATTTGTCGATTATCATCAAAATGATATTTGATCGATTTTCTTTTTGCAAACTGTCAACAAAATCTGCTATCGATACATGTCAACAACTGTTCACTGTTTTTATCTAGGCATCTGTTGACGTGCTTGACAAAGGAATTTTTTAAGTATCTATCTGTCAAACAAATCATAGATTATTTCAATTCGATTGAATTTTTTTTTCATTAGAATTTATCAAAATAAACTAAACAATAATTATATGATAAAACGGATGTCCGTTCAACAAAGAGAAGAAAAAAAAACGAACAAAAACCGAGAAAATCTTTGACAATAACACTACACGTTTACTAACATGACAAGAATATTTTTATCAACTATTATATTCGACGATAGTCTATTATTAATCAATATTGAGCAATTATTTCTCTTTAGAAATAAATATATTTACATATCTAGTTTTTTCTCTGAAACATAACGTACCATTATTCAAATTAAAAGTTCTCATTTACTTTTTTTTCTTCTTTTTCAGTCTTATTCGTATGAATTAGTTCGATGTTTACCTTTCAAACCATCGCGTACGAATCGACGTGTTCGTTTAATAAATGACGAAGCGAATTTCGTTTTCAAAGTTGATTGTCGAATGAAATGGCTCATGATGAACTTCGATTTTTCAAACTGGTATCCGATAAATATGAAGAGAAAAAAAGAAATGAAGAATCACACGAACAGATTTCAGTTGTAATTAGCCGAGAAGTATGACGATTATAATTGTGTTTCTGCTATTGACGGAAATGATTACATGGTAGAGTGCGTGTACGTGTTGACTTGATCGTTATTGTTATTTGCCATTACTCAATGCGTTTGAAGTTAAATGTGCGTATGCACGATAAGCAAAGCTGCGAAGAACAATTTGAAAAAACCGACAATGAGAAGTCGAGAGAGAGAGAGAAGCAAAAGGAACGGAGCGAACAAGAGCGAGCGTGAAAAGCAGAGAGATGGAGGCATAGGGAACAGTAAAAAGCAAGAAAAGTTCGTCATTTTTTTTTTGTTGTCGTCTAGCGTCCGACCTTCTTTCTCTTCAATAGGATAAAATAGATTGTCAGAGAGAAAGATGAAAAGAAAAGAAAAACAGATCATAATATTCTTCAAGCATGAATAATATCGATATAGTACGACTCGGATACTCATTGAGAGCCGAACGATTGTTTATAGTTTTTCTTTTGACTCGGCTATATGATTCGATCGTCGAAAAGACAGACGAACGGCTGAACATTGTGGTCTCTCGTCAGGCTTTTGTTATCTTGTCATTGATAAACTAACAGCATTCAAGCGAAAAGAGTGTTGATTACGCATGATTTACGAAATCGAAGATTTATTTATTTTCGTTCCTTCAAATTGTGATTAAATAAGTTCCTAACTCAGTTGTTTCACAAATGAGATCGTGCTTGGACTTATTATTTTTTCTCGAGTTAATATCATTATTTCAAGTCGAGATAAATGCTCGTTTTTTTTTCGATAGACAATCAAATCCTACAAGAAAAACAACTCAACCAAAAGTCCCATTAACATTTCAAATAAATGTTCAATTTGTCTTCAGGTAGTTGACTTACAAGGAAAATAGAATATTCATTTTTGGATTTATTATTTCTCGAAACGAGAGAAGAATATCGAACTAAACTAACCAATCAAGAAGATGTCACAGATTTTGTTCTTGTTTTTTTTTTCGAGTAGTTTGCCATTAAATGATTG
>Ga0209922_103080_pt1 | contig 13650 bp, 15 predicted proteins | sample ThiBiot_500_biof_FD_183946 | JGI IMG/M metagenome (GOLD analysis project Ga0209922, IMG submission 183946) | Wastewater bioreactor microbial communities from Cape Town, South Africa - Thiocy_expt_500_biof (SPAdes) | ecosystem: Engineered > Bioreactor > Thiocyanate-remediating > Anaerobic-Aerobic ...
GGTTCCGATGATGGTGCGGAAGTCGTCGGTCGGGGTGTAAAGCGTGCAGGCCATCGTCAGCAGCGCCTCGCCGATATTCGGGGCAGCTTGCTCGGATGCGTCCATGCTGAGCGGGTCCAGGAACTCGACCCAGCCTTCGAGAAAATCGCTCGCGGAAAGCGTCTCGACGATGAAGGCGATCACGTCCTGATTGGAGGGATCGATGTGCAGGCCGGTTTCGATGCCGCTCTGCACGGAAAAGAGGATGATGCCGTCGTGCCGCATCTGAGCCATATGCTCGGCAAACTGGAACTCGACCTTGCCCATGCCGATGATGACGCCGGGTAGGTCGGCCTCGCCGAGAGCGTCCATGTCGCTGCGATCGGCAGAGGTGAAGATGTTGAGCGTGCGGCCATCGCTGGTCGCGGCCTCTTCGAGAACGTCCTTCACCTTGGCGGTGAGTTTCGTCCATGCGGTTTCGGTGGCCATCAGGCGGGCACCTTCTGAAGCGAGAAGCGCCAGAAGCCTCGGTCGAACGCCGCAGCGCCGACAGGCTTGTAGATTGCGCCGGGATAGCGATGCAAACCAGAGACGCGGCAGGCGTCGCTTGGGCGGTCGGGGAAGACCGAGGCGAGCAGTTCAACCACGATCACCTGCGACACAACGCCGGGGCTTGGCGTCACCGGGTTTGCGATTTCCTCGCCGTAATCGACGAAGCCATAGACGCCGGTCGAGGGCTGCCCCCCAGCCGGCGTATATGTGAAAGTGTCGCCCAAATGCGCGACCGTGACGGGATCAAGCGCGTCGTCGGTCAGGGATTCGAGCGGGGAAGGCATCAGGGTGCCTTGTCTTCGGCGGCTTCGTTCGAAGCCTCGTCCTTCGTCGGTTCGGCGGCGGGTGCGACCCCTCCTTTTCGACCGTCCCCGTCATGGTCCAAGGGGTCCTTGGCGGACTTACCCTTGGCGGACTTACCCTTGGCGGACTTACCCTTGGCGGGCTTACCCTTGACGATCTCGGCCATCCCGGCGTCGACATATTGCTGCGCGATTTTGTCCTCGATGTCGGCTTCATCGGCTTTGACCTTCCCCTTCGCAGCATTGAGAACGACCATTCGGTCGAACAGAGCGATGGTGAAGGTCTGCAATGCACGGATGCGCATGGCTCTATCCTTTCGGGATCAGTGGGGGAGGGGCGAGGCCGAAGCCCCGCCCGGTCGATCAGGTGTTCTTGCCGCGAAGCAGGACTTCGGGGCGCGTCACCATGTGCAGCGGGTAAGAATAGATTTCCGGCTGCACCCACTGGTTGCGCTTCTCGTCGCGGATCAGTTTCGAATAGATCGGACGACCGAGGGTGTTGACCGTTTCGAAATCTTCACCGGGGCCGTTGATCCGGCGATAGAGGCCGGGAACGCCCGCAACGATGAACTGCACCTTGCTGGTGCCGACCGCCACGGTGCTGTTGTCGTCGGTGCCCTTGTAGTTGACCCATTCGACATCGCCGAAGCGGAAGGTCGTGAACGCCGTGCTGGTGCGCAGCGATTCCGCCGCCTGCCAGTTGGCGTAGGTCGTCCGAACGTCCGCATGGTTGCAGAACTGATCGTAGAAGGTGTCGCCGCACAGACCGATGATGCGGATGCCGGGATTCCATCCGGCGCCGAGCGCGCGGGCGATCGGGCGGATGATGCTGTTCGAGATCAGCGAGCGCAGCGCGCCCGCGGTCGGCGAGGCGTTATCGAGGTCGAAGTCGATTTCCGCCGGCTGCGAGATGCCGAACTCGGTGAAATAGTCGTAGAGCGTCGAACCGTCGGTATCGAGCAGGATGCCCTGGATCGCACCGAGCCGGTGGAGTTCCATGGTCATCTCATATTCCATCAGCAGCTTGGCCTGCTTCTGGGTGATGAGCTTGGCGGCCGTCAGCAGTTCGCTTTCGGTGCCGAACGCACGGACGTTCGCGATTTCGCGGGCGAAGACCTGATCCGACTTCGCGATGCGGGGAAGGGCGAAGCTGCGCAGCTTGGCCTTTTCGGTCGAGCCCATCGGGGGCTCGGTGCCGCGGAGCGAGGTCTTGATCGGCGTCAGGACATAATCCTTCCGCTCGATGGTCAGCGTGTCGGTCGTGATGCCTTCACCGGCGCCGAACAGACCGAGCGAACCGAGAAAGCCCGGAACGGAGGGCATTTTCTCGACCGCTGCGGTCATCGATGCGAGGCTGAAGGCATCGTCATTGAAGATGTCGAAGTGCATTTTCGATGTCCTTTGGATGCGCGGGGCCGTTGCCGGTCAGCGAGTGCTGCCGGGTGACTGGCTCAGCGATGTGGATTGGATCAGACGGCCTTGATGCCGAGCAGGGAAAGGACCGAGGCGAGGGCCGCAGCCTGTTCGGAGGCGTCAATGCCTGCCGCCCATTTGAGGTCGTTCTTGTTGATGATGCCGGGGCCGCGGCGCAGGACGCGCACCTGCAGGTCGCCGGAAGTGGCGTCCGCATCATGCATCAGGATCGCGGCGACCGTGCGGCGACCGTCATCAGTCCCCGCGTTATCATATGCCAGAAACTTGCCGCCGCTCGTCTGAGCGCCGAGGACGGTCCCGGCTTCGAGAACCTGGCCAGAGAGAAGCGTCACAACGTCGACGTGATAGCCGACGTCCATCGCAAGCTGGCCGATAAATTCGCCTTCGTGCATTCCTTCGGTGAGGGTTGCCATGATCTTGGCTCCTTTCGTTCAGAGATTACTTGCGCGCATCGGGGCAGACCGCGGCGATTGCGGTGTCCCAGATGGCTGCGGACGATTCCGCCTTTGCCTTGCCGTCCTTGCCGGCGTCGGCGTCGATGGTGCTGTTCGCGCCCTTGCCGAGCGCTTCCTTCATTTCCTTGCGGCCGCCATCTTCCGCGGCTTCGCGCTGCTCCTGCTCGCTGAGCGCGGTGCGCTCGACCTTCGGCATGTCCGCGAGGATCGCGCACACGTCATCGGCCGATGCCGAGAACAGCGAGGCGTTGGTGAGCAGCTTCGCCGCCGAGGCTTCGCGGCCCGCATAATGTTCGCTGGCCATCACGGCATTGAAGCGATCGGTCGCGGCCTTGAAACCGGCGTCGTGACATTCCTTCTTCGCGGCATCGAGCGCCGCACTCTGATTTTCGTCAGCCATAACAGGCTCCTTCTGCTTGGATTTGGCAGGCGGCGGGGTGCCGTCGCCGTCATCTTCGGTTTCTTCGATGTCTTCGGGCGCTTCCATCGTGGCCTTGGTGGCCTTGAGGGCAGCGGGAAGTCCGGCAAAACGGCTCATCGGGCCGATCTCCTTTCGCGCTTGTTGCGGTCGATTTCTTCTTCGAGGCGGGCCCAGGCCTCGCGCTCGGTCGTCACGGCATCCATGAGGCCGAGGTCGACGGCTTCCGAGCCCTCGAACCAGTCGGCTTCGGTGGCCATGGCATCGTCAACGGTGATACCGCGCCCCATCGCGACGATCTTGGCAAAGCGGTCGCGCACGGCGTCGCAACTCGCCTGGAACTTGGCGAGCGTCACCTTGTCGAGCTTTTCGACGCTGCTCCCGCGCATCTTGCGCTCGCCAGAGCGGATGATCGTCACCTTGACCCCCGCTTCGTCGAGGGCGCCAGTGATGTCGGTGTGCGCCATGCAACAGCCGATCGAGCCGACCATTGCCGTTTCCGGGCCGTAAACCTTGTGGCACGTCGAAGCGATGGCATAGGCCGCGCTGCACGCCTGTTCGTTCACCCATGCGTAGATGGGCTTTCCGCCTGTATCGGCGAACTCGGCGAGCTCGAGCACGAATTGCTCAAGGCCCGCTACCGCGCCGCCGGGGCTGTCGATGTCGAACCATATGGCCTCGATCGCCGGGTCGCGCACCGCGTCGCGCAGTTTGCGGGTCAGGCCGTCATAGCCCGTCATGCCGCACATCGGGTCGAGCCAGCCGAAGCGGGGGACCAGCGTGCCGACGATCGGGATAACTGCGACTTCGCCGTCGGTATGGAACGACCGCCCGCTGTCCCACTCGCGCCGGGCGTCGCCGCTCAGCGCGCTGCGTTCCAGCATCGCCTTGGCTTCCATGGCCGTGGCGTCGATTGTGCTGATCTCGACGAGGCCGAGGCGGGCCTGCAAGGCGAGCAGGGTAGCTTCAAGCTGGTGCGGCAGGATCGCCAAAGGGCGGTCGAGAAGCTGCCGCGCGACATTGGTGTAGGGCTGCGGCCCTGCGCCGATCTGCCTCACTGGCCATTCCCCTTCGGTTTGGATTTCGGATCGGAAGGCGGCGGCGTTTCTGCGTCACCGGGATCGACCTGATCCACGCCGGCCGATGCCTTGATGTCATGCTGAACCGGAGCGAGGCCCATTCCATCGCGCGCCGCCTGGTAGAAGGCTTCTTCGGCCAGCACGTCATCGGGATCGCGGCCGCGCTCAAGGATGTGCTCGATCGTCGAGGTGCGCCCCGCTGCGGTGTCCTTGTTCGCCGCATCCGCTTCCTTGTTCGGATCGACCGAGCCGCGTCCGGGGCCGATCCATTCCGCGAAGCAGATGGCGGTCTTGTTCCGATAGAAATTGGCCGGGCCGCCGGGGATCTTGATGTCGCCGTTCGCAACTTCCCATTCGAGCCACGCGGCGTAGATCGGCGTCAGGAAGGCTTGGGTGAAATAGATGCGGTCTTCGAGCAGGCCGCGCCAGATTTCGTTGAGCAGCGCGCGTGCCGACGAGTAGTTGATGCTTTCCCAATCGCCGGACAGCTGCTGATAGCTGATCCCCATCGAACTGGCGATTTTCTGCAGGATGAACTGAACGAAATTGGAATAATTGCTGTTCGGGCTGTTGCGGTTCGGAACAACCACGTCCTCGCTCGGCAGGAGATGCACGACGCTGGCATTGTCGACCATGACGGGGTTGCGCCCGCGATAGTCGAGATAGCTTTCGATCCACGGATCGACCGAGCCGTCTTCCGACCCCGGCGCCAAAGCCCCTTCAAGGTCTTCGGTCGTGCCGGGCGACTTGATGAAGAAGCTGTAGATCGCCGACTTGAGCGCCGCCGCCAGTTCCGCCCGGTCGATGCGGTCGACCATCTTCGACGGGACCATGGCTTCGGCGAGCCGCGAGATGCCGCGCATCTGCTCCACGCGCCGCGGCGAGAAGACATGCACGAACTTGGCGCGTCCGGTCCCCCCGCGCGCCGGGATATAGTCCCAGCGGGTCGCGCTCAGCGCCGCATGGGGATCGTCGGGGTGCCCGGAACGGACGTAATAGCCGATCGCCGCGCCATTGGCGTCCATACGCACGCCGTTGCGCAGCATGGGGCCTTCCTCGTGCGCTCGATAGTCCGGCGTCGAAATGCGCTCGGGTTCGATCAGCATGACGTTGGTCGGGTTCGTCAGGCCACGATCATCGTCGCGAATTTCCGCCGCCGCCTCGCCGTCGCGCAGATAGGTCAGATAAGCCAGCTTCGCCATCGCGCCGAAGGTCAGGCGCTGGCGAGCGTCACAGCGGCGCTCGATGTCGTTCGCCCACACCTTGAACCGCGCCTGCACCTTGCGCGACCAGTCCATGCGCCAATTGATGTCGCGGCCGAGCAGCGAATAGACGGGCTGCGCGGAAAGCTGGATGCGACCGCCGATGACCGCTTCGACGCGGCGATCGAGGCCACCGTTGATCCAGCCATTATTCTCGTCGAGGTCGCGCGCGCGGCCAAGGATCAGGTCGATGTCGCCCGGCGATACCGTCCCGGCAAAGCCCGGACGCTTCGACCAGCCGCGCATTTCCGAGATGTCCCGGCGCGCGGCGTCACGCTGGTTGCTGCCGAGCATGGCTGATCGCGCCGCGGTCAAGGCGGCTCCCATTTTCCCGAACATGCCCATGTCAGTTCGGCCAGCCCAGCGCGATGGCGCGGCGGCGCTTCTTGCCCTGCGCGGCCTGCTCAGCCTCTTCCAGCTTGCGCTGCTTGAACTGGATAAGGTTCTGCAAAGATTCGAGCGTCACCTTGCCGTAGATCAGCCGGCGACCGCTGCGCCAGACATCCGTCACCATCTTGCCCGATGCGAGGCTCATCTGCGCCGCTTCCAGCGCAATGATGTCGGCGCGGAGATTTTCCGCGTCGGTGGGCGCGGTTGCCGAATCCTTGATCGGCAGCACGAAAGTTTCCTGAAACGTGCGGCCGCCTGCGGTCTGGCAGGTCATTTCGATGACGGCCGTCTCGCCCGAAGCGCCGCCCGAGATATAGGACGTGATGCGCGCGCCGTTTACCGTCGGCGCTTCGACGTTCACGGTTCCGGCGATCACCGTCCTCGTCGGGGTGCCGCTGATCGTGTCGCCCGCGTCGAGCGGAACGTCCCACGAATAGTCGAAAACCTCGTCGGGGTCTTTGGCAGGCCAGGTGGCGCTCAAGATGCGATCCTCTTCCGAGTTGCGGTCGCGACCACGCGCGGCGGTCTGGCGGGTTGGGCGATGCGCGCCTCCCGGCTCGGAGAGGCAACGCGGCTTGGTTCGGTGGTCGCGGTCGTCCGCGGCCGCAGGCTTCCAGCCGCCCGTCGGTCGGACGATGGAAGCGTGATCCTTATGGTTGGCGATGACGCCAGATGATCGTGGAAGGCCGAAGCCACCGCGATCGAACTGGCCGAAGCGAGCAGGGGCGATGTTGCCGCCTGCTCATGCGATGCCGAATCCGGCGATATTGCTGACCGGGCCGCAATGCTCGGACTGCTCGCAGTCGTTTCATGCACCGCGTCATTGGCCGCGATCATGCCGCGCCAGGCGATCGTGGGCTGCCCAACGATATGCGCGTGGACCGCAGAGGCCGGCGTGATGGCAAGCGACCCCGAAAGCGTCGGGCTGCTCGCCTCATGGCTGTGGGCCGCGCTGTCGACGCTCACCGATGCCTTGGCGGCGATCGTCGGGCTTGTCGCGGCTTGGGCATGGCTCGCGTCGTTCGGCTGGACCGAACTGGCCGCCAATATGGTCGGGCTGGTCGATGTGAGCGCATGGGCCGCGCCATCGACCGAAACCGCCGACTGCACCGCGATCGTTGGCGAGGTCGCCGTCTGATCGTGCGCCGTGCTGTCCACCGCAACAGAGCCGCCAGTCGAGACGGTCGGGCTTGTCGCGCTCGATGCGTGATAGGCGTCGTCCGGCGCCACCGTGGACGCTGCTGACAGACTCGGCTCGCTTGCCGTGTGTCCGTGCGCCGCGTCGTCAGGCTGCACCGACGATTGCGCGGTCAGGCTCGGGCTGCTTGCCGAATGACCGTGGGCTGCATCATCGACCGTGACGCTGCTTGCCGCTGCGATCGTCGGCTCGCTCGCCGTCTGCGCATGGGCCGCATTGTCCGGCGCCACGCTGTTCGCCGTCGTGACCGTCGGGCTGCTGGCCGTGTGAGCATGGGCGCTATCATTGGGCGCGATGGTCGAATTGGCCGCGATTGTCGGACTCGATACCGTATGCGCCGATACCGCGCTGTCCGGCGATATGGCGACAGGAACGCCGACCGTGGGGCTGGTCGAGGTCGTCGCATGCGCAGCATCGTCGGGAGCAACGCTGGACTGCGCTGCCAGCGTCGGACTGGTCGCGCTTTGGCCATGCGATGCGCCATCGGGGCTGATCGTCGCCTGCGCTGCTAGGCTTGGGCTTGTCGCCGTCTGGCTGTGCGCTGCCGGATTGGGCGAGACGTTCGATTTTGCCGACAGCGTGGGCGAGGATGCGCTGTGCGTGTGCGCGGCGTTTGTGGGCGTGACAGATGCGGGGCTACCGCTCGTATAAGCCGGACGCAGTGCTATAGACACCGCCGCCCAGCTATTCGCGCTGTTGTTCGACCCGCCGCCGAAAACAGCCGGGTCCATCGCCCCGCTTCCAGACCATTCGATGTAGCCCGCACCGACAGCAATATCGTTCGTGTCAGCCTGATTGACCGATGCGAAGGCCGTCAGGTCGGACGATGTGAGCGCCGCTGCCGTTGCCGCGGCCTGCGCGCCAGAGAATACGCCCACCGAGCCAGTCGTGATCGGCGTGATCGCGCCAGGATTCGGCTTGGCTGTCCCTGTCCCGGTTGCCGTGACGACCGCAACGTCCATCGGCGTCGTAAGATCGACCCCGCGAAAGACCATGATCCGCGCGGCCTGCGCATCGTTCGCGCTGCCCGACGAACCAATCGTGACCGTCGTATCGGGCGTCGAGCCCATGAACTTCGCATCGACGCCGAGATTGGCGTCATAGGTCGTGCCGTTGGCGTAGATGTCCGCCAGCTCGGTGTAACCCGACGTCGTGGCAACGGCGCGATCGGCGTTCGATCCGATGCCCTGCATCACGACCACATAATCATTCTCGGCGGGCGCGCTCGCGATGCCGCCGGTCAGGTCGGTGAGCGAGACGTTCGTCGTGCTGGTTGCGCCCGCTCGGCTCCACGTCTTGCCGCCGACGTAGAGGATATATTTGACCGGAACCGTGATGGTTTGGCTGACCGTCAGCCCGTCCGTATCGGTGACGGTGACTTCAACGACGAGATTGCCCGCCGTGTCCGAAAGCGCATCGCTGGCGAACCGCAGGCCCGTCGTGCCAGTGACCTCGAACGCTGCGCTATCCGCCCCGCCCGTGATCGCCATCGACGCTGCCGTCTTGTCGATGGTGACGGTGTGCGCGAGCTTCGTGCCGATCAGGTTCGGGACGGTCGAGGGGCTGGTGATGTTGGGCGAGGCGGGACCGCCAGCGCCAATGTCGATTGTGTAGCTGTTGCCGACCGTGAAATTGCCGGGGCCATAGGCCCATTCAATCGAAGTCGTGTTTGAGCCGCCGTCATATGTCGGGCCGCTCGTTATCGTAGAATATGCGGTTCCGTTGACGCTGATTGCCTTGCCGGACAAAAAGCTTGTAGCGTCGCCGGTGAATCCGGCGGTTATGCTCCCTGCGGTGACGCCCGTGACAAGGTTCGTGCAGGTGAACCCGCCGAATGTGTCAGGAGAAAGCGATCCGGCACTAAAGGCAGGATAATAGCCTTGGTATGCCCCAAGAACATCGCCCGCCGTGAGTGTGCTGGCCACGGCCTAGCCCGCCGTCAGGATCAGGCTGGGTCGCCGAACTCGAATTTCCAGCTGCCGATGTCGACCGTGCCGCCAGCTGCGACCGCTTGGCTCGCCGTGGTGGTCACTTCATCGACCTGGCTGTTGGAGGTATCGAGCAGCGCAGCATGAGTGACCGTGCCGCTGACATCAACAGGCACGCCCGACTTCGCAGCGATCGTGCATTTGCGCCCGCTGGAATCGCCGTTGGCCTTCGTGAAGTCGCCGCTGCTCATTGCAACATCTGCGAGCGCATAAGTCGCGTTGGCTTCTGTGTAACTGGTCGGTTCAGCCGACAGGGCGACCTGCTTGTTGCAGTTGGCGATAATCAGGTCGGCAGGTGCATCGAGGAACCTGTCAGAGGAACGCTTACCCATTTGCCAGCCCCTTCAGCTCGTCTTTCGGGAGCAGGCTGTTGTCGCCGCTCCACACATAGTTCCGCGCCTGCTCTATCGAGATGCCGAAGTGCGCCGCCGCCCGTTCCGGCATGACAAGACGCCGCTGCTTTTCGACGGGCCACAGGCTGCCGGCGCCGCCGGAGAAAACCACCCACGGTTCGATGTCGAGTTCGTCGATGCCGATCGGCACAACGACCTCGGCGTCGGTCGTCTCACCCCATCCGCACGCCGCAAAATAGGGCGCCGCGTCGGGATCCTCGAAGCCGTAAACAACGGTCGGGTGGAAATCGAGCCGGCCATGCTTGACCCGCTGGTTGAAGATGAAAGCGTCCATCGGTCGGTCCTTTTCGTTCGCGGCTATCCGCGCGAGTTGAGCCTGTCGAAGCGGTCGAGCAGCGACGGCTTGGCAGGTTTCTGGGCTTCTGCTTCCGGTTCCGGCGCCGCATCTGGTTCGTCATCGACGAGGCTCACCATCTGCGCCCAGACGGGGCGGGGCAGGGGGCCGAACCAGCACCGATCCTTGCGGTCGGGTTCAAGCAGGATGCGGCCAGCTTCGGCGTAGGCGTAGCAGTCCAGGCTCTCGTTCGGCCCGCTGCGCACCCATTTGCCTTCCTGCTCTGTCTCATTGAAAAACTCGTCGAAGGCGTCCTTCGGCGTGTTGAGCGCGAAGTAGCATTGGCCGGGCGAGCCGTCGGCAATCGCGAGGTCCGTCACCGTGTCGCGCTTCAGGTCATCGACCCCGAGCGTGTGCAGCGTGATGACTGGCTTGACGACCTTGCCTTCGCTGTCCTTGCTGATCTTCGTCGGCGCTGAAAGCCTCTCGCGCTTTCCGCCGACGCCCTTGATGCACCGCACCTTGCGCCAGTCGCCCCAGCGCTTCTTGTCCATCCGGCGCGCGAACTCATAGGCGAGCCATGTCGCGTTACCGTCGCCGGTGTCGATCATCGTGACCGCGACCGGCATGGCCTTCGAAGGGTCCGATTGCATCGGGATGAGCCGGTCGATCACCTGGCTTTCGAGAACCAGCCAATCGTCTGCAACGCGGGTCGGGCGAATGTCGCGCATGACGCCATCGGGGTGCATCCGCTGCCGGATCGTAAAGCGGTCGATCAGCCATGACCGGCGCTCCAAATCCCATCCGCGTATCACGACATCGAAGCGGTTGCCGCCGGTGTCGATCGCCGCGGTGGCGAAAAGGACGCCATCGGGAACCTCGCCCATGCGATAGCTGATCGCCTCGTCGGCCGAAGCCATGGACTTGGTGCGCTCGCGCAGCGCTGCCGCGTCGACGCTTCCCGATCCTGCCGCTCCTTCGAAAACCTCGCCGAAGGTGCGGACCATGACCTGCCGCAGTTTGTCGGACTTGCCGGTGCGCTCGCGATGCTCGATCGCGCCTTCCATTTCCACGGCCAGTTCGGCAAGCGTGACCTGCGAAACCATCAACGCATGGATCCAGAAGCCCATCGTGATCGTCGGGTCCATGTCGCCCACGATCCCGAGGTCAACGTCGAGCGTCTGCCCCGCGTGCATGTAATCGCCGGCCGCGACCATTTCCTTGCGCTGCGCGTCATCAAGCTCAACGCCGCAATGCGGGCAGATCATGGCCGCCGTCTCCCGCGCCATTTTCAGCCGCTCGCCTATGGGCGTCCGCTCGGGCGCTCGCTTGTAATCCAGCTTGAACCGGGGAACGTCGGGCCAATGCTTTGTCGGATAGGGGGATGCGTGGCCGCCGCACTCTGCGCAGGCCATGACGAATATGCCGCGGCTCGATTGAAGCCATGCCTGCGCGATGCCGCCCGACCATCCGATGTCAGGGTGCGCGCAGGCGTAAATCTTGCGCAAGCTGCCGACCATGCGCTGGCGCTGGCGGCCTTGCTCGAGGAAGTTCGACGTGAACTTCTTGCTGTAGCTGTCCGGCTCGTCGAAGACGATGAACCGGCCTTGGCGGTTGGTCGTCGTCTTGCCCGACATCGCGAGCAATTCGACCGTATAGCCGCCGATGCGCTTGCGGCGTAGCGTGTTGTCGCTCGGGCCGCCGCCGATCTTCGCAGCTACGCCTTCATGGTCCTCGAACAGCGGTTTGAAAACGCGCTCCGCATAGCTGCCGACCTCATCAGGGCCGGCGAGATACCACATGATGTCGCCGGCGGGGCCGAACTCCATCGTCTTGAGCGCATAGTTCTCCGCGACCACGGTCCCGCCCGACCGCGCGGGCTTGGGAACGATGACCTCGTGAATGCCCGGAGCATCGAGCGCTGCCATCGGCTGGGCAAGATATGGGGTGAGGTCGAGCGACCAATCGGCCGTCTCGCCATCGGACTGCCGAATTTTGCGATGCTCGATCGAATATTCGAGGGTCGATATTTCCCGCGGGGGATCGAGGAAGCGGAGCGTTTCGGTCGCAATGTCGAAGATGTCGGCGCAGAACGCATCCTGCGCGATCAGCTCACATGCTTCCGCGATCTCCTGCTTCGTTAGAACCCGCACCGAACTCCCCGACGAATTTGCTGCACATCGACTGCATCCCGACTGCGACCTTGCGCAGTTCCTCGGTCATCGCTGTGCGGATGCTGGCTGGCAGGGCGCCGGTGGGGTCGATCTTGGACCCGACCCCAAGCACCGCTGAAACCGCCGACTGGTTATAGCCGCGGAGGAAGTCCCGCAGATCGGTTGCCGGGACATAGCCGCCCGACTTCATCTTGTTCTCTTGGATGGCGAGCGTGAGATTCACCTGCTTGGTGAGCTCGGCCATATCGATGCGGCCCGCTTCGTCCGGGTCCATGTCGAGCCCGACCGATTCCACGACGCGGCGGTTGCGATCCTGGCGCCGCGCAATTTCCCCTCGGAAGTGGGCGAGCAACGCGGCGACCGTTTTCTTGGGATCGAACTCCCATTCGATGCCGTTCCCGCCGCGAACGAACGCGCCGCTGTCGGCGAAGGCGGGAAGGTCGCACCATGCGCGCAGCGTGGGCCACGAAACCGACAGCGCTTCCGCCATCGGCTTGGACGACAGTTTCGTTTCTTCGATCGCTGAAATGCGCCGCTCAGCGGCTTCCAATGCCTCGATCCGAGACGAGATGGAAACCGTCTGCGCCATCAGGAAACCTGCGATTTTTGGAATGGTGGAACCGCGCTCAAATCGGTGGGCGCAATTTCTGATCGAGCAGACTGATACATATTCCGTTCGGAAGTGTCTATCAGTTTCTTAGAGTTCGCTTTCACATCGGCTTCCCGGTCGAATATTCCACATAGTCGGCGACCCGATCGGCGCAGCATCGCAGGCTGTCGAGGGGATGGCGACCGGCGTGGACCAGCTTCGAGGCCCGCGTTATCGCGATGTCGTCGAGGACAACCTTGTCGAAGAAGATGCGCAGGCGCGACGGGATCATCAAGCGGGCATTGCGCAATTCGTCCTGCGCGTCGAGCTGCGACGGTGTGAAGGGCAGGCCGACGGTTGCCGTTCCCGCGATGCGGGGCTCGAAGTTCGTCGACTTGACGTTGCCCGAGAGGCCGCTGCGCTCGTGCTGCTCGCAATACCATGCGCAAGCCTTGCTCTGGCGCGCCGTGATGCGGCCCGCGTTATAGGCCCGCTCATAATGGCTGGTCACGACCCGGCGGCGCGTGCTCATCGGCACATCGGTCCAACGCTCACCGCCGACCGCAACGACCCGGCTCTCCCCCTTGGCCAGCCATTCCGGCGTCGGCTCCACGACGGTGCTGCCGATGTTGACCGTCAGACCGTCGGCGACCTGGATCATCGCCGCCTGTCGCGCCGTCTCGCGCTCGGCATCAGCGCGGTCGCGGGCGATCATTCCGGCCTTGCGCGCTTCCTCCTTCGCCTTCCGAGCCTCAACAGCCGCAACGGGATCCTCGCCCATCAGCGCGCGGGCGATGCGGTCGGCCACCTGTTCGGTGTCCCGGTCAAGGCCGGCGCTGTCCTGTGGGTTGTCGATCATTCCGCTTCCTCCCCGAAAATCTGCTCGAACAGCATCTTCACCTGCGTCTGCTCCGGCCATGACAGGTGATCCATGTTGAAGACCGCGATCTTCTTTCCCGACCTCCACCACATCTCCCGGCTCGCGTTGCGGCCGTTCGAGGGGTCGGGGTCTTTCATCGCGTCCGCCATCGATCCGAGAGATGACCGGAAGCCGCCGGGCTTGTGGTGGCTCATATGAGTTTATCCCTTGGCGGGCGAAGGGCTTTGGCAGTTTCCTTGGCCAGCGGTCCCGGAGTGGCGCGC
>Ga0209922_103082_pt1 | contig 13636 bp, 10 predicted proteins | sample ThiBiot_500_biof_FD_183946 | JGI IMG/M metagenome (GOLD analysis project Ga0209922, IMG submission 183946) | Wastewater bioreactor microbial communities from Cape Town, South Africa - Thiocy_expt_500_biof (SPAdes) | ecosystem: Engineered > Bioreactor > Thiocyanate-remediating > Anaerobic-Aerobic ...
TGTCACGGCATTATTTTTCGAATCATAATTTGTTGGTAAACTTGCATTATAATATCGAACGATAATATTCTGAATAATCACATATTCAATCCATTGAAAACCGTTTGCCAACGAGCATAAACAGAAAATAATTAATATGGCAAAACGTCTTGGATAGACTTTGTAGATTCTTGTTGATGTTGAATCATTTGGTGGTGCTGAAAAATTCATTAGAACAAATCGATCTTTTCTCTTTTTTCGTAAATGTTCTTCGTTCTAATCGTAATTCAGTTAAAAGTAAATGCTATGTAAATTTCGACTTACTAGATGATTGCAATAAATAATCTTTAGTGGTCGTCATTTTTGCCATTTGACATGCGCCTCCTTGTACTATCAACTCGACTGTATATCAGTTTCATTGTTCTTTATTTGCGTGCACATATTGCAACGTGTAGATGCGTGTATGTTTTTCTTATCAATGAGAAAAGACGCGTTGCATTTTTGTTCTTAGAAAAAAAAAGAACGAGAAATGTTATGTCGACAACGATAATAATAGAAAAAAGAAAAGGAGAGGAAGAAAAAGAAGCCGCAGGAGAGAGAGGAGAGAAGAGAAGGAGAAAAACGAGATAAATGAGTCGTATAACACGTCGAAGTTCAATTGATTTTTTATGTTGAACGTTGTGTGCGCCACATACATTGAATAGAATCGAACGACTCGTAGCGCTCATTGTAAAATTTGTCCGATCGGTCAAAAAAAAAGAGAATAGTTGAAGTGTTATTTTGATTGTTGTTGTTGTTGCTGCTGCTGTTGTTAGAAAAAGAAAATTCGAACATAAGTATTAAACATGAATACAATTTCAACAGTTACTCGTGATGTCAATGATTTTCTTAAACATCCGCTTATATTATGGGCTGAAAGTATTATTCAAACAGAGACGAAATTAACTTATGAACAATTGATCAATAGTACATGTTTTCATGCGCTTATTCGTTCGATGTAAGTCAAGCAAAAAAAAACAAATTAAATCAATTCGATGTTTGATTTTTACATTTTCTAGTGATCCTCGATTGCAAAACTCTCGTTTACCAAACGAAGCAGTCGATACGAGCAGTCGTTTAGTTAATTTAGATTTTATTCTACGAAGCATTCGATCGTTTGTACAGGTAAAAACAACGAACTCTGCAAATGCAAAAAAAACATGCTTCGCTTTGCTTTTCTCGCAGGATGTACTTCACTATGTAATTGTAGCTAAATTACCAAATATCTATCTAATTGCTAATGAACCGTACACAGGTTAGTCTCTCTCTCTCTTTTTTTTCATATTAATAAACGTTTCTCAATCGAAATGAATTGAATATATACGCATATGTATGTATTTGTCTTTGTCGACGAAATAAGGTTTCATTAATAATCATCATCGACTTGAACATGGTTTCATTGAGTTGAAAACATAGAAATTCATCACTTAAAACATATAATGATAAGTTTCCAATTGACTATCGACGAAATATGATCGAAGTTCAGTTTTAATTGATATAGAATATCAATGTCAGATGATGAGTTATTTCAACCAGACAGACTCGCACATACTTGTGATTAAACTTACTAATGTGTTTTTGTTCTTCTTAGAATATTCTTTCGATGAAATCGAACGAATTTTATTACTGCTACTTGCATGTTCAGTCTCAGGTGGCGATCGAAAAGATTTACATATTGAACATTTAACAACATTAAATGAATCAATTCAACAAGCACTTATGCCACATATAGAAGAATTAACAAATGAAATTAATAATATTCTTCAACCGCAAGAATATTTCTTTACTGATGAAATTAATACGGATAATGATAAACGTTTGAAATGTGTATTTGTTAATTTAATTCATTTGATTGAACAACGTGATGCGTATTTCGAGGAAATACTTGAATTAGAACAAGATAAAGCGATTCTAAAACAAAAACTTGATTTATATCAATCGAGTTCATCGAATTTGATTAATATTGGAACGAATTCTTGTGTTGGAACAACGAATTTACATTCGACACCAAGTCAAACATCGTTGAATACATTTTTAAATGATCTCGAAACGAAAAATCCCGGCATTGAAATAACTGAATACAAAACAAAAATGCGTCAAATGAAATTCGATTTAGATGATAAAATGGATACAATTGAAACGATGCGTGAAGAAATCGAACTCCTACAAAATGAAATAACACGTTTAAAAACTGAAAATCTCGAATTAACACAAAACACACGTTTAACACGTTTATATCGTGATGAAATCGATTCACTCAATGAAAAACTCGTTCAATTACAAAAATCTCAACAAGATTCCAAAAAATACAAAGAACGTTTGAATGAACTCGATACATACAAAAATCGAATTGAAGAACTACAAAACGAAAGTAAACATATTCCCATTGAATCTATTCATAGACATCAATGAGTTCTTTAGATCAACTTCTAACCGAAGCTCGTGAACATCTCGAAAAACAAATCGAAGGTTAATCATTCGTTGTTTCTAAAAAAAAGATCTTCTTTATCTATTTCTATTAGATTATCGTCATCGAATGAATGAAATGTTTCAAAGTGATTTCGAAGTTATGAAATTCAAACACGATATTGAAAGTATCACGCAAGAACGTGATATGATTCAAGAGAAACTCGCCAATCTTCTTGAAGATAAAGTTCGATTAGAATTCGATCTTAACTCAACGACGAACACAGTTGAAACACTTAATAATGAATTAGAAAAAGCTAAAACACAACAAACAACTGAAGATGTTCGTCCATCATCGATATCCGATCAAATTCAACAAACAGTTAAAAATCGTTTTCTGAAATATGATATCGAAAATCAACAATTGAAAGATCAATTAAATTCATTAAAAGAACGATATGAAATCGATATGCATATGAAACGTTTAGATGAAGATAAACAACAATTACATATTCAATTACTTAATGAACAAATTCAAGAATATCTAACAAATTTTCAAACATTAGAAATTCAAACTGATCAGCTAAGAAAAGATAAATTTCATTTACAAAATCAAATGCAAGAACAAAAAATTGAACACGAAAAAATCCGTTCAGATTTAGAAGGAACAAATAAACATTTGAAATTTACATTGACAACTCTTCAACAACGTGAACAAATGGAAAGTGCATCGAAATTCGAAGATATCGAATTAGAAAATCGACGATTACAAGATCGTCTTCAAGATATGACTCAACAAATAAGTCAACTACAAATTGAACATGATCATTTAACAATTGTTAAAGAACGTGAACGTGCGTTGAACGAACGAATTATTAATCTTCAATTGAAATATGATCAGTTAGCACGTGAACATTTAACATATGAAAAACGTTGTCAAATGTACGAGAAAACAATGAAACATTATGAAGCACTTGAACATAATTATTTAGAATTGAAACATCATAATGAATGTCAACTTCGACAGATAGCTCATGTTAATCAATTAGAACAAGAACTTATTGATAAACGTTTAGAAATCGAACAGAATCGAAAAGAAATCGATGATTTTAAGAAACAAATTCAACAGTTAGCAAATGATCTTGCCAATGAAGAACAAAATCATCGACAAATTAAAATCGATTATAATCTTTTGAAACAACGTTATAATGAAGAACAATTCGATGAATTAACAAAGAAATTAAATGATGCATGCGATTTAACACGACAAATTCAACTTAAACTCAAGAAAAAACAAGACGAAAGCGAATATTTAAAGAAAACTGTCAATCAAAATGAACAATTAATTGATAAATTACGAGAAGATCTTAAACAAGAAATGAATTTAAGAGAAGAATTACAAGAAAAATTTTTGAGCGAACTTTCACAAGAATTCAATGACAACGAAGAAAAACGAAAGAACGAAGAAGTTGCTGAAATGCGACAACGTTTAGATCTTGCTATGAAATCCGATCGAATACATACATCAATACAACGTTCACTCAAAGAAACAATCGAAACACTTAATCATCATATTCAAGATCTTCAATCGGACAAAACACGTTTACAAAATGATCTTCAGCAAGCAACACTCCGTATTGATACACTTCAAACAGAAAATATCAAACAACAACAACTTAACGAACAGATCGAAAACGATCGATCATTAGCCGTTAATTCTTGCCAACATTTTCAACAAACAAACGAACAATTAATCAATGATCATGATCAATTGCAAAAACTTTACACCAAACTTGAACAAGAATTTGATACAACATTGAATCAACTAACTGAACAACGAACAAATAATCGTATGTTGGCTAAAGAATGTAAATATCTTCAGATTGAATTAGATACGATTGTTAAAGAAAAACAAAATCTTCTTAATCGTATTAATTATTTTCTCAATCAAATACATCAATATGAAATGAAATTAGCCGAACAAAAACCATTCGATGAACAGTATAATTTATTGCAAAAACAATATCAATTACAGAATGATGATTTACAAGATATTCTTCATCGAAATGAAAATCTCAAACAAGAATACGATGAAACAAAATTAGAATTAAGTAAATCGAGAAGTGAATTGGCTAATCTACAAATGAAATATACGAATGTTAATAGCGAATATGCGAATTTAATTAGCAAATATGAGGTTTGTTTATTTGTTAGAATTTTGAAAAAAAAAGAAGATTTTATGTTTGTTTAGTTTCTTGAACAACAATCGGAACGAACTGAAGAAGAAAAAAGTCAATTAATTGAACAATTACATAATCTCGTTCAACAAAATCAAAACGTTCTCGCACAAGCATTGAGTAATAAAGATCTGTTTCATGAAGAAGCTCGCGGTTATCTGTATGTATTTTATTGAAAATAAACTTTCGAATTCCGCTTTTTTCCCCCTCTTTTTACTAGAGAACAATTACATCAATTAATGAGACAAAAGGAATTATTAGAAATGAAAATCATGGAACAATACAAGAACATGCCGATTAACAAACCTCGACGGTAGATTTCTATCAATCGAAAATCATGTTAACTTATTTTTTTGTTACAAAAAAAAACAGATCTCGTGGTTTGATTCAATCGGTCTCTCGAAAGACTCGAAATATTCTCGATCGTCTTGCTAATCGTCGAGCACGAACATCATCAGCCGATGGACAATTGTATCTTGGTGATTCAAATGAAAGACCGATTAGCCCATCGTATTCGACGATCGATCATCAGAGTACACCGATTTCACATACACGATCGACAAGTAAAGCATTTGTTTCGTTATGCATAACTGTTATGTTTTCTTTTTTTTCCATAGCACCCGATGTTATTTCATCGAGTTTGACATCGGCGAGACATTACCAACCGACAAATTCAAATATCTATCCAAATCGAAATGAACGATTACATCAATCGACAGACAGTCTGGCTGATTCATCGTCCAAAGGTATGTATTTCTTTTCTTTTCTTACATCTGAATCGGATTCACAAGAAACTGAAATTTCTTAGATGAAGAAGAAGAATCACCGCCAATACATGAAAATGTTAATATGGCTAAATCATCAACGTAAGTTCAATGAAAGCAACCCGTACGATTGATAAATGAATGTTTTTTTTCTTCAGACCAATTCGTGTTACTTTACCAGCAAAAACACCGGAATTTGTATGCGTTGAAAATTGTTTTCTTTTGAACGATTTTCCTTTTCATCTAGATTTTAAATAATCATCGTCAATCACCATTTCGTCCAATTCGAGATTCTCCAGGTAAATAAATCGATTTTGTTTAAAAAATACTCATATATTCTATTGAATAATAAAAACAGTTCTCCCGAAAAAAACTTGCTTATCGTGTGTTACCGGTATAGATCTCACTGTGTTTTGTCTGAGTCACGATTTGAAATGTCTATCCTTAATTTAGACTTTGCCTGTTAGAGACTAGAACATTGTTTTCAATTTCAATTCATCTTATTTCAGGTCTTCAACATTCGATGAATGACGTATCATTATCAGCGAATAATCAACGTCGATGTTCATCGACACAATCGTTTCTTCATCATCAAAATTCGAATCTATCCAATACGATACATAGTTCAATTCGACGACATCGTATACGTTCACCAATCTTACTCAAACAACAAGTAATACCCGATTCAACTCAACAACCAACATTCAACGATCATGTACTCATAACTGAATTTGGTGCCATCTAACAATCGTTCATCGATGTAGATACATACTATATGCATTTCATTTTGTTTTTATACATGTCTTCCGTTGACATTTATTATTATTATTATTATTATTATGATAAATTTTGATATTATTGTCAGATGCAATTATTACTCTCTTTCTCTCTCTCTCTCTCTCTTTGTTATGTATTATATTCATATTATAAAATTTGTTTTTTTTTGTTTATAGCCTAGTATAGTATTGCTCAATAAAAATCTGTGAATAATTTGTTTTTTGTTTTCACGCTTAAATTTAAGCGCATTTTCAATTTGTCTTATTCTCATGCGTTTAAATATAATTTCAATTGTGTTCAGTATTTATCATTTAAAGATAATCGATACACAGGAAACTACTAGTGAGAAACAATCATAGTTTAGTATTTGTAAATTTATTTGAATATTATAGCAAATATACCAGTAAATACAATCAAATCAATGGATAATTTAGCCGCAGGTAAGTATCGTACTGATTGAAATATGATATCTACTTTGTATCGACAGAACATGTCGACGATTATCATGAGTTAATTCAAATCGATATCGATGATATTGCAAAGGAGTTGAAACCTTACGAAGAATTCGAGTATAATCCATTTTTTTATGAACATAAACAACGTGCGAAAACATTCTGGTTATGTTGCTTTTCGAAGAACATTTCGAATAGTAATGAAATAGATGAATATTTAAATAATTATAAATCAGCCGGCAATCATATATCGATAATTTTGAAATGTCTTGCCAAACTGAATGGTTCAGAAAAGGAGTACTGTCAAAAAGACTTGAAAATTCTTTATGCTATACGAAAGGATAGTAGATAGTAAGTTAACATTCGTTGAATACTCGTAATTCGTGATTTATTTTTAGTTATCTTTCGAATAAATTCAAGAATAATCAATCAATAGCAGAACAATGGTTGAAAAGATTCGAAAATACCGATGTAGATATGTCTACAAATAATATTGTTCAAAACTACGAAAATGTAACGAGAGATCTATGTGATTTTATACTTGTTTTGTTATGGTCGCCAAAAGATCTGATAGAATGCGAGAAAAAAACACGTCTATCGTTTACCGATAATAACGAACCTATTGAAAACTATTACACATATAGTTATGGAATAAGTGCACCCTATCTCGACTTATCATTTAATCTTTTAAAAGATTTCAAAGTAAATAGACGATTTCATTTAAGAAAGAATATAGTTTGTTTTGTTGTTAAGAATAAATGGCAAAGTCTTGAAGGAGAAGATGCATCTCATTCAATTCCCGATATGTCTCCATCCATATCGGATAAAACAATAGACAACGATATGATTGCGTTCAAAAATACATTGTCTTCGTTTAGTACAGATCGTGAACTACAGAATCATCCGATGATTAAACACTATACATTACGTGCAGAAAAATATAGAATTTGTTGCGGAAAAAATGAACCACAAAAGTACTTTAACGAATATCTATCAAATTATGCTATGAATTTGACTGAGTTTCTTAAATTCCGTCCACTCATAAAAAAATGGTTCGTGTTATTATAATAATCAATAGTCAATAGAACATAATTTTCTTCGTAGTGTAAATCGTCAATCAATAATTAATCCAACATTTGACTCGGTTGAATGTGATTTAGCATCAGATCCACTCATTAAATCTGTTGACGATTTTCATAAGTAACTAGGACCATACTTGATGAAAATGTAATTTGATTTTAATTTCAGGTTTTTTCGAATGTATGAAGAACAAAATCTCCGTATTCACGATCTATTTCGAGCAGCTCTTGATCTCGAGACAAAACAAATGCAAATCATACAACGAGAACGAGTTTACGTCGATTCATTTTGTCAAAAGTATCATGTTTTCGAATTGATGTTCGATTTTGACAAATGGATCGATTGTGAACAAATAATTCGTTCGAATTTGAAATCACATCTCAGCGATTATTATCAATATTCTAATTCAGTCGGCAAACTTTTCACTACTTTAATATTAGATCTTTGGACAAAAATGAAACAAATTATCGATCATGTAGATACACACACGATTGCAGAACCATCAACAGTAAATTAACTAAAACTTATTCATTTGTTTTGTTTTTCTCTTCTAGGAAACAAATCATCGACCGAAAATCGAACCACAAGCGTAATTAAACGATGTTTGTTTTCAGTTAAATTATTTGGCTTCTTTTGATTTTAGAGCGCCTGATTACGTGTATAACAATACCGGTACAACACGAGCAACGATATGTTTATATTTCAGTTTCATTATTATTTTAACTGGCAAGATTAATCTATAAATGTCTATTTTTATTAAATTATGATCATGATAAAAACACGCCAAAATATTGATGATAATAGGTTAAAGATACATAATGATTTAAAAAAAAATGTCGAATAACTAAATGAGTTAAATAACACAATTGATTTTGATTGATTTAATTGCCTTTTTTGGCTTTTTTAAGTATTGTGCTTTTCTTTATGTTCGCTGATGGCGCACCAGAGTAACTGTACTGGTTAGATCCGTCATATTGTTCACTGTTTCCTGATTGAGACCAAGTATCGTACGCATACCTAAATAGAAAAGTGGCAATTTTAAAGCAATCTGTTGTGATATAAATAAAGTCAATTCATTCCAAATTCCACTGCAAATCATGCGAGAATAGACAGCTTACTCGCATCTTTCTCCCCAAAATTGAGGTGCACAATGGCATATACTAATGTCGTCTGTGAGCTCACGACAAACTCCACCATTTCTACAATCCTGATGATTTTTACATGATAGACCTAATTGGATTTAGTTGTGTTCGAAAAGATTTCGATGAAAATTTGCAAAAAAACAACAACAAAACCTACTGTATTGACATCGTGAACCTGACCAGCCTGTTGAACAATAACATTGTATGCCTGTTCCATAGGCAACTTGCTGACAAATACCATGATTGCTACAAACATTTGATGAACATGTTTCACTAGGACCAGCGGTTGTTGGATATGGTGCAATTGCATTCGAAGATCCTAGAAGATGAGATTGTCTTTCAGGATTGATACATCGTTCGATACGTACCACTGCACGATGGTCGTTGATATTCACATCGAAGACCACAATATGGATAAGGACATGAACAAATATGATCGCCTAATGGACGTTGAATACATCGGCCACCATTTGTACATTCTTCTCCACTATCCAAACAACTGAGTACTTCAAAAAAAAAATGAATTCATTTACAATAGTGAATAGTTTGAATTGTTTTCATGACTTACATTTTTCACATCGAGTACCCGAATATCCAGGTGGACATGAACATCGAAAACCTTGTGGACTATGAGGATCATTGTGACAAGTACCACATGTACATGGATTTTTTACTCCACAAATATCAGCTATTATTATAAAAAATGATTGATAACAACAAGCATAATCGATTTTTCTACGTACTTTGTTCACAATTAGGTCCTTCGAAACCGCTACGACATTGACAAACATAAGCACCACCACCTGAATTGACGCAGACACCACGATTTTGACATGGTTGACTGGCGCAAACATCTTGATCTTCACATCGTTGTCCAGAAAAACCAGATGGACATCGACATGTAAAACCGCCGTATCCATTCGATGCACATTGACCACCATTCAAACACGGATTCGGTGTACATGCATCACCTTAACAACAGCAACAACAAAAGAAGAAGTCAATTACTTACATATATAAAAAATTCCTACGTGTTTCACATTGAGAACCTGTGAAGCCAGCAAGACATACGCATTGATAGCCAAGATTACTGGTAGCAGTAGGTTGACACGTGCCTCCGTTCATGCAAGGATTACTTTGACATACATTACGATCTTCACATCGTTGTCCACTATAACCAGTTGGACATTGACATGTAAATCCACCAAAGTTATTCGCATGACATTGACCACCATTCAAGCAAGGATTATCAGCACATGGATCACCTAATCACATGCATTTCGTTACATTCACAAACATGCTAATCTAATGATCACTTACGTATTGAACAATCTACACCCGAATAACCATACGAACAGATACATTGATAAGTATTCACTGTTAAACATTGACAAGTAGCACCATTTTGACAAGGTCGACTTGCACATGGATCAATACCTAGAAGAAACGTCTACATACAGAAATATATAATTGATTGGATAATCATACGATCTTCACATCGTTGACCAGTATATGGTTGTGGACAACGACATGTAAATCCTCCATAACCATTCGATGAACATTGGCCACCGTTAAGACAAGGATTCGGAGAACAAACATCACGTGATTCACAACGTTGTCCAGAATATCCAGTTAGACAAGTGCAACCAAAAGAACTTCCACTTGTCGAACAGATGCCATTATTCTGACATGGATTTGGTGTACATTGATCACCTACGAAAGGAAAAAATATTTTGATATCGAACGACGTTAGCTACAGATAACTCACGAATTTGACAGCAAATGCCTTGATAACCTGCTGGACATAAACAAACGAATTGTCCTGAATTAGCTGCTTGACAAGTGCCACCATTCAAACAAGGATTTGGTGAACATGGATTTCGAGGAGCAACAGTAGTAGTAGTAGTGACAACTATTGCTAAATTTTAATTCAATAAGTTACTAAATAGTACATAAGAAAAAAAAAACTTACGAATATCACAAGAACGTCCTGTATATCCACTTGGGCAATAACAACGAAAAGATCCTGTTGATTCATCAAATATGCATGAACCTCCATTTTGACATGGATTTGGAACACATGCATCACCTATTCGAAGAAAACAATCATATTTGTTATAATTAACACTTTAATTAGTTTAAACAAAACAACAAACTAGCTGCTTACATATCTGACAAGTTAGTCCTTGAAATCCAGGACGACATTGGCACGTAAAACCGAGCGAACCTTGCGTTAAACATGTACCACCATTCGAGCAGGGATTCGGAATGCATACATCTCCTAGACAAGCAGATCAAACAAATATCAATATGCAAAATGCATACACATGCGAACAACACATACACGCAAAACACAAACTCATTTCTTACGGCGTTGACAATAGGGTATATTACACACGCAGGTGGCTGTTCTTTGACTATTTACAACGCATCTTTGTCCGGTCGAACATGGATTTCTCGAACAAGGATTTGCTGAGAGAAAGAGAGAGAGAGAGAGAAAACGAAATCAATATTGAACACAACACGTTGTTTTTGTTTTCTACTAACGTCGTTCGCACAAAGAACCAATGTAATTCGTTTGACACGCACAAAAAAAACTGTATGATGATACAACATGGCATGTTTGCCCGTGATGACACGGATTAGGATTACAAGCAACGAATGGTTGAGCAACTCGATCTAAATTATGTTTTCAATCAAATGAACAATTGCATTTGAATTCAAAATCAATTTCTCTACATAGTTGACAATTAGTGCCCGAATAACGATTAGGATTACTGCATGTGCAACTTATTGGAGCTAAACCAGTAATAGTTTGACGATATGTACAGGTTCGTTCTACACATCGATTAGGACATGATGATGATCCATAAGTTTGTCGACGAAATCCTTCGATTTATATATTTCAAAATAAATATTTAACAAAAGGGAAAACACACAACGGATCTGCTCATGCGACTTACGTTCAACACCTGTTTCATTTATTGTTTCTACATATACGCAAGTGAAATATCTTTCACGCTCTATCCCTACGAACTTACTTGTCTCACAATTAACTCCAGCATAACCATATGGACATTCGCATATATATGTTCCGAGACCCAAAATACACCGACCACCATTTTTACAAGTACAACCAACATTGAAAGCTAATCACAAACAAAAAATGATCTTATTTCCAACAAACTCGAATTCCATCGTTTTCTTACCATAAGTGCAACCGACTTGCCATGGTGGACAAATGCAACTAAAACCATCTTTTGTATCAAGACATATCGTGCCCATTGGACATGGATTATGCGAACAATCATCAAAACCTAATGTCAATAGGAAATTCTTTCGATTAAGACATCCGTTTTCCTTCAGTCAATCATTTGTATGTACATACCGCGAATCGAATTAAAATCACCGGAATTACATAGATCAGTTGAACACATACACCAATAGTTGCCATCATATGTCAGACAACCGTCGACGAGTAAATCACGTACCCATCGTTCGTCGGTACAACGTCGATCAGTAACTTTAACAATCGAAAAAAATAATATTCATTTTGAATTATTGACTATTTATTTTCCTTTGACAAGCGAAGACAAAACAAAACAAAACTAATTTAAAGCTTACGCGTTCCATTGGCATGTGCAGCTTTCAAATAGCATCGTTGACTATAATGGCATGGCGCAATGCATTGACTAGCAATGCCTGACTTTGGAAAAGTCGTACAAGCAAAACATCGTTTGTCTTCTTCTACAATAGCAATAGCCGATCGACCACGCAATAATGATGAAGCTTCTACAAACAAAAAGCACTAGTCTAAGTCTAATTGTCGCCAACCTCGCGAGAATGGTGTCGATCCTCGTATGAAACAACGTTGAGGACTCGAACAAGGTACTGTACAATCATCAGATGGTACACGACATCCGAAACATCGACTTGCTAGACTTGATGAAACGTACGGTGTAAAATATTGGACTAGAAATATAATTCAGTCATGCGTTTCACAAGTACTTTTTCTTTGATTAAATTATATTTTATTCGAAAAGTAATCTAACAAATGAGAGAGAGAGAGAGAAGAAAAAAACGTACCCGAAATATGTCTTGAATCTTTATTCAGATCCAAAGGTGTAGCATCAATCAATGAACTGATGGAAATAAGCAATATTAAAGACCATCGAACAATCTAAATATATAATTATACATTCATAAACAACAATATACTTGAATTTGTTTTCTTTCTAATTTTGTAAATGTCTACTTACCATAGTACTAATAAAATATGAAAACAGATTAGAACGTTTATGCTCTTTATTTTATATAATCTATTTATTTGATATTGCTATTTACTCGTAAGTCGATTACTTTTCGATTTGTAACAAAGTTGAAGGTATGTCTCTTCTATATTCTCGTTCTTTTCTCTACGTATGTGAACATTCGACAACATGATAATATAATCCTTGAACAATACGTAATTATTCAAGAGACCAAGGAGTATAATCATAACATCTGTCCGTCTTCTTCGCTCTTTTTTTTCTGTCGTCTCTCAACATCTTGTCGTCGTTGTTTTAATTGTTAAAGGACAATTTGAGGGATGTTGGATTAGAGTTAAAAAAAAAGTGTATATTTATTTCTCTTCAGGTTAATGATGATCAGCACATTTGAATTTCGAAAAAGGCAAAATGTCTTTAACAAAATAAAAATGTCAAATCAAAAAAGAAAAAAATTTTCCTTCAAAGTTCTTTCCTGCATACATACCATTGTCA
>Ga0209922_103085_pt1 | contig 13622 bp, 20 predicted proteins | sample ThiBiot_500_biof_FD_183946 | JGI IMG/M metagenome (GOLD analysis project Ga0209922, IMG submission 183946) | Wastewater bioreactor microbial communities from Cape Town, South Africa - Thiocy_expt_500_biof (SPAdes) | ecosystem: Engineered > Bioreactor > Thiocyanate-remediating > Anaerobic-Aerobic ...
ATTTTGCCAAAGGGAAATATGAAACGAATCATGAATGAAGCAGCTCACAGATTCCGGAAATCAAAAAGAAATCGAAATCCAACAGTAGCTTCCATGGATCATGCAAGATAGTCGACACAACGAGAAACGATATTTTTTTCTTTTGTCTGTATTATACTTATTCTTCTGATTTTTTTTCTTTCTCGTAATAACATTCTCTTTGATCGTTGACATATGTTCACTTTACGACAGTATTGAGAAAAAAAAAGTCGCGACATAGAGACACTATTTTTTTATGGCACGAAGAAGACGACGACGGATTCGACGCTTATTGGAAACTAATTGACGTACATGCACCACATAAGTACGTCCGTGCAGAATAATATTTCTTATTGATTCTCTCATGATCATCAAGTTGAAGATATGCCAAAGTGGTTAGGTATGTTTATCTTCGAAGTTATCCTAACCTTCTCTTCTCTATTTACCTCAGATATATCATCAAGAGAAAAGACTCTGATTATTTTCTTATTCTCTTCTCTTTTTCTTTCTTTTATATATATATATATATCACAATTCCTACATGCAAAATATCGATCTGTCAACTACTCAGTCCTATAAATATATAAACATTATACGTTGTTTTTCTTTTCTTTTCAATTTATGTGTCTATTTGTATCGATCGAGTTCGAACATAAAAAAATTCCTTTGCAATTGTTAAGTACACTTCTCAATTTGTTCGACATTATTCTATTCAGTAGAAAATAGATAAAAGTGCATCAAGAATAGATTCATGAAGAACTATGCCGAAGGAAAAATGAATACAGCGTATTAAGAGACATAAAATGACAGTTTTTTAATGAGAAGTGCATGTTAACTTAACTGACGACTAAATATATATATATATATATCATGTCGATAGCGAAGAAATAAAAGATTGTGGAAAATTAAACTGACAATATCAATCATCAAACAGTTATGGATAGAATTACGATTGGTAAATGATTTTTCCTTAATCTTTTGCTAAACCATTGGGGGATTTTTTTTGTCGTTATTTCTCTGACGAACATTTTGTTTTGATTCAATTTACGAGAGAACAAAAGCAAAATATCGATATCGAGTACCGAGAAAATTTATGAGAGTTACCATAGTTCGAATATTCAATAAATATGATTACTGACATTTATCTTAAACGTTAAAAAGATACGAAGTATAATAGAAGAGAAAAGAGATAGAGAGAAATAGCAAACATGCAGAACGAATGAGAGAGAGAGAGAAGGAAGGGAAGGGAAGAGAGAGAACCCAGAGTTTGCTCGCTTAGTATCTGCCTGTTATAGAGGAGAAGAAGAAGAAGAAAAATGCACGTGTCATTGTCCTTTTCCATTCTGTACGCGCGTATTTTGTATGTTTTGGAGGGTGTATGTGTGGTGTGGTGTGGTGTAATGTTAAGAAAAAAAAACAGAAAACGAACGAGAAAGGCAATCGAAGACAGCCTGGCCGACTCAATGAGCCAGCGATTTTGCACGATTAGATTTGTTCTAATACTAGATGAAATCTGATTTCGTAGATGCTTGGCTTTTTCTTGTTCTTTTTTTTTAAATAGAAAATAGAGTCGATGTCTAAGATAACTAATCTTCTTCAATTCTTTTCTTGTTTATATTGAATCCGTTTTACTTTCATCTTCATCTCGCTGATCTTTCATAAGCGAGTCAATATTTACCATTTTTGTTCGTGTTATTTTCTCTCTCGTTCTCTCTTTTATATTTTACGTCTTTTGTTTTCGTTTGCGTGTTATCATCACCATCGTCACCCTTGTTGTCATCGTCGATGATATGATAATAATGATAATAATCACACTTGTATATGCGTTTCTTTTTCGTTTTTCCTTTCTTTTGGCGACTTTTACACTTCTTTTTATTGGAACGATATCAAATTTTTATATATTTTTTATTATTATTTCTTCTTCTTCTATTTATTTCAAGAGAAAATGTCTGCACAAACAGCTATCAATTCAAATCCAACGATAACTGGCCCGTTAAGTTTACGTGTGGTTGAAGCTCAAACAAGTGCTGAAAATGGCCGAAAATTTACCAAATATAAAGTTGTAGTTAATTATCACGGTCAAGAATGGGAAATTTGGAGACGATATAAAGAATTTCATACATTAAACGAAAGAGTAGATAGATAGATATAGAAATTCGAATTTGAAAGAAAATTTATTTGTTGATTTAGCTTCGTCGTATTCGTAGTGATTTAAAATTACCCGGACGTCGTCTATTGGGCGATTCGTTCGAGCCCGATTTCGTATTAAAACGTCAACGTGGTTTGAATGATTATGTACAACAAGTTGCATCCAACCCTCAAATCATTAATTTGTAAGCAGAAAAAAAAACATGAAAGTGTGCATTTTGTTTTTCTCGTATTTGTCTTCGAGCAAAGGTTAAAGTTCTATTTTTATTTTAATACTTCGACGTAATAGTTAAAATGCAAAAGTATTTAATGAGAATGTGTTATTTTACATTTCAAATCGAGAACCGAAAAAAAAACAACAAAAAGTATCTCTCGATTTTTTAGACCCGAATTCATCGAATTTTTTTCACTAAATTCTCCACCATCGAATGCATCGTCAGTATCAACAAATTCATCAGTAATTAGTAATGGCAAAGCAACAAACAATAATAATAACAACAATAATAATACGAATAATACGAATAACAATAACGCTGCACAAGCAAATACCGATGAAACAGAAGATCCTTCATCACCGGTAATAAAAAAAGCGAAACGAAGAGAAAAATCAATAGAATTCGAAGAATTGATTTTTTAAATTTAGTCCGATACAATGCGAGTCAATTTAGGCAAAACAGAAAAAGCTTCGTATGTAACGAAAATAATTCTGAATCAATATTTACTTTTGTGTACGTAGAGTTAAACCTGATGATTTCGAATTTCGAACATGTATTGGCAAAGGTTCATTTGGCAAAGTTTATCTAGCACGACACAAATCTGAAGATATGATCTATGCGATAAAAGTCGTTAGCAAAGCGTTGATCAAACGTAAACGTGAAGAACGTCATATAATGGCTGAACGTGATGTACTAGTTAAAAATACGCGACATCCATTTTTGGTTTCGTTACAATACTCATTTCAAACGCCTGACAAACTCTATTTTGTCATGGATTTTGTTAATGGTGGTGAAGTGAGTTTCGTTTTGTTCTATGAAATTCATTAAAATATTCCGAATGATTACGTTTGCTAGTTGTTCTTTCATTTACAACAAGAACGTGCATTCAGTGAACAACGTGCACGATTCTATGCCGCAGAAATCACATCAGCTATTGGACATTTGCATAAATTGGATATTATCTATCGAGATTTGAAACCAGAGAATATTTTACTTGATCGAGAGGTAGGAAAAAGAAATAATAATTTTACAAAAGTGAATTCGTTTGTGTGCCTATTTCAAGGGTCATATTCGTTTGACTGACTTCGGTTTATGTAAAGTAATGTTGTCATCAGAAGGCCGTGAAGGTCGAACAGCTACATTTTGCGGTACTCCTGAATATCTTGCGCCCGAAGTTCTACGACGTGAAGCGTACACCAAAGCAGTCGATTGGTGGTGTCTTGGTTCGGTTACTTATGAAATGTTATGTGCTAGAGTATGATGAAAAGGAAAAAAACGACAAAGATTTTCTGTAGATTATCTTCTTTTAATTTAGCCGCCGTTCTATTCTCGTGATGTCAATGAAATGTACGATAATATTCTAAATCGTCCATTACGTTTCATTGGAAATGTGTCTGAACGTGCTCGAAATTTAATCGAACAGGTAAATAGAAATAACGGATGTTATGTTAACTAATCTGATGAAATCCTATTCTTGCTTTTGTTTGTTTAGTTATTAAAAAAGATTCCTGCTGAACGTTTAGGCAGTGGTCCGGAAGATGTTGCCGATATAAAACGTCAACCATTCTTCGATCCGATCGATTGGGAAAAATTAGAAGCACGTAAAATTCCACCGCCATGGAAACCATCCGTCAGTGGTCCCACCGATCTCGGACAAGTCGATAAAGTTTTTACCGACGAACTTATTTCTCCCAGTGTTCAAGATCATTACTGTGGTAGTGTCACGAATAAGGATCCATTATTTAATGGATTTACTTATGTTCATGAAGCACATTTGAATGGTTAATATGTGTGTTCTATCCGGTGTTGACTCCGAATTTCCTTAACGAAAAGAAAAAAAAATCTAGATCCAGTCATTCACTTTTGTTTTGTTTCTTTCGCTTTTTTTCTTGTTTTTTTTCATATATCACCAAAAAATAGAAAAAAAACACAAGCAGTGATGATTTTTATTGTTTATTCATATTCATACGATGTACATGATTATTATTTTTTTGGCTCTCCTTCTTCTTTTTCTCTTTCTTTTTTTTTGTCTGTCTCTTTACATTCCGGTGGATAGATGAACAGTATTTGTTTTGTTTTGTTTTTGTCTAGCATACATGTTCATGTATATGTTCAAATTGGCCATGTCTTGTGAGAGTTCGACATGATGATGACTTTATTTTTGTTTCTCTCTCCTTTTTTTTTCTATAATAAAAAAAAACTTTAACTGATAGAATTGAATTATTTTTGAAGATTAACATTCGAGAAACCTCTAATATATTCTTTTTTGCTTATTTGACACGCACATAGCTCATTAATCATATGTCAGTTGAAACAACAAGTATATCTTCTTTCCTATTTACATGATTATCCTTTTGATTACGTTATAATCGATTATTACTTTTGTTGGATTTTATCTTCACACCCTCAAGAGAAGAAAAACTAAATATCCTGCATTAAAGCTACGAATAAAAGAATCTAACGGTAAATCCTGTCTGAGTATGCCCTCAAGAATTTAATAGTTAATAATTTGATTTGCCTGTTGAATATTGTTTCTCCAGAAAATCTATTTTTATTGACATTTAAAGCGATACGCAATTTACATCAGAACGAAATATCTGAAAATAAAAACAATAAACGTTCGTTACTAAGTTAGATTTTTTTTTTCTGCTTAAGACCAAAACAAAATAGAATTGTTTGCAAACGTATGTTATTCGTTCGTTTTCGACTACGAATATATTTTCTTATCTTGAAAAATGTTATTTATCAAGAAAATTTCGAGATAGAATGTCAACATCTTTTTCATATAGAACACCTCAAGCATCTCTTTCATCATCAGACATGAGTATAAATTTAAATTCAGAAAATGACAATCGTTCATCATCCTATCATTCAGCAGCTATCATATTTTCGAAACGTAACCGAGCCAATAGTGGCATACACCTGCAAACATTAACATCATCACCCGACACAACAACAACAACGGATCAATATGAATCAGCTCAATCTAGTACGGATCTTCGAGTTGATGATGACGAACAAACTCTTAGCTCATATTATGAACATAATCGATTAAAACAAGAAAAATTAGTTATCATATCGAATCTGTTTCGTCTTTTAGTTATAATCATTCTTGCACCGATTATTTATTTTACAGTTTAATTAATTAATTGTGCTCATGTCTCGTTTACAAATCAATATATTTTGTTTTGTCTTTTAAATTTATTGATGAATAAATATATATGTTGGTCTTTTTTATTTCATTTAAAACATTCCCAGAAGAAAAAGAAATCCTTTTGATATTCAGATATCGATTTCCTAATGACCAACACGATCACGTGGAATAATTCGAAGTTCGGCGCCATGTTTGAGAAAAACATTTCCAGCTGTTTGCGATGGATTGATACCGATACCATCGTTCGTTATAATTGCACTTGTTGCTGCTTGAACTTTAAACTAAAATAGATTTGATTCGAAATTAATTTGTTTTCATTTTTCTTTTTCGTACTTCTTCAGCAGCAAATTTCAAAACAGCAGTAAATGGTGTATTTTCCGGTACACTTAAACTGAAAACAGAAACCGCAAAAATCAAAAATCGAAGACAAAAAAAAATAGTTCGAATTTTCGTACACTTTAAATGGTAGTTTCGGGTCTGATGTTAATGTTATTTTAAAAGTAACTTTTGCGTTACTACCAGCAGCTGATGACGATTGAGAAGATGTTGTTGGTGCGTTCGATGCCATCTGAAAGAGAAAAACAAAACACATCGAGAAAGATAACTAAAAAAACGAAGATCACAATATATTTTTAGTTTTCATTTCTTCTCGAACAAAAAAAAACAGTAACAACAAGAGAATTGATAACAAATATTTGTCTTTTCGTTTTTATTCAATCTTTTTTCGTTTTTCTTTTGTTTGTTCTTGTTCATTGGGTTGAGTTCGTTTTAAACCTTTCATTTTTCTTGTTTGTAATTGACTGAAATCTTGTTTTTCCATATGAATACGTCCCATTTTCGTTCCTAATTCATTTGTTGTTACATTCTTAACTTTCTTCTCTTTGATAGCTGCTGGTTGTTTCAATGTTTTCTTGTAAAAATCATCGGACGCCAATTTCGTTCGACGAATAGTCAAATCCAAACAAGGTCCTATTTCTGTTAATTCAATTCGCGGTACACGATGACCGGACTTTTTCATTTCCATTCGATAGACACGTAATGATAAAACTTTCGTTTGTATATCGAATGTAAATGTAATCGCGTGTTCAAGCCCATTGAGATCGAGTTCTTTTTGATTCGTTTCTCCACGAAAGAAATCAATGAAGAAACATTTCAAACGTTTATATTCGGGTTCACTATCGAATAATTCACCGTGAAAAATCAAACATGGCTTATTTCCCGGCGCGAATTTCTTTCCTTTGAAATCTTCAAACGAACGAAATGTCGAACTGTTAACTTCGAATTCGAACATATCCAAAACGATATGATTATGTAAACGTGCAAGGACTAAATTGTTCGGCCGTTTTTTACTATGCGTTATGTAAGCAAATAGTGAACTGTCCGTTTTTTGACAATACCATTCCAATTGACTGGTATTTTCGAATGGAAATATGTCGAGATTTTTCCGTTGATACATGGTTGAATGTGGTGCTTTGAGTAGATGAAGATTTTTCAAGAGAAATTTCATTTGATTATTGATTTTATTGCCTCGAATGCATAGTAATGAACGAGGATTTTCGAGTAATTTGGGTTCACGTTTTTTCAATGCACGTTTGCCACGTTGTGTTTTCGGACGTTGAACACGTTGTAATTTTACCATTTTATCTAAAAGAAAAAACAGGCAACAAATCGTTTTTCTTTCTATTTGGTTTTTTTTTCGAAATCATTTTTAATTACAAAAAAAATGAAATACAGAGAGCGAGAGATTCAATGAAGAGAAGAGAGAAATATTGTCTTTTTTTTTCGAAATTTATTTATGTTTTTTTCCTGTGGATCGATCTGTTGACGAGTCTTCATGGTCAATTTCTTGACGTCGAGCTGCAGTTTCAGCTTGTGCAGCGATCAAACGACTGACATAACCTTTGGCTTTTTGTCGACGAAATTGCTCGAATGGATCGGCCTCATGACCGATGCCTTTGTATTGATCGGATTTGCTTTCATTGTTTACGCTCGTGCTTGCCATGATTGGCTCGACAATTCCTTGTTCACGTCGGCCAAGACCTGAACCTTGCCAACCTGACATAGATTTACAAAATTCAAATTCGATTTATCAACTATTCGAAGGATTTTACCCATTTTTTGTAGAAGTTTATGACCGACATTTGAATCATTGAGTTTCGTTTGTTGTTGAATGTGACTCGTGTATGATGAGGAGAATGATGGAGGTGTTAAACTACGTGATCGGGATCTTGTTGATGGGAGATTTTTTGATGAATATTGTTTATTATAGGGTGGTGTTCTTGAACGAGATCTGATTTAAAGAATATAGAGAATTTTATCTCAAAGAATTTCTAACCTGGAACGTTTCTTTGTTTGACTTGAATTCGAATGAGTTTTTGATGAAGCTGAAGAAGATGAAGATGACGATGACGACGATGAAGACGATGATGAGGATGAAGACGATCGTGATGATGATCTCGATGATAAACTCTTCGAACGACTTCGATTATTTTTCGTTTGTTGTTTATCTTCATCATTATTTCCGGTTGGCAAACGTTGAACTCGTTCTTTCGAATATTTATGCGTATTCTTAATTTTATAATATTCAAATAAACCTAAACGTTCCCAACCCTCACTGAAATGAATAAGATGTTGCTTTTTCTTCGAAATCTCGTTGAGTAACATACGCATTTCGAGGTGTTTCATGTGTTGGTGGTTTGTAAAAGTTGTCAACAGCATTCAATAGTCGATCATTAATCAATTCCGATGGTGGCAAACGCATTCTCGATGGATCGAGTGAATTATAATCACAATCTTCATCCTAATAGCAAATACAAATGATAAAAACAGACGAGATTCTCTTTCGAAAGACTTTACTTTAACAAGCAAACACATTAGACCAGCAGGCAGATCGAAATAAGGTATTTCATCTGTGACCATATGCAAATCAAATGTTGGCTCGATCTGAGAATTACGGTAATCATCGTACTGATTCGAATTGTTATTGTCGTAGTGAGATGTTGACATGAACATAAGTGAAGGAGGAAAATTATCATAGGCGTTTGATGATGAGCGATGATCTTTACAAAAAAACAAACAATTTAAGACGATTCGCGAAAAGAACTGAAATCTCCTACTGGAATTATCTCGTGCATTTTCAGTGAATGGATTTAATGACATGAGAGGTGGTGGTTGTGATTGATTACCATTATTTGACTGTGATGATGACGGAGGCATTCGAGGTAGCATATTTGGCGGAAGTGGTGGTCCTAAATGAAACATTCGATTACAAATTTCGTGCAAAAACAAGTTTTTTTCGAAATACCAAAAGTATTATTGAGTAGATGTGGTGGTGGAGGAGGTAGAGGAAGTGGTGGCGGCGGTGTTTGCTGTTGAACTTGATGAAATTGATGGATTTGTTGTTGAATTTGACTAATTTGAGTTTGAATATGAACAGCAAAATCACCATGTTGCCGTTCAAGTTGATTGTATTTTTCATCGAGATTCGCTTCAGTTGCTTGGATGATCGGTGCATATTCAATACGAATAGCATCCTTAATTGACAAAGAAAAAACAAAAAACACGTTTTCTATCAGCGAACAAACGAACAACAAACGAAAAATCAATCGAATTACCTCGAAATGTTTTTTTGCTTGCGAAATATCTCGAAGTTTCTATGAAAAAATCAAATCAACTGATTATTGACGAAGATCATTCGTTTGAATAAACTTACCTCCATTATATCACCATTGAAATATCTGTTTTTATCCCAAAGATCGAGTAACTGTATGACAAAAGGATTTGGAGAATGAGTTTATAATAAATCTCGTTAAAAAATGTCTTATCCAGTGTTTTTTTTTCTATGTATGTACCTTGACCAATTTTTGTTTATGATCGTCATTCGATTGTTCAACCGTCCAACAAAAGATGGGAATAATTATTTTACTCAATTCAAAACGAAGTTCATCGTTGCCTTTTCGAATACTGAAATCGATCATTTGTTTGAACAAAGTTCATTCAAAAACAAAAAACGTTCGTCTTACCAATTATGTAGAACATCATTGATAAGATAGATTAAATGTAAACGAACGTCACCAGTTGATTCCGGTGATAGAATACGATCGATTAAATATAAACAAATGGTTTGAATTTGTAAAGATGTTTGACTGTAATTGAATACGGAATTTCGACCGAGCTGAAAAACAATCGATCGAAATTTTCGAATGAAAGATCGGTTTTGCTTACGGTGATATTATCTTTTGTACAAGCCTCGATAAGAGTCGAAAGAATCCGATCGAGTTCAGCGAGATCGATGTTCGATTCGGCTGCTTGTGCAGCTATACGTGCTTGACGAGCAGCACGAATATTTTCGTTGATTTTCGTCTAAAAATAAAACGAAATTATTGCGCAAGAAAAAATTTTGAGAAATTACTTTTTTGTTAATTTGTGTTAAATCACGTTGTGCAGCGAGATTGACTTCGCTTTGTCGAAGACGTTCTTGTAACGATTGAATTTGCTGTTGGAATGCTTGTTCAATAACTAATGCAGGTGGAGGTATCGGTGGTATAGGCATTGCCGGTGGTGGTGGTGGTCCAGATGGAAATAAATGTGAAGGTGGTGTTTGCTAAATTGAAATTTCAATCAAAAAACTTTGCTTTTCTGTTGAATAAGATCTTACATTCCAAAGTGGAGGTGGACCATTTGCTCCTGATTGTGGTGGCTGTGGCAATGAGCCAGGAAATGGTGGTAATGTTGGAGGAGGAGGAGGTAAATGAAAAGGATTAGGTGGTTGTTGAAGTACTAGAAAAAGCGAAATATGAGAGGAGAAGAAAACAAAACAACGAAAATTTTACAAGTTTTTTCTGCTTGAACACGAAATGCATAGTAATGTTGATAGTCTCCACCACGGAGAAAAGCAAATTTGGGATTATTCTCATGTTTTTGTCTTGCTGCTGTTTCGAATTCTGGACCGTTGCCTAAAAATTTTTTCGAAATGAAATTTCTACGCCAACAATATTTGCAAAACACGTACGTGCAACAAAACTCGCTAGTTTTTCAATAATATTTCTTGTCTCCAGATCTAAATAACGAGTTTTTTTTTTATAAATCGAATAAAACATCGCCTCAATTCAAAATCTACCATCTGGAGGTTGTGGAATTGACATGTTTGTCGATAGATTCACTTTTTTTTCAAATTGATCGTTGAATGTCTTTTTTGTATCTCCGCTTTGTTTCTTTTTTTTTTCTATTCGGCTGGCTGTTTGTTGCGCCACTCTCATCGGTGAATAAATTCGACCAATAGCGCTCTTTATTTACGTATTATTATAAATCATTGGCAAAGAAAATCAAATATGCATTTATGAAAAGAAATTTTGGAAAAAAATTCATCAAAAAAAAAAATTTTTTTTCGTGTAATTTTTCTTGTTTAAAAAACATCGGCGTTATCTTTTCTCACTGATCTGTTTTGACCAATCAACAATCTCTTGAAGAGATCGAAGTGACGTCAGCTGACTGAACACTATCACGTGGAATATTTCTCTCTAGAATAGAATTGAAACAAACATACAAATACATTTCAATTCAAATCAATGGCAGAAATCACAAGTTCAGCAATCTATAACGAAATCCAACAAAATCTCCTGTCTGAAGTTATGAATCAACTCTCTGATATCACTGAAACATCATTGCTATCAGCAGGAACAACGAATTCAACTGTTGATTCATCAACTATTGATGAACCACCAGTAAAAAAGTCTAAGATAACAACAAACGAAAAATCACGCCTACTCGAAGATCGTATTGGTTCAATTCTCTCATGTTGTATTTGCTTGGATCTTTCGACATTACCGATCTATCAAGTGAATATCGCATCGAAATCCTTCGAATTTGAACGACATTTTCTCTCTCTCTCTCTCTCTATCTGTAGTGTGTAAATGGTCATTTAATGTGTGCCTCATGTTTCAATCATCTACTAGCTGATTGTAAATTAAAAGACGAACAAACAACATGGTTTGTCGAAAAACTCGAAGAGAACAACACACGATTGTCTTTGCTTTTTCTAGTCCGAATTGTCGATGTGAAATATCGAAATCGAATTGTACGAGAAATTTAGCCGTTGAAAAAACAATATCCGAATTGCCGATTCAATGTGATTATTGTTTGCAAACATATCTACGTGCTGAAATCAAAACACATCAAACACAAAATTGTTCCGATCGGTTCGTTGTGAATTTCGTTTGTTTGTTTTTCTCTCGAGTTGAGTCATTTTTCAGACCGGTAACATGTGATTATTCACTACTTGGCTGCAATTGGGCAGGACCATTTCATAGTCTATCATCACATCTCGATGCTTGTGAATATCCATCGAAAACAGGTCTCGAATTGATCGATACCATACGCGCCCAAAAACGTACTTATGATGATGAAAAAAAATGTCTCGAAACTGTCGTTGATTTACTATCACTCAATCAAATCGGAGTCAGCGGTATGTGTTATTCGAAATGGAATTTCTTGAAAACGGAAATTCTTGTTTTGTTTAGATTTAATTTTAAAACCATTTCGAACGGATGATTTCGTTGCGAAATTATATTTCGAAACATCACGATTCACAGCTCTACAATATCAATGGCAAGTTCGTGCACGTATTAATGATAATATTCCACATCCACATACAACAGTTACACGTTCATTGAGTTATCAACTAGTTTTGAAATCGAAAATTAGTCAAACAATTGACTTGAAGTTTTTCATTCTCAAAGGTCCGCATGGTGACCAATCGACGTCGCAAATTCAGCCGATTATTTACCATTTTGAATTCAATCAGAATAATACTGAAACCGAATATTTAAAATTACCAATTAGTTCACAAGAATGCAATAGAATGTTATCATCATCATCAATCAGTTTTCGTTTACTTATGGTTCAACTTGATAAGCCTTAATTCTTCTTCTTCTTCTAAGTAACCTTTTCTCTTGTTCAGATTCTAAAATCACCTTCTATTTAGTGTGCGTGTGTATATGATTGATCGCATATAAATGTTTTTTCTTTAACTCTGTATATTTCTTGTAACCATAAAATATGTTTCCCATCTCTTTTATATCTTATTCATGAATATATTTATGTCCTTGTTTTTTTTCTTTCTCTTTTTTAGAAATATATTCGACCAACCAAAATAGAATAAAAGAAACCGAGTCAAAGTCTATAAATAAGTTATTTGATGGAATTGTTTTTATTTTTATTCGTATCTGGATAAACTCGAGTAGAATCATGAAGATTGAGATCGAATAGAATTAATTAATTAATATTCCACGAATGTCTATTGATTTTTATTCATTTCCTTCGTGTGTCGATCTGCTTCTTTCCTCCTCTCTTTTTTTTTGCTAGTTGATTAATATTTTAATCAAATAATTAAATCGATATCTACCGACCGATCGATCGATCGATCGATCAGATATATCAACAAATACTCGATTGATTTTGCTAAGTAACTAAACAGCGAATAGAATTGTTTTTGTTGTGTGTGTTTTTTTTTCGCTCGTGTTTTACAAGAAGAAAAAAAATTAAATGACTGAAAATGAATCTCAGAAAACGTTAGTCGAAACTTTGAAAAATCAGTTCGTTAATCCGAATGGATTGTTAATTCATCAATTGATTCAGATATTTATAAAATGGTATAATCGACGAATATTAATTTTTTCAATCATAATTCTATTTTGTCTTCCAATTTCGATGATTACCATAGGTAGTTTATTTTATAATTCATGTCAAAAAATCTTTTATCTTCCATTACATATGATTATATGCGGAAATATTTCATTTCTATCGACAATTTTACTTTTAATAATGAGTTTTCTTTGGAAAAGATCAATGAAATTAACATCTGATTTAACTTGCCATAAATCGAAATTCACATTAATAATTTTGTCATTATGTGAAATTCTTTTTCTAGTTATTTCTCTTCTCGGTTTAGTACTTTTAACTATCATACTTATTCGAAATTCAAATAATCATATTGATTTTCATTTACAAACATCATCCAACTATTGTCATCCGATTGTCTATTATTCATCCTATGTTATACTTTTTCTTTTTTATACTCTATTCAGTTT
>Ga0209922_103093_pt1 | contig 13586 bp, 15 predicted proteins | sample ThiBiot_500_biof_FD_183946 | JGI IMG/M metagenome (GOLD analysis project Ga0209922, IMG submission 183946) | Wastewater bioreactor microbial communities from Cape Town, South Africa - Thiocy_expt_500_biof (SPAdes) | ecosystem: Engineered > Bioreactor > Thiocyanate-remediating > Anaerobic-Aerobic ...
ATTTATTTATCAAATGATTGTTTATTTTTTGCCACTAGCTGAATTGAAAGCTTGATTCCAAGCAGGCCATGTAGCAAGATCGGGACAATAACGTGGATGAAGAAGACGTTCGCATTTTTCTTCGTATCTAATTTAGAGAAAAATCAATCAATCAATCAAAGTTAATTTCAATGAAATTTTTACTTCTTCTTAGCTTCTTTCATGTGACTTTTTTGGTCACTAAATAATCGACTTGATCGATCGAGAAATTGACTGGCATCATCTTCATCTTGGATAAAATTGAGGATTGCACGTTTTTCAGCTGAAAATTTTCAAGATAGATAAATGATTTTCAAAGAATCTTTTTGCACTACCGTTCAAATCACTATCGTCACTATTGTCAGCATCGACAGGACTGTCATTGATTTCATCACTCTCATCACTCTCATCTCCGAAACTACGTTTGGCCAATCGTCCACATTCGGTTACGGTAAATACCAAACCAAAAAGAAGAAATAAAGTAATCAAGTATTTGCTATTCATAGCTGAAATTGAAATCGAATCTCTCAGTTATATACAGACAAAAATATCCATAAAAATAGTTACCTTCGATTCTGTTTTATATCGTCGAAATATGAAAAGATCGATTTGTAATATAAGTCTATTAAATACATCGGTTTATATATTCGATATCGTTTATGTTTCTCCTTCTCTCTCTCTCTCTTTCACATAAAATATCGTAAATTTCGATAATATACAGCAAAGGTACGTTCTGTTTTCAGGTAAATACTGGTATCAAATGTGAATAATCCTCTCTCGTTCTTTTTTCTTCGGTCTTAATTTCTAGATTTTATTTGTGTGCGAAGAATATTTATTCATCGTTTAAAAAACATAAGCTCGTGAATAAATACACGCGAGTTTAATCAAGTTGAAACGAAGAAATACATTCACAAATACTGTTGATTCGTTGATTATTCACCATATGTCAATACACCTAGAACTTGTATTCAATTGAAGAATACTTACCAAAAAAAAATATATGAGCAAACTCGAGAATAAGAGAAAATAACCGTATGATTAATAATAATAAATGTTTGATTTAGACTTATTAGAGTTTAGGGATTGATCTAACACGACCTTGAGCACATTTTCTTCACGATGAAAACATAGAAATTCTCGATCTGATATCACGAAGTAATCGATCGAACAAAAAAAAATACTGTCGCCAATACTGATTGATTACCAACAGGAAATATACGCATTCTTAGATTGTTTTTTCTCTCTCTTTGTAATTGATAAATGACAAGAATTATTGATGTCAAATAAGAAAAAAACGTACAGCTCATATGCTCTCATCATCGATCTCTCCTTATTCATCTGTACAAAATGTGCCATTTTTCTTTAGCTTTCAGCACGAAGATTTCAGAGTGTCTAGTAATAGGCACTTGATAATTTAATTAATGCTCGTATCACTCACCAATGGATTATATATAGAACGATGTGTAGATATATCGTCATTTGTCTATTTCGTTTTCGTTTTCGAGCTTGACAATAAAATAAGATATGAAACAAGTTTTCGTTTGTTGGCTTTTTCTCGCTGTTTTTTGTTTGTTAACATCGGCTCGACCTGAACAAATTGCAGATGATTTCGATGTTGGTAAGTTATTTAGAAATAATTATTGCTGTTTTCTTTGATTTTTGATATTCATTTTAGATCAAGATATGGCAAAGAATTTCTTAAAACGAACATTCTTTCATCCAGGCAAAACCAAATGTGAAGAACAAAAACGAGAAGCTTCAGAAAAATATGAAGAACGTTGCGAACCGAGTATTAATAAGCTAACTGGTTCACGTTATTGTAAGACTAATAAAATCGCTTTTAGTTCACTTTATATATCCACATTTATTTATTTATCTATAGGTCCGGATATTAAATCATGGGCAGCATTTCAAAATTATGAAGTGGGCAGTGGTTATGGTCGTTAAAACACAATGATATGAATTATTTTTAATCTTACATTCATTTTGATTTAATAAAAATTTTCTATCATTGTAGTAGATCATAAGAATACGTTCAAATATTCAATCGTTTATTTATTTTACTAATGAAAACTAAAAAAAACTGAGACAGAGAGAGAGAGAGAGAATTAATCGATTGTTTGGATTTGTTGTTTTGTATATGTTAAGGATAATATTCTTAGTCATTAAACAATACGTTAAGATACTCATAATGATATCCATAGTTCATTTGGTCAGTTCTATCGAATAAATATAAACAAAAACCAACTAGTGATGAATACATATACATAAGACGAGTCAATTCTATTGATTCTACTTTAGTGCAATCTAATGCCAAACATTCTCCAGCTGGCTATATCATTGAACACGATCAAGATGAGTTCATATTTAATCTAAGTTTCTTACATAAATGAAATCTGATATAAGTATTCGTCTTGAAATTGACAGGCCATATGTCAATGATAACACATGTCATAGTGTCGTTTTTTTTAAACAGTGCAACCATAATGTCGTTAGATCTTGATAAGTGTTAATTACGGAAAGAATCCTCTTTGCAAAGTGAAAATATCCCAAAAATAAATGAGAAAATACGTGCCAAACTTAGGCTTATTTTCTATTAACAACAGAACATTGAGAATGTTTATATAAAAATCTGGCTGTCAGCAAACTAACATTGTTTCCTAACTGTATATTTTTTTTCTACGTGACCAGCGCATATTTTACATTTCTTTCGGTATGATTTATGAGTACATAATAACCTCAAGAGAAAAAAACATTTGATATAATCATAAAGCAGAAAAGCAACAAAATTCTATTCTCTCTTTTGATCTTTAAATCGATGAATATTTTCAATTTCTTTCTTCGGCTAATTTCGACTAAATGGGAAAATAATGAAGGGAACAAAATATACAAAGAACAAAAAAAAATTCTTTTTGCTAATACTGTTTATCTTAAACGATCGACAGCTGTATTTACATGGTATATGTCTTGAATGGCTAGTACAGGCATTTATTTCATTATTGTTTCGAAAATATATTTGTAATTATATCAACTTCATTTTATCTAATAATTACGTTAGAATTTTCATTGATATTTTCATATTAGAAAACATACATTTCAATTATTATTATTATTTTGTTTTTATTTCTCCTGCCTTTTTTTAAATAGGTCATCGTCATCATACATATGCAAAGAAGACTTCTATTTTTTCTCATCAGTAACTTATTATATAGGTCATTGGCTAACAACTGTTGATGATGGGCATAATGCTTGATTGATATCTATGCGCATACGTTTCATCACATAGACTAAAGAAATAATACAAAAGAATGAATCAGTAGTTCATCTTCGTATACAAATATATTCGCTTCTAATTGACTTGAAAATGGATGTTGATGAGAAAAGAAAGCAACTCAATAGTATACATAGACAATTCATTTCTACAATCGCGCCTCCCTTTTCTTCTTCTTTTTCTTCTTTGCTCATTTCTTTTTGTTTCATACATGCTAATGTATATGCGTCTGTTTATCATCATTTTCTTCTTTCTTAGCCTCATTTTTTTTTCTCTGTTTCCAATGTATGATGATCGAACGACAGCACATCAACTTAGAAGATAGATCGTATATTGTATATTGATGGTACGAACGCCTACGTTGTTATATGTCGAGTTATCCTCGAGAGGTTTCAACCAGTAAAAAAGCAATGAGTGTTATACTTTTCTTCTTTCTCTTTGTACGTAGAGAAAGCGGATATTTGGGATAGTACACAACGAAGAAAAGAAAAACGAGAGAGAAAAAGAGAAAGAGAAGGAGAGAGAAGAAAAAAAATATAGAAGAGACGAAGATATATGTATATATAGAAGACATCTGCCTTTCTGATTCTGGTTCGCCAAGCGCAAAAGGCAACAAGACAGATTTGTGTGTAGCATCACCGTTTATTTGTGTGCTAAAAAGATTCTATTCTGGTAAGTAACCAAAACGAGCATTTTTTTTCTCGTGTTCTTGTTAATTAGTATATGTACACACAAATATATATATATATACGCATATGTATATATATTTGGAAACAGAAAACTAATACTAATCGGGAACAAGAGTAATTGTATAATGACTAAGCCAAAAATAAAAAAAAACGAGAAAATATTAAGAGAAGAACGGACAGAATCCCTGAACTTCTATATAATACACTTGTTTCAGACTTGTTTCATTGTGAAACATGTCGAGAAACAAAAAAAAGGGAAAATATCTGTTTAATAGGTAGCCTTCAAGGCAAGGATAAATGTACAGTTTTTCTTCGATGAAAATGTCAAGGATTTCTAATATATCTATAAAATTAACATTAATTAAAACGATGGAATTAACTTTAAAACATTTTTATTTTTATTTAAAAGTATTGAACAATTATTGGTTATGTACCAATATTAATCGGAAAAAAGGCCACGAAAACTAATATTTCAAGTAATGTTACACAACAACAGCACATCGCCAACAACAAAATCTACAGCTAACAACGGTGGTACAACAACAACAACAACAACAAAGAAGATTATGGGTCGAAAAAAAATCAATATTACACGTATCAATGACGAGCGTACTCGTCAAGTAACATTTACCAAACGAAAATTTGGTTTAATGAAAAAAGCTTATGAATTATCGGTTTTATGTGGGTGTGAAATCGCTTTGATTATATTTAATAGCAATGATCGATTATTTCAATATGCTTCATCTGGTATGGATAAAGTTTTATTAAAATATGCTGATTATAATGAACCACATGAATCATGTACAAATGTCGATATAATCGATGTAAGTCACAAACGTGAATAATAAACATCGATTATTGGTTGTTTTTGAATAGATTTTAAATAAGAAAATCAAACCAACTCAATCGAACACACCAAATCACACCGAAGAGCATGAGTTTATGGATCAACATGATGATAATAGTGGCGAACAGACTGATAGTGGTATTAGTAGCACATTTACTAATGATATGGAGCATATATTTGCTGATACAGTTAATAGCGTAATGAATGATCTCTGCTTTTTGAATTATAAAGAAAATCGATGTTTATTTTTTGTAGTTTCTTGTTAATAGCAATCTGAATTGTTCATCAAGCAATGGACATGAAATGACATTCCTCAATAATACGACTCCAACAGTTTTACCGGATTTTCAATTTTTAACATCATCATCCGATGAATCTAAACAAATGACACCACCGATAACAACAACAACAACAGCAGCAGTATCATCACCACCTACGGCAACAACAACAACAAATCACATTCCCATCTATCCGATTCCGAAAACTATTGATTGTAATCAATATGGAACTAACATTGCCAATTCGAATGTAAAAATAAATTTTCAAAAAGAACATATTCGATTTCGTGTCTTTATTTTAGATAAAACAACAACCGACAATGAACAGTTTTACAACTCAACAACAACAACAACAACAACCAACAGCAAATATCGGTCGAATTATGACAGGTAAAATGTCTATTTATTCTCGAAATATATACCAACTTTGTTGTTTAAGTTGGTCCGGATATGAGTGTTTCAACAATTGATATCAGTGCACTTGCATCACAATTAACATCGAATTTTCTTGCATCATTAACCAATGCTACTGTTGTTACAAATACAAACACTACCAATACAACAACTAATATACCAATCAAGTAAAAATATTCTTAATTTAGAAAGAAACAAAAACACACACAAATTCATTTGTTTATTTTAGTATTATCAGTCGTGATTGTCAAACAGCAAATATAGGTACAGCTCAAACAATTATGTTAACTAATAGTCCAAATTCAATTATACTGACTGGTCAACAACAAACACAATCACAACAGACAATCAATCGTAATCTAATCGAACAACAAGAACCAATCATCTATACAACAACAACAGCTGCAGCAGCCGCAGCCGCCGCGGCTACGGCGGCAAATACCGGAAGAAATGAGTTGTTTTTCGACCCGACAAATGCAAAACAAACTCGTCTATGGCAATAATACATTTCCATCATTGTTAAATATTCCGTATTATTCAACAAATGACATTTTTTTCCAAAGACAATAGAATAAGTCTTCACAGAGTTCCTTTTTGTGTTCTTTCCTAATTCCGTCAACCGTTCCTTCGCAATTTGCTCGTTTATATTATATATATACATATACATATACATAACCTTGATTATACCTTTCAAAAGAAACAAAATTCTTTGGCATTTCTTTTTCTTCTTCTTCTTCTTCTTCGTCTTCGTCTTCTTCTTCTTGTTTTTCAACATTTTTTTGCTTTTTATCTATTCCGACATATTATCTCTATTTTCATCTACTTGTTTATCTGCTTCATTGCTGTTTTAAGTTCTCTATATTTTAGCAAAATTCAAATTTGTACAAGTTTGTTTTTTGTTTAAAAGAAGAAAAGAATATACACATCAACAAAGAAAAAAATAGACATAATTGTAAATGAATCGATATCCAAAACTAAATATCTTCATCTATATCGACATTATCATCGTATTCTAATTGATTTAATTTTATTGTTGTTGTTGTTGTTGCATGAATTAATGAAAAATTGTATTGTGATTCATCGATTTGATTTGTATTATCTGTTAAAAAGGCAATTGAACTATTCTTTTCCGTCACCATTGAATTCATATCGTGCCTAAAAAAAGAACATAGATTAATGTTTTGATTAATGATATATATCAACATAATTAAGGATTTGATTTGTTTAATGAGAACATTGGATACTTGTTGTTTTTCATGTCAAGTCTAGTTTTCTGCGATAAGTTCAAGGTTATTTTTAGAATCTTATTAAACAGATGATAGCTGATAAAAAGAAAGGTTTTGAATGATATTATTGATTAACTAAAGAAATATTTGCGTTAGTACATTTGGTTAAAGTAACCGATCTTTTAGAATTAAGATAATACGGAGAAAGAAAAAACAAAATCTGTCTACAATAATTTTGTTCTCTGTGGTTTATAGATAAAAAAACTGTTAGAATAATCAATAATATTGTCATCAATAGTCGAGATTTTGTTGGCATGTCTACTGATGAAACAATGCGATATGTCTTTTAATAATAACTCGTTAGTAGTCAACGCTTGATATTAATGTTTGTTTACGTACCATTTTTTTGAATATCTATCAATGAAACCAATATCAAGAATTGAACGGTTTGTTGCATCTGAAATAAACCGATAAAAGAATTCGTTTATTCTATTGCAATAATTACTTGTCGTTGTTGTTGAACGTGTTATTTTGAGTAAACATGCTTGATATGGTAAAACAGTAGTAAAATATTCTTCGTCTGAACAACCGTAATCTAAAGAAATTTACAATTGATCAAGTCTGTGAATTAATAGAGTTCTATACATAATTTATTCGCTGATAATAGTGTTCGATTTTTTTGTGCCTAAAAAAAAACAAGAAGTCGAATTTGTTCGACAGCAATAACAAAAGGCTCAACTTTTGTTTTCATATCAGTATCCTGCGGTTTACGCATCGGTTTGAAGCCTCGATTTATCGGCATTGAATTACATAAACGTACAGCTCGACAGCTGATACTCGATGCTATCGATAACAGTTGCAAACGTGTCTACACGATTCATGAAAAAATAAACCATCAATGAAATCAATACGATTTTCTACCTCCCATTCATTGAGAACACATTCTGTTAGACTAAAATAATCACATAATTGTGCAGCATCATCAATCGAAGAATAGAAATCAATATAATTCTCGAATAGAAAACCGATAAATGTTGGTGCTGATATATGACATTGGTCAATAATATGCTATGGAAAATTAAAAATTGAATGACGATGAGAATAAGTTTTCTTTTTACTTCAGGTTGATTTTTATATTCGTTCGTTGAATTTTCATCGGAATCTATGAACAATCGAGAATCAGTGATGAAATAATGAGTGAAAACAGAAAATTTTCGAACCTTTTTTATACAAAATTCGACCGAGTCCTTGGAATAACGATAGAGATTGATCTTTGGGAAGAACAGTTGTTGTCGAAGGTTTAACTGCATTATTACCTTGAATAAAAAAAAACACAACGAAAATATACGAGGTCGTATTTATCAACAACTTTTTGTACTTGTAAATTGCAATGTATTTATAGCTAAACGAAGATCACCATTTGCTGTTTGAATAATATCCGTAATACAATCACGTGAAGGTGGTTTTAATTTCTACGAGAAATAATTATTTTTACGATTTATAGAAAACAAATAATCTTATCGATATTTACTAATAATGATGCATGTTGTATAATGCTTTCTAAAGCTTTTTTCATATACGTTGCTGCAATAGCATTGAAATTGATCTGTTCAATTTGTAATTCATCAACAATTGATAAGGAAAATAATAATTGTGGATTATTTAATGCTGATAATGAACTATTATCTGTAATAATAAATACAATAGGATGATGAGCCACACGTTTCAATTCTCTATTTAATAAAAAAAGTAGAAATAGTTCAATATGATTGGATTTGTCGATTTGATTAACCTTAGAGTCGAATGGAATGTTGTTACATCCGAATAGAAACCATTTGGTATATCCTAAAACGAAATTCATTAAATTATTTACTCATCCTAAACTCTTTATCTTCGTACGAATACAAAGACTAAAAAGATTCTCTTATCTTATCATTTTCGTTTGTTATTTTACAGTTACATTACAGTTAGTTTAGTTTTCAAATAACGATGCAACAAGAATATATAATTGTTTATTTATGTCTTTTATTTATTTCGATATATTCAATCGAATCAACAACAACGGCTCCTGTACCCTCGTGGCCAGGTGATCCAGCTGTTTGCACAATAAGTCCTACTCCAACACCAGCACCTTCAACAGCACAACCGCTACCACCCATTCTACCCTTCAGTAGTCAAGCTGAATTCGGTATCGAAACGATAAGAACACATTATGAGCTGACTACGATTGTTTCACATGAATTAATTCTCTCACATTATGTTTACGATTACGATAATAATCGTTTGACTGCTATTGACAATCGAAATGGAACTTATGATAGTCGATTTTATGATTACAGTCAATTGAGAGAATCGATTTATTTGTTCAATGGTGAGAGTTGTCACGCAAGGGAAATACCTCAAAATGATCCGACAAGTGAGATTTTTGGTTTTATTTTTTGATAAAGGATTTGTTTGTTTGTTTGTTTGTGAAGATGGTCGATCGGCGATTGATCTCGGAAATGAGACATGGCATATACGTCGTCTAAATGAATTTCTCTTATTTTCAAGTGACGATCCAGCTCGACCAGTACCTATTACGTATCGTGGTCAAAGTACAATACGTGGAATACCTGTTGATACATGGGAAAGTTGTCATGTTAGTCCTGAATTGAAACGAACTGAAAAAGTTGTTTGGTCATTTGCTCAACGAGGAGTTAGTATGCCCAATGGTATTGTTAATAGTAATTCAATTCCTATTCAAGCAGTCATTAATGCATCTGTTGTTGACGATCATAATGTTCAATTGAATCGAACAAATGCTGTTTTAAATGTACTTTTCTTTCGTCCAAGTTTAATTAAATCATTTTATCAAATTACACCATTGAAAGGAGTTGCTTGTAAAGATGTACCAAAAAGTCAATTAGTTTCATTGAGAAATGTCCATGTTGGTTGGCCAGATCGTTTCGATGTTCGTATTGAAGCGTCAACATCACGTAGTTCTCAATGGCAACGTATTCATTTATTCTATCAACGAGGTACAAATGAGTTAACCGGTCGAATACGTTACGATTATCTACCAGTTGGTGCCGAAGATTTCGAATCAGTTATACATGATTATGCTGATAATTTAACCTATGTTATCGATCGTCGTCTTGGTACATGTCAAATCAAACGTGGTGTAGGATATAAAGATGTCGATCCATTTCATGATCCTATTGGATTTTTTCTTAAACATGAAGATATGTTCATTCTCAATCCACCGGAAAATGCTTGGGAAGTCAAAGGATCTCGATGTAATTTGATTTGAATTTAATTTTCTAATAAAAAAAAGAAACGGTTGTGTTTCTTTTAGCTTGTCGTACGGGTTCAATGGAATGTGCAGTATTTACAACAACAAAAGCTAATTTTCCTGATGTCATTGATCCTGATACAGGCGCACCAACAGGTGAAACATGGTCATTTACAAATATCGAATATGCTTGGTCAAAACGTGCACCCTCAAGTGGATCGCGATTCAATCGAACGCGACCCTACGATTATCCTGCAAGTTTATATTTAAAACTTTCTCGAAATAATCATTTTGAAGATATTGAATATGAATTCTATGAAATGGCACACGATAGTACAATCAATCGTTTCGATATTAGTACATGTTATCGTTCGAAGGATTTCGATTATTTACATTTATTTTTCAAGCTTACGATTAATCGAGAGGATATTATTGATGATAATCATTTAGATCGACGACAATTTGAACGTGATTTACATTATCAATTAGTCAATCGAATGCAAATTCGTTATTCACGTTTAACAAATTTAGAAATCGATCATGAGGCATTAGGCAATAATGTCACAGTCTTTTTTACACTTCTCGGTCAAACACCAAAACCCGAATCAGCATCAGGTTTCGACGATCGAGAACCAACAGCTGCACAAGCACGAACTACTCTCGAAGAAGCTATTAACAACAATCAATTTACTTTTCATATTGAACTCCGTGATCGTTCCCAAATCGAATTTCGAGCTGTAGCAAATTCTTTACAAGCATCGAAACAATTCACATCATCTCATACAGCTGCACAACAAATTGTTAATCTATCGTATACAGCTGGTTCACAAGCATTAGCTGTTGTTGTCGGAGTATTAGTAGGACTTTTGGTTGGAGTTCTACTTGCAGCTCTACTACGAATTGTTCGAAAAGATCCTATGCCTGAACTGCCAGGCTCGATTGCAAGTCCACTAGCAACAATTAATTTCCGTTCAACAACTAATACGGGAACAACAGACGCTTAATTAATTCGTTAAAACAATAAACTTTTGTTCTTAATTTTCTCTTTTTTTTTCTACTAAATAAACTATTTAGCAACTTACTTCAATTAAAACAATTTGTTTATTGAATGTTGATGATGGTGGTGGTGGTGGTGATGGAGAATTTTTTGTATGATCATCATCATCATCGAATATCAAACCATTACTTGTAGACGATGATAAATATCGAGTTGTTTGAAAGAGAAATGTACGAAATGAACGTTTTTGAGATTCGATCCATTGACGATCATCTTCGAAAGGATAATTTCAATCAACATAAGAAAAAAAAACAGAAAGAAGAATCTACCTCGTTGATCATCGAGTACAGTACTTGTTAAATTCGATGTTGTTCGAGTTTCCCATTCGATAATATTAATATTCAATGAAGCAGCTAATATTCGTAAACATGTCGATTTGCCGGAACCGGATGGACCAGAAATAAGTATCAATTTTGATGGTCGCTGATTAGAATAAATATTATGATTATTATTTAAAAATAAACTTTGCTCTCTTTTTACCTTGTTGGTTTTTGTTATTTGACAAGATCGTTGTAGGATTTCTTCTAGTTCTTTAATTTTCTTCGGATGAAGAATGAGATCTTGACGTTTTTTTGGTTGAAAAAGATTTGACCATAATTCATTATTATCTTTAGTTAATTTTTTCTTTGCCATAATCGATCGAGCAACCGACGAAGATGTCGTTGATGATGATGATTGTTGAGATGAGAGTTTAAATAGAGAAGTTTTCGAAATTAAAGATTGAGTAGCCGTATTTGTTACAGACGTTGAAGGGAGAGGTAGGACATCGTTAAATTGTTCGAATATATTTCGATAGGAAGAACCTGTTGGAGATGTTTTAAAACGTTTTATCGGTTGTTCAGATCGGATATTAAGATCCGCAATCGATGGCGTTCGACGAGACATTTGAAAAGAATTTGAAAATTTAGATAAATCAATTTTTTCGTTTTCCAAGAATTTTCTTAGCGCTAGATTCTATTCGATGATTAACATCATCTGTGGCTCCCTCACAACGAATCAGCCATCCGTTGGTTAGATCTTTTGTCATCATTCATTCGAGCACAAAAATGCAAACTCTATCGATTGAAAAAGTAAGTCAATTTAGTCTTTCTTTCTCTTTTTTTATTCGAGTAAATTCACAATAATTGCATGTTGATTCTCCAGTTAAGATTGATCATGATGAGTATTAGCAGAAAATTCTCTAAGGATTATTCCAAGTATATTTGGCATCATGAACTAGAGAAAAAAAAAGGAAAATTTTTTGTTGACGATGTGTGTGTGTGTATGATCAAATATATAGTGCTCTTTCGATCATCTGCATATTGAGAGAGAGAGAAAGCTAAGTTTAGATTTGCCGAGAACATCTTCGAAAGAAGAGAACACTTGATTAGTTCGTTAGTATTTCTTCTTTTTATTGATGATGTTGTTGTTGTTATTTTCTATAGACTAATCAAATAAGAAATATATTTTGTTCCTTCATCTCGTTTGATACTGATTAATTCTCTGTTTAGCAAAAAGCCTAGATTTTTCAATCAACTCTTTCAGCCACTCGCGCATCATTGCTTTCGTTTTCTTTATGTAAATTTAGAGAGAGAGAAAGAGAAGAAAGTTGATTTATAATATATAAATATATCGAGTTTTGTTCATGCTCTTTTCTCTCTTCTCGCTCATGATGTTTCTATTACTGATATGCTAATTTGAACTCTTCAATATGATGAAAAGATACTGACTTCTTAATAATCGTAAATTATTGTTACATATAGAGCGAAGAAAGCAGAAAAAAAGATTATTTTGTAGCTCTGATTTCCCTTTTTTTTCTTTCTTTCTCTTTCTCTGATTCTATTTTTTCAGTAGAGAACCCGAGAGAAAGAGAGAGAGAGAAACCAAGGAAAAAAAGAAAGAACATTCGATGATTATTAGGCGTTTTCATCTATTTCCTGATCGGAATAAAAAAAGCATTGATCTAAGTGTAACAAATAGCAGATCATGATTAGCAGTGATGTATATATGAAGTCAAATCGTACTTTTGACAGATCAGGAAATAATTATCGTTTGAAATATCAACGGCATTTAAATTATTGGAAAACTCCCAATCGTCAGAAGATTTCGTGGACTCTTCATGAAAATATTCTATTCGATAAGTTTGGTAATAGGAGAGCAAAAAAAAGCGAAATTTTCCTAATAATATTTCTCGATAATGATACATTTTTTTCTTGTTTGTCTTTCTAGTCGATCTAGCTGATGCATGTCAATTTAAATCGTAAGTAATTCTGTTTGGTTCGAAATAATAAACACAAATATAGTTCATTATTATCAAATAGAAATTCAATTTTTCCGGAAAATATTTCTTCACCAACAGATTCAACTGATAGTGGCATACAAATATCAATGGAACGAACATTAATAGTTCGTATTTTGATTGATTATTAATAGAAAAAATATTTTTATTTCTTCTTCTCTAGAATGATGATGATGATTTCAATCTTCCATTAGGTTGGGAACGTTTCGACGGTGAGTCAGTTCGTCGAAGTTTTGT
>Ga0209922_103100_pt1 | contig 13578 bp, 8 predicted proteins | sample ThiBiot_500_biof_FD_183946 | JGI IMG/M metagenome (GOLD analysis project Ga0209922, IMG submission 183946) | Wastewater bioreactor microbial communities from Cape Town, South Africa - Thiocy_expt_500_biof (SPAdes) | ecosystem: Engineered > Bioreactor > Thiocyanate-remediating > Anaerobic-Aerobic ...
TCTCGATCAGCATCACCCGCCAGGAGAACCGGTAACCGTCCTCCGTCCAGAGGACGTCGCCGGGGTAGAGGTGACTGCGCAGCGGATAGAGTACGTGGAAGACGGCCCACACGAGGGCGAGCGCGAAGGACCACCTCGGCATCCGCGCCGGACGCGCCGCGCGCTCCTCGTCGGCGGAGCCGATCCAGTGGGCCGGGAGGAGACGCCGCGGCCATGACGGCTCGAAGAAGACGAGCGTGAGCGCGATCATCACCCACGGGAACATCCCGATCTGGAAGAGGCGAGCGGTGACCACGTGGAAGAACACGACGCACGCGTAGCCGAACGGGCGCGTACGGCGTGACGGGAGGAGGAACGCGATCGAGAGGTCGAACGCGGCGCCGACCCAGCTCATCACGTACGCGGTCTCGGGCCATCGGAGGATCGGTCCGAGCAGCGGGAAGTCGCCGTTCGCTGCGAGCCAGATCCGGAGCGGCATCGCGTGGAGGAGCCAGTCGGTCTCGAGCTTCCCCACGCCGCCGTAGAAATAGACGAGCCCGATCTGGAAGCGGACGAGCCAGAGCACCCACGCGGGAACGCTCGCGGAAACATCCGAACGCCGGCGATCGATCGAGAGCGCCGTACCGAGCGGCAGCACCGTCGCGAGCCCGAGCAGGAGGCTCACCAGGTAGTAGTGATTGAGGTAGTTCGTCTTGTCGCACGCGTGCGCGTACGTGAAGAGCAGGCACGCGAGGCCCGCGCTCATGCGCGTGCGGAAGCCCACGGCGAGGCTCGCGGATGCTACCGCGAGCGCTGCGTAGACGAAGTACATCCCCTGCCCCGGCAGCGGCCGGACGAGCTCGAGCCCCTCGTAGGCGAAGAAGTGCGTCGGGACGACGAACGCGTCGTGGATCCCGCCCTTCGCCCAGAAGCGGACGACAGCGGCGACGACGAGCGCGCCGAGCAGAAAGCGAAATACGCCGAGCGACGCCGCGTCGACCGGTGCCCACGCACGCGCAACGAAGCGCTTCGAGAACGACGGGGCCTCGTCCAGAGCGGCCGGCGCGAGCGACGGGGCCGCCGCGGCCATTCAGTCTCCGTCCGTGACGTTGAACCCGACGCTCGTGCCGAGCGCGCCCGCGACCTCACTCGTGAGGCACCGCTTCACCTCCCGAACGGCGGCGTGCGCGGCGACGACGGAATCGCGTCGCTCGACGACGGCGGTACGGAGCGGACCGGGGATCGCGCGCACCGCCTCCTTCGCCTTGGCGAGATCGGAGCGCATGCGCGTGTCGGTGCTCGGGCTGCGCTCGGCGACGGCGTCGGCGAGCGGCAACCCGGCGGCGTCGCCTCGACGGCCGAAGTACACCATCTCGATCCCGTCGAGGACGGCGAGGATGTCCTCGATCGAGGCGTCGCTCCGCGGTGACTCGATGAGCGCGGGAGCGGGCACCGCAGGGGTCTTGTCGATGCCGAGGGGCTTGGCGAGACGGACGGCGATGAGCACCTCGGCGGCAGCGATGAGCGCGTTCACCACGGCATCCACGCCCTGACGCTCCGACGTGTAGACGGAGCTGCCTCGCCCGGCGCGAGCAAGCTGATCGCCGTATGCGGTCGGCCCCTGCGTCCAGGCCGCGAGCACCGCGTCGATCTTCGTCCGGAGATCGCTGGCGAGGAGCTTCGCGAGGGCACCGCGCCGGCGCTCGTTCGTCTGGAAGGCCTCGAGGATCGTGGCGTCGTCCTTCGACGGATCGAAGAGCAACACCTCGAGCCCGCCGAAGCCGCGCTGGTTCGCGCCCAGCTTCGCGACGTCTTCGGCGACGAGCGGCGCCGTACCGGCGACGAGCGCCTCGACCTTCGCGACGTCGGCGGCGGAGTCGATCACACCGCCGGTGAGCGCGAGGTCGTCGGCCGGACCGAAGAGGAAGCCGTCGGTCACCTTCCACGCAGCGCGAGCCTTCTTCCACGCAGCACGCGCAGCCGAGAGCGACTCGGCGGAGGGAGCGTCCGAGAGCGGTGCAACCGCTTCGTCGAGCGCCTTCGCCTGGAGCGCCGCCTCCGTGTATGCCGGCACGATCACGACCGCTACGATCTCAGCGAGGATCTTTCCGCGATCGGGCGGGTCGACTCCCTCGCGACGGCACGCAGCGACGGCGCCCGATCCGAGCCCGAGCGCACCGAAGGCCGAGACGAGCGAGGCGAACGAGATCAAAGCATCACGACGACCGAGCATGCGGGACATCAGAGGGACTCCAAGAAGGCGATGAGCGCATCGCGATCGGCCTTCGGCATCGCGACGAAGAGCTCGCGCGATCGCGCGGCCTCTCCGCCGTGCCAGAGGATGGCCTCGGCGAACCCGCGCGCCCTGCCGTCGTGCAAGAAGTAGGAGTGGCGGTTCACCTTTTGGACGAGACCGATACCCCAGAGCGGAGGCGTCCGCCACTCGGTGCCGGACGCCTCGAAGTCGGGTCGACCGTCGGCGAGCTCCGGCCCCATGTCGTGCAGGAGCAGATCGGTGAACGGGTGGATGAGCTGTCGCGAGAGCTCCGGGAACTCGGCAACGGTCCCGGTCTCGAGCGTCGGGACATGGCAGCCCGCGCAGCGCGCGGTCTCGAAGAGCCTGCGGCCACGGCGGACTTCGGGCGCCTCGACGTTGCGCCGTCCCGGAACCGCGAGCGTCTGCGTGTAGTAGGTGACCTGGTCGAAGAGGACGTCGCGCAGCTGCGGCGTCGGTCCCGTCGGCGCTGCGAGGCACTTCTCCTGGCTCGGCGTGCACGCCTCGTCCGGGAACATCTGCGACGTGATCCCCATGTCGCCGGCGAACGCCGCGGCGTTCTGCTGGCGGAGGTTCGGCTGGTTCGCCTTCCACCCGAAGCGCCCGAGCACGTGCGTGCGCCGCTCGACGTCCCAGACGCGATTCGGACGTCCCGAGATCCCGTCTCCATCGCGGTCGTCGGGGTCGGCGAGACCGAGGATCGTCTCCTCCGGCACCGCCTCGAGCAGCCCGAGGCCTACGAGGAAGGGCGCGGTGCGAGGCGAGAGCTGCACCTCGGGGTGGAGCGGGCCGTAGCCGAGCTTTTCGATCGTGTACGAAGGCCGCCGGAGCGAGTACGACGTGCCGTCGGCGAACTGACCGGGCACCTCGACGTACGCGATGCGGGTGAGGCCCTCGGCGGGGACACCGAGGATCCCGTTCTCCTGGAGCTGGTCGCCGTACGCCGGCTCGGGCATCGGCCCGCCCTCCGCTGTGCGACCAGGCACACTGAGACGCACGAGCATCGAGAGCAGCGCCTCGTTCGGCTCCTCCGGCGGACGCCCGCGCCCGTCCTTGAAGTGGCAGGCCGAGCAGTTCGCCGCGTTGAAGAGCGGGCCGAGGCCGTCGAAGTCCGCGACCGACGCCGGCGCCGTCACCCAGCCCCGATTGAAGATCGCGTTGCCGAGGAAGAAGTCGTCGCGACGGCTGCCGTGCAGGTTCGCGAGCGGCCGCGCGAACGCGTCTCGGGTCGTATCGAAGACGGTCGCATCGCCGCCGGAGCGGGCATCGTCGATCGGCAGCACGTCGGTATCGGGATCGACGCAGGCTGCTCCGAGCGCGGCAGTGAGCACGACGGCGAAGAGAGCGAGCCCCCCCGGGCGGAGCGCACACCCCGCACGACGACCCCTTGCGTTCTTCTGCGCTTCCACGTGCTCTTCCGCCTCTCTCTGCCGCCTGCGCCGTTCGATATCACGTGCCGCCACGAGGGCGACGCCGCTCAGAGCGTCTCGCTCGGCTCCTCGAGCTTGAACTCGACGCCGAGCTTCTGACCGATCTGGATGATCGTCGGAGCGGTCTTCCTGATCGCCTGGATCGCCTTGAGCACGTTGTCTCGCTCGGGCGTCCCGTCCGCGGCGTCGATCGCGAAGTCGAAGGGCACCGCCTGCAGCGCATTCACCGCCGCGAGCGCCGCATCGAGCTCGCTCTTCATCTGCGCGTCGAGCGCCGGGTCGACGGCCTTGACGAGCTCGTCGAGGCCGGGGCCGTCCGTGGAGCCGTACTTTCCGAGGTAGACGTTCTGGATCCCGACGAAGTTGCCGAGGATGTCCGCGTTCGTCGTGTCGCTGAAACAGGAGTGCTCGTCCTCCTGTCCGCGGTTCTTGTAGGCGACGGTCATGCGCTCGCCGGAGAGCTCGGCGTTTGCCATCGAGCCCATCCCCGTGAGCATCTTCGTCACGGCATCCTTCGGATCGGCGACGAACGTCTTGGCGTAGTTGTCCTTGCCGGGCTCCCAGGCGGCGGCGACCTGCTCGAGGTCCTCGACGAGGATCTCGGCCACGAGCTTCAGATACTGCCCACGGCGCTCCTGGTTCTTCGCGGTGCCGCCGCTCGTGACGTAGTCGGTGAAGGGGCGCTGGCCGGCGGTCTTCAGCTTCGGGTCCTCGTCGTCCTGGCCCCAGAGCAGGAACTCGATCGCGTGGTAGCCGGTCGAGATGTTCTTCTCGCCGCCCTTCTCGTTCTCACCGCGAATCACGTCCTTCGTGAGGTCCGCGACGAGCTCGGGGTGATTGATGATGCCGGCGTCCTCGTCGTCGCGCGTGTAGTCGATGAAGTTCTCGTCGAGCGGCCACGCGTTGATCGCACCTTCGGGCCCGGTCTCCTCGTCGTCGATCGGCCCGCCGTAGAAGCGGTAGACCTCGCTCGGGCCGTACGGGAGCCGCGCCGCGACCCAGGCGTCCTTTGCCGCCTGCTGCGTCGCCGCCGAGGGGGTGGCAACGAACGCATCGACCGCCGTCTTCAGCGCGCGCGCCTTGTCGAGGATCTCGGAGTAGTTCGCGTGGACGTTCTTCGCGTACTGCTCCGCGACGGGGGACGCATTCGCGAGGGGGTCGGCCTTGGTACCGGTCCCGCCCTCATTGGTGTCGTCGCTGCACGCTCCGAGGAGGACGAGCGAGAGGACCGAGACCGAAAGCGTCGAGCGGAAGAGAGTGCGGGACATTCAAAGACTCCTTTGAGGACTGGCCATATAGCAGATGAAAGTCATTTTCAACAATCGCCCGCCGGCACGGGGCGTGTCTCCGACGACGCGTTGCGGGTGAGGTGAGACGAGGCGACGAAACGAACGATCACGACGGGCTCGTCTCCGAGCCGGCAGCCGCGACGAGCCGGTCGACGAGGTGGTGCCGTATCCAGGTCACCGCCTCGGCGCTCGGAAGCGTCACGTCATGCTCGCTCCGCAGCACGGCCGAGAGCTCCTGGTACGTCGCGCACCGCGCCTTCCATCCACGCGATGGGAACGCCTCGAACTTCCCGGCGGTGAGCCGTGACGGTGTGAGGATCGAGATCTGCGCGATCGGGTGCCAGAGCTGCACGTGCCAGAGCCCGCGCGGCACGAAGAACTCGAAGGCGCTGCCCGTAGAGACACGGACCTCCCATCCTCCGAGAAGGATCACGGCCTCGCGATCGCACGGATCGTGGGGCACCGGCGGTCGCGAGGGAGCGGGCGGATCGGCGAGCGGAGCGAGCATCACGGCTTGACAGGACCTCCTCCCTCCTGTCTTATTGAAAACGACTTTCAATATCAAGAGAGGTTCGTCATGAATGACTCCTGCCGCCCGCAGAAAGCGCTGCTCGCCGAAGGTCCCTTCTGCAAGGTCGAGGCTTGCGACTGCGGGACGATGCACGTCTCCCTCGGTCCGATCACGCTTCGACTGCGCGCCGACGTCGTCGAGAGCATCTGGGGCACGCTCGGTGAAGCGCTCGTGCGGTTCGGACGTGCGTCGCGACGGCGGAGCCAGCTCGAGCGGGAGCGCCTCTCGTGACGCTCCGGCGGCGTGGCTCGCGCCGCTTGCGCGTCGGGCCCCTCGACGGCGGATCGTGAGCGAGGCGGCGTGATGAAGCGCGGCGGGCGATCCACGGCGGCTCGGAGAGCGTCGCAGCTCGAGCGCACGCACGACGCGTTCGCACGAGCGCCCGCCCGCGCCACGCACCCAACGACGTTCGGGGACGTTCATCGTCCCCGTGCACGCGCTGGATGGGCCGAGGCGCGCCGGGCCGTCGGAGGAGATCCTGCTGGTGAGCGCAGGGGGGATCGGGCTCGTCGTGTTCCCGCTCGCGGGCGCCGCACTCCTCGGGCACGTCCTCCCGCCGCTCGGCTTCCTGGTCCTCGCGACGATCGCAGCGGCGCTCGTCTTCGGCTCCGTCACGAGGCTCGAACCGCCGGCGGCCTGATCGCAGGCCCCCCACGACGAACGCACCTGGGGCCCGACCGCGCCGGCGGCCTGGAAGTCCGCGGGTCGACAGCAATCGCAGCTGCACTCTTGACCCGAAATTGACTTTCAATATCATGGCTAAACGTGGTCCATCCCCTCCAAGAGCTCGCGCACGATCACCGAGAGCTGAGCGGCCTGCTCCTCGCGGTGCGTGATGCGCTCGCGCGTATCGAACGAGGTCAATCGAAGCTCGATGACGAGCTCCACGAGATCCGCGACGGCATCGAGGTGTTCCGCGAGGCACTGCTCGAACACTTCGCCCGTGAGCAGGAGGGGCTATTGCCCTTCGTGCTCACGCGGCTCCCGAACGTCGACAAGCGGGTCGATCAGCTCATCACGGAGCACGATCACATCGCAGAGGTCCTCACCACGCTCGTGAAGGCGCTCGGCGGCGTCGACGCCGGCGGGGAGCTGACGACCTTTCGCGCAGCGCTCGCTCGCTTCGAGGAGCTCTACGCGTCGCACTCGAAAGCCGAGCTCGCCTTCCTCGCGGAGGTCGCCGACGCGCTCACGACCGATCCGGCCGCGACCGAACAGCTCCGCGCGCTCCTCGACGAGCCCTGAGCCAACGTCATCCCGAGCGCTTCGCCCGGACGTGCAGGCTTCGACGATCCCGAGAGCGCCGCGTGCTCGCCGTGAGCCGGAGCCCGCCGCGAGCCGCAGCCCGCCGTGAGCACGCGCCTCACTGATTCGGGAGCTTCCCCTTCAGCTGGCGCACCTCGTTCTGCGCCTCACGGTGGTGCGGGTTCGCCGAGAGCAGCTCGTTGAAGTCGTTGAGGGCCTCGAGGAGACGGTTCGTCCGGACGAGGAGCTTGCCACGATAGAAGAGCGCCTTCTCGTTCGAGGGATCCTCGATGAGGACCTTCGACATCGTGCGGATCGCCTCGTCCACCGCCACGCCCGCGCCGCCGAGCGCGCGGATCCACGCGTGCAGCGTCATGTAGTCAGCCTGCGTCGGGTCGGCCGCGATGGCCTTCTTGACGTGCTCCTCCGCGGCCGCGAGGTCGTTGCGCTGGAGGGCGCCTTCGGCGAGCCGGAAGCTCGACATCGCCTCGAGCGCAGCCTCGGCGTCGGCGAGCCCGTCATCGCCGATCTCGATCGCGCTCCCCTTCGAGATGACCGCGCCGATGTCGACCGGCATGCGCTTGCCGGTCACGTCGTCCGAGAAATCGTCGTCCGCGGCGGGCGCAGGCGCCATGCCCTTCACGGTGGTCGCGACCGTCGATGCCGCCGATGCGGCGCCCGTTGCCTTGCCAGCGAACGGCCTGGGATCGCTCGGCGGCATGGCGAACGGCGGGTTCGGAGCCGTCTTCAGCGGGTCGGCCCCGGTGACGCTCGACTTCGCGCCCGGCGGCATCGGCGCGTTCGTCCTTGCGCCCGGCGGAAGCACGGGCGGCGTCGGACGCGCGTTGCTCGAGGGCACCGGCGCCTTCGGCGGAGGCGGGCGCGCGATGTTGCCACCGACCGGCGGAGGCTTCGGCACTCGCTTGCCCATGAGCTCCTGGAGCGAGGGCGCCGGACGCGCGATCGTCTTGGCGTCGTCCGGCGGAACCGACGCGCGCGACACGGGCACGCGCGACACGGGCACTGGTGAGGCATCGGCCGGCGGAACCGCCCCGCCGATCCCGGGTTGCCGTGACGACGCCGGCGGTCCGCGGAGCTCGGAAGGAGCGCCCGCGTGGAGCCCGACCATGGTCGCCTTCTTCGTCGAGATCGGGCGGATCTGCGGTGCGACTGGACGCGCGCCTCCGGGCGGCCCTGCCGGTCGGGCCACAGGAGTGGGCGCTCGGCTCGAGCTCGGCGGAGCAGCAGCTCGCATCGGCGCAGAGGATGCCCCGATCTTGCCGGGCGCGCTCGACATCGGACCGCGCGGCGTCTCGGGCGGCGGAAGCGTCCCCGCGGCCACCGGCTTCGCCGCCGGCGGCGGGATCGATGCCGCCGCCAGCCGCGCGCCCGATGACATCGGCGCCGGCGACGAAGGGCCACTCGACGGATACCCCGCCGGCGCCTTCGAACCAGGCGTGGCACCGGTTCCTGAAGGAGGCCCGACGCTCCGCCACGCCGCTCCGCGCGCGGCCATCGGCCCCTTCTTCTGCCCCTTGAAGGCGAACTGCCGCGTGACGGCCAGCGAATAAACGAGCGAGGAGACCACCTCCTCGTCGGCGAGGTTCTGCTTGAAGAGCTGCGGGAGCGCCATGCTCTCCGCGCGAACCGCGTCGAGCACCGTCTGCTCCTCCGGGAGCAACGCGAGGTTCGAGAGATCGGAGTCGGAGTGGATCGCGAGGGGGTGCTTTCCGATCCGATTGAGCGTCGCCCGAACGCGTGCGCGATCGGTCCAGTGACGAACGCTCGCGAGGATCGGGTTCAGTGGATGACTGACGCCGACCTCGCCGCCCCAGCCCTCGAGCAGGTCGACGTCGCGGTAATACGCGTACTGGATCTCGGGAGCGAGATTGGCGACATGCGCGATCTTGCGGAGGATCTGTCCTTCGAGGCTCCACGCGAGCGCCTCACGCGAGACGAGGTCATGCCCGACGAGGTATTCGCCGAGGAGGATCCCGAGACGCCGCGCGCCTTCGACCGCCTGCTCGAGCGACCTCCCCTCCAGCACGCCGTCTTCGACGAGCACCTCACCGAGAAGCGCCACAGTCTCGGACAAGCGGACCTTCGCCGGGACGCCGTTGACGAAGTAGATCGTGTCGTCGTTGCCGGCGCGACCGGCCACGTTCGTCCCCTCGAAGATCACGCTCCCGGTGAGCGCGTGATCGAGCATGTACACGAGCACGTGCGGGAGCGGCGTCGCCGCGAGGTTGCCGCGCGCGGTGGGCTCGCGCGACGGAGTAGACCTCAGACGCGGGAGGGGAGCGCCGTCGAGACCTTGCTGCTGGACGACGGTGCGGTCCGGACGGTCGACTTCGCGCGGCGGGATCGACGGCGGACGAAGCGAGTCGTTGATCATCCGGCCCATCGCCTCGGCGACGGCGGACGGGCTCGATCCGAGCGACGGCATCGACGCGCTCGCGGGATGTTCTCCCGACACGCCCGAGTCGCCCTGCCCCGTATGCTCCTGCGCGCCGGCGTCTCCCCACGACGCGTACTGATCGGCGTACTGGTCGGAGACGCTCCGGTTCGCGCCCGGCGGAGTCGTCATCGAGAGCACCGGCGAGAGCGGCGACAGCGGTGCGGGCGGCGGACTGGCCGGGAGCGGCGCAGGCGGGACGCTCAGGGCGACGTCTTCGTTCGACTCCGGGTCGTCACCGAACGGCTGTGGCCCGGTCTCGAGGCCCTTCCGCCAGCCGTCGACCCCGAGGACCCGAAGGACGGTACGCCGCGGATCCTGCGCGAGATCGATCTCCACGGGCTGCGGGTACTGCTGGCCGTTCGCATCGGCGATGACGGCGACGCAGGGCCGCTCGCCGAGCCCCTTCGTCCCACGCGTCACCTCCGCGACCTCGCCGGTCGACAGCTGCACCATGGTCCCGAGCGGGAGCAGACCGAGCGCCGACACGAGCATGCGGAGGACCGTGCGGTCCTGCGCGTCGGTCAGCTCGTTCGCGAGCGTCGCGACGGCGTAGTCCGTCGTCGGCGGCGGGAGCCCCGGCTCCGGCGTGAGGAGATCGTTGTACCGCCGCGCCACCGCGATGATCGACGCGTGGAACGTCGGCGTGCGCGCGCCCCAGTACACCGGCCCGAGCCATGTCCTGCGGCGGAGCCACAATGCCTCGAACGTCAGCACCGTGCGCGTGATCGACGGCTCGTTCACGCGCCCGAGCGCGGTGAGGACCGCCGCGGCGCCCGCAGCGAGCCGGTCCTCCTGATCCTCCGAGAGCGTCGACGGCCCGGCCATCCCCGGCATCGGCGAGCCACCGGCCCCCGCGAGCGCCAGCGCGCGCGGACGCGCGACGTCGTGCATCATCGCCGCCATCGCGATCTGCGCGAGGGTCGTGCGCTCCTGGATCGTCTCGCGCGCGATCGAGACTGCGAGGATCGCCGTGTTCACAGCGCGCCCAGCCTCGTCGTAGTTGGCGTTGCGGACCTCGGTGACCCCGAGGAACGACGCCGTCGACGCGTCGGACAGATCCACGAGGCTCTGCGCGATGCGCTTGATGCGTCGCGGGAGGACGTAGCGGCTCGCCGAGAGGTCCTCGAAGAAGCGCCGCATGATGACGACCGCGGACGCGTATGCGCGGACGATGCGCTCATCGGGCGTGAGGTTCTCGAGCTCGATCCCGCGGAGACGCGCGGCATCGGCGACCCGACGTAGGTGCATCTTCGGCGGGATCCGGATCTGGGAGGCGTTCCCGGTCCGGTGATAGAGCGAGATCTGCTCGGCGAAGGCGTTCAGATCTTCGCGCGTGATGTCGCGCGAGATGTGGAGCTCCGAGCCGCCGAGGCGCTCGAGGAGATCGCCGAGCTCGGCGGCCGCCTCGTACGCGCCTCGATTGCCCTTGAGGAGCTGCCCGGCGACGAACGTCGCCTTGTCGGCGAAGAGCACGCTCACGTTCGAGCCGGAGCGAAGGCAGTACTCTCCGACGATCTGGTGCGTCTGCTCGAGCTGACGGAGGAACGCCTGGTTGCCCAGGTCGTGCATCTGCGCGAGCTTCGTGAGGCGGTAGATTGCGACGACGACGCCGGCACCAAGCTCGCGCGCGTGCTCGCGGCGGACGAGCTCGCCCGCGTCGTTCGTCACGATGTCGAGCCGCATCGTCATGCGGTGGCGCTCCCTTGCGGCTGCGCGAGGCGCAAGCCGATACGCTTCGCCGCGTTTGCGGCCGCCATCCGGGTTTCATCCGATACGCCCCAACGTGCGTTCGCGATCTCCTGGAGCGCCATCGCCGTCGGACGCGATCGCGACAGCTCACCGAGCAGCTCGGCCGCCATCGCACGCGTCGCCTCGCGCTCATCACTGGTGAGCACGCCGCCCTTCTTCGCGACATCGAGCAGGATGGGCTCCCCTCGCTCGGGCGAAAGCATCACGCACGCGCGAAGGAGCTCGCGTCGTTCGTCCGCCCCGAGCTCGTTGAAGGACTTCGCGCCGATGATGCGCGACACCGTCGGCCACGCGTTCCGCATGCCGTAGCGCGTGCTCGTACGGAGCGCCGCCATGCGGACCAGCGCCGACGAGTTGTCGAGCAGCGCGCTGAGCTCCTGCTGTGCGTGCTCCGGGGACGGCGCGATCAGCACCCGGGCCTCGACTCGGACATTGACGTCCTCGCTCTGCTGCGCGAGCTGCCCCAGCACCTGGCGCGCGGGCGGCGTCCCCATGCGCCCGAGGAGCTGCACGATGTACGCGGCCGTATCGGGGTCCGCCCCCACGACGGCCTGACCGAGCTCGGACTCGCGCCCGGAGACGTACCGTTCGATGTACGAGGCGAGGAGGCTGCGAAGCGCAGGCTGCGATACCTCGCGGAGGCACGCGAGGACGGTCGAGTACTCGTTCGCCGAGAGGCCGGGGAGCACCAGCCCGAAGCTGTCGATGTCGCTGCCCGGATCTTCGCGGAGGCGCTTCAGCACGATCTCCAGCGTCTCGCCGCCGAACATCGCGTTCGTCAGCGCGGCGGCGAGCTTGCTCTGGTTCTCGGCCCCCTGCACCCGTGCCCGAAGGCGCTCGATGACGGCGAGGTTGATCTGGACGGCCACGCTCAGCCGGCCTGCCACGACCAGGTCGGCGGCAGAGCGACGGAGCGACGCGAGGACGAGCGGCGCGTCACGATGCGCCGCCGAGTCGAGGTAGCCCTCGACGAGCGCGTCGACGAAGCGCTCCGCCCATGCCTCGTTCGAGATGTCGAAGTGAGGAGCGAGGTGCTGGCGCGCGGCATCATCGAGCGCGAACGGCGAGCGCTCCTTCTTCTTTCCGAGCGCGGCGTCGTCGGTCGAGAGCGCCATCGCCTGCATCTCGAGGCGGTTCATCTGGTTCTGCTGCGCGGCCTGCTCGGCGAGGCTCTCGATCTGGTCCGCCTCGCCGTAGAACTGCTCGCGCTCGGTGGCGTCGCCCTCGGCGAACGCGTCGACGCACTCCCACTTCACGTGGGGCATCGCCTTCTCCCAGAGCGCGGCCGCGAGATCGTCCTCGGGAGGGAGATCGCGCCCCGGATCGAGGAGGCAGAGCGCGAAGAGCTCGCGCATCTCGTCGAGCGTCACCCCGGGCTCGACGCGCAGCGCGCGGATCCCGCAGGCGAAGAGGTTGTACGGGATCGCGTCGAACGGCGCCGTGGGCTCCCAGACCGTATGCCCGAGCGTCATGAACGAGTACGGCCGCAGGGTCCACTGGACGAGGCCGGGCTGCTGCTTCAACGCTTCGACGAACGCGTCGTAGGCGAGGCGGAGCGTGCGGTCGGTCGCCGGGTGCGACCATCCGAGCTGCCTGACGCTCGGAAAGAGGCGATCGAAGTGCTTCATCAGGTCGCGCAGCGCCTGGACGCGAGGATCGGACTCGTGGGTGTCGAGCCCGGGCTGCGCCTCACGCTGCGCTGCAGGCGGCGCGGTCGGCGCGAATCCACCGAGGAGCGGATCGAACGACGGGGTGAGCTGCGGGACCTGTGCCTGCGCGGCGACGCCCGGCGGCGGCGCGGTCATCCCGCCGAGCGACGGCTTCGGCGCGAGCGGCGCGGCCGCTGGAGCGACGGGAGGCGGGCCGACGTGCGAGACCTGCTTCGGAGCCGCCGCCGGCTGCGGCGGTGTCGGCACGGGTGCGGGAGCGGCCGCATGCGCCTGTCCCTGCAGCTGCGCCAGCATCTCGGGCGCCGGCGGAGCAACGACCTCGTGCGGGCGTGGAGCTGGACGCCCCACGAGCGGCACCACGCCCTGACCGGGCATGAGCTCGAGGAGCGCCTTCTGCATCTCCCGCGCATCCTGGAACCGATTGCGTCGATCCCAGGCGAGCGACTTGTCGATCACCTTGATCAGCTCGATCGGCAGCTGCGGAGCGAGACGGGCAACCGACGGGACCGGCTTCGTCGCCGCCATCACGAGCGCTTCCTGCTCGGTGCGGCCGTTGTTGATGCGGTGCCCGGTGATCAACGCGTGCATCATCGCGCCGACCGAGAAGAGGTCGGCGCGTCCGTCGAGCTGATCGACGAGGCCCATCGCCTGCTCGGGAGACATGTACGCGGGCGTGCCGAGCGCGGTTCCGGTCGCCGTCCGCTCGCTGGTGGCGTCACGCATCTGGGCAACGCCGAAGTCGAGCACGCGGATCTCGTCTTCCTTCAGGATGAAGATGTTGGCCGGCTTGAGGTCGCGGTGGATGACCTTGATGGCATGGCACGACGCGAGGCAGTCGAGGACGCGCTCGCAGATCTGGAGGACGCGCCCCGCCGGCATCGTGCGGCCGCTCTTCTTCCAGGCGTCGCGGAC
>Ga0209922_103102_pt1 | contig 13577 bp, 9 predicted proteins | sample ThiBiot_500_biof_FD_183946 | JGI IMG/M metagenome (GOLD analysis project Ga0209922, IMG submission 183946) | Wastewater bioreactor microbial communities from Cape Town, South Africa - Thiocy_expt_500_biof (SPAdes) | ecosystem: Engineered > Bioreactor > Thiocyanate-remediating > Anaerobic-Aerobic ...
CAATCTTAGTATACTTTATGAATCGACTGGAGATGATCCTACAATCGTACTTACATATGCCAAAAAAGCAATTGAACTCAAAGAAACTTTCAGTCCACCGATATATTGTAATTTAGCTTCGAGTTATCAACATATTACCAAAGTCTATCAACATCTAGGATATCATGACGAAATGATTGAATTTGCTGAGAAATTTATTGAAATGCAAGAAAAAGGTTTCTCAGATAATCATTGTGGTTTAAGTTCAAGTTACGATTTTATGATTGTAACATATTTAAATATAAATAATTACAGCAAAGCATTAGATTATCAATTAAAAATGCATGAAATTTTAAAAGAAATGACGATTAGCACAAATAGTCCGGATCTATCGAAGAGCTATGGAAATATGGCATTCTTCTACGAAAAATTGGGTCAATATACAAAAGCACTCGAATGTAAAGAAAATGCACTGAAAATCGATGAACATTTATCGTATTTAACTAAAGATGATCTTGTTGATCAATATGTAGACTTGTGTTACACATGTAGGACAATGGGATTATTTTCTAAAGCACTTGAATGGAATAAAAAACTATTGGAATGTGTAAAGAACACGCATTCTATAGATAGATTACAATTAGCTACTGCATATACATGTGCTGGACAAATGTATTTCGCAATGAAAGATTATTCAACAGCACTTATACATTTTCAAAATAGCAAGACAATTACAGAACAGATTTTTCCTCGAAATGATTTAATTTTATTTGCAATCAATCACGAAATCTGTCAACTATATTTCGAACTAGAAGATCTTTCGAAAGCGCATGAAGCAGCTCAAATCTGTTTTTATATGCATCAAACATTGCCAAGTCTTAGTTCGAATCGTGATGTCATGTATTATTTAGGTAAAGTCTATTGTTACCTAGGAAATTATTCAACAGCAATGTCATATTTTGCTGCAGCAATCGACATATCGAAAAGAACTCAAGTAGAAGCAGATGAAAATTTAGGAATGGCTTATTCTCGATTGGGAAATGTTCAACAGCTCATAGGTGATTATAACAATGCACTATTATCTCTTTGTCAATCAATGAACGTTCTAGAGAGTACGTTCTCTGAACGAATTGAATTAGCAAATACATACAGTTATATGGGTGAGACTTATCGTAAAATGCGATATTACTCAGCAGCAATATTATTTTTTGGATATGCTTTAAAAATTCGAGAACGATTAACACCTGAAAAACATCCTGAATTAGCTATATCATACTATGATTTATCTAAAGTTTACAAGGATATGAATCAAAATAATAAAATGGCTTTTGAATATGCTCAGAAAGCATTTGAAATAGCACGTTATGCATTGCCTGAAACACATCCACTTTGTGAAAAATGTAAACTTATGGTTATGCACTTGGAACAATTTCTTTAAAATTATGTCTTTTTTTTTATTGCAAATAATTAATATTCGAGAGTTAAAATAAAAAACTAAAATTTAGGGTGTTGAGGGTGTTGAGGGTGATTTTTTGTTGAATGACAAGAAAATATAAGCTCGTTGCGCAGTCAATACCGCAAAAATTTCTGTATTCGCTTTCCAGCAAATTCACATACATATAAGTTAAGTTGACTGTCAAGTTGTACCCAGTAAGGATAATTTAGTAGAGTAGCATTAGCACCAGGTACATCAGTAACTCCAGCAATGGTTATGCCTTCTAATTGACCTTGCAAAAAGAGTTGTATACGTTGATTACGCGTATCGGCAATGTACACATTGCCCATTGGATCGACTGTTACTCCTACTGGTGCACCTAGTAATTTAGATGAACTACCGTTAAGTCCGTTCAATCCACCAGCAACAAGTGTCCAATTATTGGCACCTAACGTCCATTGAACAACATTATGAGCACCATAATTGGCGATGATAAGACTATTTGAATATGAAACGTACGAAAAACCTAAAGGTGTATGTAATTGTTTGTTCGTATAACCACCTCCATTTCCACCAGCTAGAACGCTTCCTGATGGATAACTAACAATTCGATGATTGTATGTGTCAGATATATAAAGTTCATCTGAGTTTGAACCTCGAATAATACCCGATGGCCCATACAAATTGAAACTACCATTCGATCCTGTTCCTATTCACAAATTATAGTTAAATCTAAAAAATCGATTATATCCTAATTAATTTCCATATTTTACCTGCAACTGTTCTTCCAGATAAACTTCCATTAGACCAAAATTGTAATCGATTATTACCTCTATCTGTCACATACATATCTTCATTACTCTCAATTAGAACGTCGACTGGTTGAAAGAACTGATCTGAAGCGTTTCCTAATGTTCCAGCAATAACTATGCCACTTGATGCTCCGAATAACCATTTTTTTATTCGATTAAGGCTTTGCTCAGCAATATAAAGTGTACCAACTTGATCAAGTTTAAAACCGTAAGGACCACCTAATAAACTAGCAAGAGCTATACCTGATGAATTCCATCGAAGTACTACCGAATTGGTAACTGAAGTTTTTTGTTTAATTAAAAGAATAGGTAAAACTATGCTCATAGCAATACTTGCTATAATCAACAGAGATATTGCCAAACATACATGTCGACGAAAATTACTGTTTAAACATTTTGCTTTCTTGTTTTCATTTCGATGATGATCATAAGTACAACTTAGTTTATCTAATCGAACATCTATCATTGGATTTTTCGAACCTACTGTTGATAAATTTCGAGAAGCAGATAATATTTTCGCCGATGTAACAGTTGGCGGAAACTATAAAGCGAAAAATAAAGATAAATTCGATCGAAAAAACAATCTTACTGTTTGTAAATTATTTTTTTTCGCTGCATGAATCTTACGAACAGTTAAATGAATAACTCGATTCGATCTACTTTCCTTTCGTCGTGTTGATTTCTTTTCAGTTGACATTAACGTTTCGGAGTTGTTCTTTTGATGTGAGTGAAAACGAAGCAAAAATTCAATAAAAAAAACCAATATTTATTTTTGAGATGCCATATGAATGAACAATTCAAAAACTGACAACTGGCGTCACTTTATTCATTGTTTTTTTGATAATGCTGACTTATTTCTACTTCAGGTTTAAATGTATTGTTTTATTTTTGAAAAGAATGAAAGTTTCAAGCATAGAGAGTTAAAGCAAAAGCAAGTTAGTTAGAGTAAAGAACGTTTGTTTTTCAATGGTGAGCAATTTCAGCATAAACATCAACAAGATCTTTTGAATCCTGTAGCTCTTTGAATTCGCCATCCATTGTATCGTTTATTTTTTCTAAAACATCCATTTTTGTATCACCAAGTGCAACGGTCCAAAACTGATTAATTCGTGATTTCATAGTTAATAATTCATTTAATTGAATGTTAGGATATTCAGCTTGTCCATCACTCATAAATATGATAATCCAGGGGGAAAGACGGTATATCCCGAGTGACATTCCTACTTAGATGGCACAAGAGGGATTATTCCAATATTAGGAGTCACAGAAAAAGATATAGTGAACATAACAGTTTCGTTTCTTTCGTTCCCCAAGAAAGCAAAAGACTAGTAAAAAGACTAGTCTTTTTTTTCTTCACGACGTGACGTCAGGACTAGTCTTTTTCTCAAAAAGTCCAGTGAACTGACTAGTCCGAAATCATGTAATGGTCTGATATATCCATCTTGTCTATGTAGTTGACGGGCATCTTTTTATCTGACAGACTAGTCTTTTTGTTAAAAAGGACGCGTCTTGACTAGTCTGAAACATGATGTTTTTGGAAAAAAAGACTAGTCAGGACAAATCAATATACAATGGAATCGAACGAATTAATATCGAAAATCGAGCATTTAACTCATTGAATGAGTGAAAAATATCCAAACCATCGAGATATTTGAAACATTCAAGCAACAACTCATTCGGCAACACGTCCATTTCGAAAATGAATGCTCTCAATGTTTATCGTAGAAACAGTTTCGAAAGATGTCTCTTCAATTTTCAGCTTTTATTTAAACGTTTTACTTTTAAAATATAAAATAAACAAACAACAAATTATCGATGAATCCAAATCGATAGATTTATACCAATCTCTAGCACCATTTCAACATCGATTTTCATGCCTAATCGTAGTGCTATATGTTCAGCAAATGAAACGAGCTCGGTAGGACAATCTTGTGTTTGTAAAGTCAAATTAATATGTGATAATTTCGGTAGAGATTCGAGAACAAATCGAATTGATTTTTGATGTTGAATTGTACATTCAAGTTGTTCAATATTTTCGAATACTGTCCATAATTTATTCGTTTGATATAAATCTTTAATTGAATCATCTATGGAATATAAATCACCTTCATATCCATATATTTCGAAATCTTCATAATTTTTATTGGTAAATAGAACTAATTTCTTGATCATTTTCGATAGATATGCACATAATTGATCATCAACAAGCAAAGGTAACAACGTATCATGATGAATAGACAATGTTGATAAATTTGACGATTGTTTTACTATTTCAAGTAATATCAATGGTTGTTCGAATTTACAATTTGAAGCGATGGATAAATTATTTATATTCGTAAAATTAACGATCGTTTTGAGTAAATTGAAATAATTTTCATCGAGACATAATTGAGAGATTTTAATCGATGTTAAATATGGAAAATAACATGAATATTGATACATCAATGGATTCAAATGAATCTCTAAATGTTCGACTTTGGTAAATGGATTAGAACGATCAATTGTTTGATTAAAATATGTATCAGGAAAAGATGGTAGTGTATACGAGGTATACGAGTATGGTATTGTGTAAATTGTAGAAAACTTATCAGATAATATGCAATCTGTATACCATTGATGTTCATTGAGCCAAAAATCAGTTTGTAATTGTTGAAAAATAGTTTGAATTTCATTATGATCCGTAAAATCCGAATATTCACAAGTGAAATTAAATGTTTGTAATTTTGTTAACGAACTACGAATTAGACATTGCCATTGATCAACATTGAATAGTTTTTCATCTTCATAATCTATTAATGTTAACATAGTTAAATTCGGCATTCGTTTCAAAATATTTGCAAGAATAATAAATTCATCATTATAACTATTGATAGTCAAGTGTTTGAGAAAATTTAATGGATTATTTTTCACGAGATCATCAATTGTCTCATTGCCACTGAATAACATGTGTGTACTTAATCGATTGATCTGAAGATGTTTCAAGTTTGTTGTATATTTCAATATTCGATGTAATACTGTAAATAAACAATTGGATAATGTGAGACTTGTAAGTGTTGTAAAAGTGTTTAGCAAACAATCATTAGATGCATCAAGAGTTGGTACTGTTAAATTTTGTATTTGAGACATTGGTAATGTATGTAGATTTTCGTAGAGATTATCAAATGAATCAATCATATGGAAAGAAATTAATTGAGATAGTGTTGAAAAGTTTATATTCCATAATGTTTTTATATCAACGTTGATGTTGAAGAAACATAGTGATCGAAGATGGACAAATCCATCGATTTGAGATGCAGATTTAACAATTTGTTGTTGATATATATTTTGATTTGTTAGTTTTAATGAATAAATTTGTCTTTTGATTTCAGGGTCCGATAGTAATTTTAGACATATTTGACAATATTTTGCAGTTGAAATAAGATGAAAATCGATGTACAACGGAATATCGCAAATCAATTTCGAAAATCGAGAGTTAACTCCATCAAACGAATAAAAAATATCCAAAGCATCGAGATAACTAAAGCATTCTATTAATATCTCGTTCGGTAGGGCGTCCATTTATTTTAAAATTAAGAATTAAGAACTAGATTATATATTTCAATTGGTTTAGTAACGATCATCAGAAGCACTATATAGATGTCGTAAAAAGTTGAAGCATTTTTTTATTTATTATTTCTTGTAAATGACAAAATCAAACAAAAATTAAAAGGTTTTTGAAAGCTTGGGATGACATTTATACCTAATTTAGGTGTTATCTCAGCAAAAAATTGTGCTAATTCAATTGCTACAGATTTACGAAATGTAAAATTAAAAATCCACAATTCTGATAGATTTGGTAAAGATTCCAGGAGTAATTGAAGCGATAGTCGTTTGGTAATGTTACAAGTCAGTTTTTCGACGTTAACAAATGTTTGAAAAATTTTACTCAATTGAGATAGTTCGACTTTAGAACCTCTTTTAGCCATAACTGCTAATATTCGAATCATTTTTGATAAATATCTGCATAATTCTTCATCATCAAGTAATGCTATTATTTTTTCTGGTGAAATCCGTAATGTTGAAATGTTAGGCGATGCTTTTAACATTTTAGTTAACGCCATGGAATTTTCAAATTGACAAGTATCTGCAATATCTAAGGCTATTATGTTCGTTGGATTAATCACTTTTCGAAGTAAACCTAGATATTCTTCATTTAAACAACATTGACCTAAACAGAGTGAAGTGACATAAGGAAAATAGCATGGACATTGATAGGTTCGAAGATTGAAATCAATGTCAACGTAATTGGTAAAAATGAATGCATTTCGACGATCAACTGTCGGATTAAAATCAATGTTCGAATCTGGCATGAATATGTAAGTTTGGTACGGATATGGGATTGTGTAAATTGTTGAAGCCTTACATGATTTCATACATTCAATGTACCATTTATGTTCCTTCATCCAAAAATCGCTCTGAAACTGTCGGTAAACTTCATTGATTGTTGGTTCTTCAACATTTACTATTGAATATTTTAAGAAAATATTAAAAGTTTTTAATTGCGTCAACGACGAACGGATGAGACATTCCCATTGATTGACATCAAATAATTTCGAATCTTGATAATTTTTTAATGTTAAAACAGTTAAACAAGTTAACCGTTTGAATATACCGGCAATATCCGGAAAATTACCCTTGAAACATTGAATACTCAATCGTTTCAGATTATGCAATGAATAAATCTTTAAAAAATCATTCACTGTAGGAGAATTAGGTCTTCGTTCAAACGTGTTTAGATTATCAATGTATAAAGATTGTAACCTTGTTACACAGTTTAATAAACTATGTATAGTTAAAATATCGCTTGTGCATACTCGTAATTTTCTAATCGATGAAAATCTGTGCAAAAACAATTCAGCATTGGGTAACCTTGGTAATGTTAACGTGTGTAATTGAGGTATTGGTATGTTTATATGGACAGTTTTACTGTTATTCAGATTCTTTCCAATTATGTGAAAAGAACGTAATTGAGATAATTGAGTGAATTTTATCTTCAATTCATGTAGAGCATTTTCATCAAAATGAATTAAAAATAATGAATGTAGACGAGGAAATCCATTAGCTAAAAGTTCAGATTTAATAATATGCATTTTATAACCATTATTACTGTTTAATTTCAACGAGTATATTTGTTGTTTAATATTTGTATCGGAAAGTAATTTCAAGCATGTTTGGTAATATTTTTCTGTTGAAATCTTAAGAAAGTCAAGATATAATGGAATTGAACGAATCAACGTCGAGAATCGATAATTAAGTCGGTCAAATGAATGAAAAATATCCAAAGCATCAAGATATTTGAAACATTCAAGTAGCAACTCATTCGGTAGTACATCCATTTTCAGCGTTACAACACTTTATCACTGAGTTGAGTGTGTTTCAAAAAATGTTATCATAGTCACTGTAGGCGTGAGAATATTTACAAAGGTAGAAAAAAAAATTGTTTATCTATTTATCCATACATGTAAAATATGGCTATACGCACAGATCATTGCGTTAGAATGGATTTTTATGCCTAATTCGGATGCTATATCTTGTAAATATGATGTACTATAAGAAATCGTGTCATTCTTTAAATGAATAATTATGTATGATAAATTCGATAAAGATTCGAAAAGAAATTGAATCGATTGTCGTTTTCTAATATCACATCGGAATTGTTCTATACATGCAAATGTTTGCCAAAATTTGTTGTTTGTGAGATTTTGTTCATCTATATAAGTACATTCCTTGGTCGATATTAGAGTTAATTTCTTGATCCTCTTTGATAAATATTCGCACAATTGATCATTAATATCAAGTAATGTGGATAATGTTTTGCATTCAATAGATAATGACGATATGCATGGCGATTGTTTTAATAGTTCAAGAAATACTTGAGTATCTTCTATTTTACAATTGGATCCAATATGTAAATCGATCAGATTTGTTAGATTAACATTTGTTCTAAGTAATTCACAATATTCTTTCGTTAAATCACAATTGTCAATCTCGATTGTTGTTAAATTAGGAAAATAATATGGACATTGATGTATCATAAAATCAGTAGAAATTTCTAATTTTTTGACATCAGTAAGTAGATTTCGACGATCAATAATTTCATTTGAATACATATATGGATATGATCTCCATTGAAAATCACGTTTTATATATGGTATCGTATAAATTATTGAATATTCTTCAAATAGCATACATCCTGTATACCATAAATGACTTTTTATCCAAAAATCAGCTTGAAATTGTCGAAATATTTCTTCAGTTCGACTGGAATGATTCTCGTCCATATACGTACAACTCAAATTAAAATTTAACAAATTTTTCAATGAAAGATCAATAAGTGATTGCCATTTGTGAACGCTGAATAATTGTTCATCTTCATAATCGATTAATGTTAGAGTAGTTAAATACGGTGTGCATTCTAATAATTGAACAATAACAGCAAAATCACCTTCGAAAGTTTCTATAGTTAACTGTTTCAAAGAATTTGATATATGTTTACGTTTGATAAATGAATTGTATTGATGAAATCCTCCTATCCAATGAAGAAATCTTAATTTACTCGCATATTTCAATAGATCACAAATAGCACCAACAAAGATACGCGAAACTGTTAAATTAGTAATCGATGAAAACTTTTCAAATGATCCATAATAATCAGATATCGTCGGTAATGTCAAAATTCGCATTTGAGATATTGGTAATTCAGATGGCACGGGAAAACTCGTCGTATGAAAACAATGTAATTCAGGTAAATTTGAAAAATTAACATTCCATTGTGGATCACTATAACCATTTGCATCATTCAAAGACAGTGATCGAAGATGAACAAATCCATCGATGTGATTTGCAGATTCGACGATCTGTCGATGAAACTGATTTTGATTTATTATTTTCAATGAATAGATTTGCTCCTTGATTCTCTCATTTGTAATTAAATTCAGACAAATTTTATAAAATTCTTGCGTTGAAATATAACCAAAGTCAAGATACAATGGAATCGAACGAATCAACATCGAAAATCGAGAATTAAGCCCATCGAATGCATAAAAAATATGCAAAGCATCGAGATAACTAAAACATTCAAACAACAACTCATTCGGCAAGACTTCCATTTCAATAATAAAAACCTTTATACTGATAATGAAAAATCTTATCTTTCTTCTATAGAGATTTTATTAAACAACACATTTAAAAAACATTCTATTCATTTTCATTTGAATACGATTGAGAATCGAATCATTTTTATATGATTTGATTTTCTCGATTGTTTGAAAATAAGAACTATAATGAATAATCCACATGGATAATCCATGAGTCGATGTCAAATGTAAATCAAAAATAATTTCAATACTTAATTTTAATTTTTCTTGTTCGAGATCAAGTATGTGATAGATAAATCTTGGCATTGTCGATGGAATATTTAAACGTAATAATTTCGGAAAACGATTCAAGAAAAATAATAATGAATCACGTTCTAATATACAACAAGTGATTTGTTCAATGTTAACAAATGTTTCACAAAATTTATTCATTAAATAGACATTTTCAAAGAGAATAGTAATTTTTGAAATAAGATCAAGTTGTTTGATCGTTAATTTTAAATAGTAACAAAATTCATCAACATCAAGCAATGGTAATAATTGTTGAAGATCAATTGATAACGAAGAAATATTTGGTGCTCGTTTGAAGATTTCCAGTAGAATACATGGTGTATATATTTGACAACTGAGATCAATTTGTAGATGTTTTATATGAGTAAAATTGAATAGTTTTGTCATTGATTCAATATTATATTGATTGATGGTTGTTGAAACTAATTTTTCTAGTGTTAAATTTGTGATATAAGAAAAATAATCTCGAAATTCACATTGAGGATCGATAGTTAAATCTCTAACATGATCGTATTTATTTTTGAAGTCAATCGATTGATTAGAAAATATATTCATATTCGATGTTAAACTATATCGATCGAGTATTAACGGTAGAGTATAAACAACAGACATATCACCGAAGAGAATGTATTCTGTATACCAATGATGTTGATATTGCCAGAAATAGGTTTGAAATTGTTTGAGTTTATTGAGATGATCGTATTCGAAGACGAATTGAAATGTTCGAAGAAACGATAAAGATGAATTGATAAATGTTTCCCATTGATCAGCATCGAAAACATGATGATCAGAATCGATGACTAAAGTTAAACTTTGCAGATAAGGTGTTCGTTTGAGTAGATGAATTAATTCCGAACATTGTTCATCGAAATCTTTGATAATTAATTTCTGAAGTGATGAACTGATTGCTTTCTCTGAAAGAATTCGATTTGAATTTCGTCCAACATAATCAATCGAAAGAGATGTTAAAGTTGATGCCAATGTTAATATTCGATGTAATGTATTTATATTACAATCTGAGATTGACAATTTGATAATCGATGAAATATCAAGAACAGATTGTTGATCGAACCAAGACGAACGTGGTATTGATAAGATTCGTAATTGAGAAATTTGTAATGCAGACAGAATTCGATCACAACGTTTATCAGATTCAACAAGACGAAATGTTAATAATTGAGAAAGAAATGGTAAAATTGCTTGTAATTGTGAAATATTATGTTCTTTAACATTGATTAGAGTCAATGAACGAAGATGAATAAATTCATTAAGAGAATATTTCGAAAGAAAAAAATAAATCTGACAAAAATCTTTGTTCGATAAACAGATCGATTGAGTTTGTTGTTTAATATTGAAATCTAAATCGATTAATAGACAAAATCGATCGAATTCATATTTGTTAATCGATTGAAAATTGACATGTAATTTTATTCGACGAATTAATGTTGATAATCGAGTATTCAGATAATCGAATGAATAGAACAAATCAATAGGATTTAGATAGTTAAAACACTCGATTAAAATTTCATTGGGAAGAATTTCGAAGTTCATCCTACTATTGGCGACAAGAAAATGAATAAGAAGGCATCGAGGAAAGGAAAAAAAGAATCGATGAGTAATCGTCTATCGAGGGGAATTAAAATAAGGAAAACATAGAGAAAAAAATGTCACGAACGATGATTAAGGGCTTAGTCAGTCGGAAGGTTTCAAATGTAAGAGTGTCTAGTTCAAATAATTGCACTAGAATGGTGAAAGTTTTTTTTCTTACTCAATGAATGAGTCATTGGATTTTTCTTATCAACACTCTCAAGAATGGAAAAATATCCAGTTGATATTAATATAAGAGATTCGAAACTTGAGGGTATACTATCAGTTGTATACGAAACGAAACTGATGGCGACAAATAATCTTTATGACGTAGTAGCCTATGATAATAATCAAGGACCTATGCGACTTTTATATGATACATGGAAATGTCGATCTCATATTGTGATAAGTCTTCGTCAACCGAAATCCGACGTTCTTCCAGATGAACTTCGAGCAATGTATAGACTTATTGGAGAATTCCTTCGAGCAAGACCACAATTTGATAGTGGAGTTATTCTTTCATTTCGTAAAGGAAATTGGATTTTATCGCGTATGCTTATTGGTATTTGGCAAGCGCGACTGCGTGTACCAAGCGAAGTTTATAAACAAGAAGCAAAACTTGTAGTTCAAGTAAGTGAATTTTTATATTTCTTTGAAAAATCCGTACAAAAAAAAGTTATTTGATTTTCTAGCCACGGAATATTCCACCTTGGAATAAAAGAGGACAAGCAGGACTCACTATTGAAACAGGAGTTGACCAATGGGAATCTAACAAAAAACGAGAAGGTGATGAACAGAAAACAAATCTAATTGCTCAAGGTATTACAAATCAAACATTCCTTGGTGATATTCCATTAGCATTTTTTAATACATCTCCTCAACGATTTGAACTTGTCTGGCAGATACCAACACCTCGTATTGGTGTTGTTGCTCTATCACCTGCGGATACTGATCTTGAAGAATTGTATAATTTCATGTCTCGAGTTTATACCGACATTCAAGATCAATTACGTCAATACAATCAAAATAGAAATGCAGTTTTCGATTGTCATATGTGTTTACATGTCCGTGGCCAAATAGAATCAAATGTGACATGTCGACAAGGTCAAGTTTTAACTTTAGATGAGGAAATAACGACGAATGATAATCTTGTTGGATATTTTCAAATGGCTGAAGATCATTATCTTTGGTGGTTGCCACAAAATTTAAAACAGATCTGGTTCGATAACTTTTCTCAAGTTGATCATGTTGTTGGAACATAAAATTTGAATAATACTTCATGTAATTGGATGTACTTGATTTCTGTTTTGAATGAATAATAATTTTCGATAATATTTTTGAATATTAGCATAAAAACTCTGTCGAAAAAATCGACTTGTCAATGTGTAGATATAAAATGATTTCGAATAGTTGAAATATAATAAAATATTACTAAATTGAAATATGAATACAGCTACGAGTCGATCGTGAAGTGTTGTAAGTGTGCTAAATTTTAAGAAAAAATAGCCATATAAAGAAACACGTGTAAAATCGACCAGAACTGAAACTGTTGCTTGTGCTATCAGCATCTAAAATAGAGAGAATCAAATGATTATTTCTCAGAAAAAGAAATCATAACGAACAAAAATCAGATTTTTTTCCAATCGGTGTTTTGCTGTATTAATAGTCGTTGAATTTGCACCTAATCGTTTCGTATTTCGAAATGTCCAAAATGTAAACAAAAGAATCAATGTATCGGGCAGTAATCCAGTGAAAAAAATCACATAGATACTATAGAACATCGCATAAACACCTGATTGTACTGTACATGCCGATCCAATATCGAAAAATACTAGAACATGAACATTACACAATAGAATAAAGACGATGATGAATATTGCCAAGCGATAGGCGATTTTCATTTGACTAAATGATCGATATTGTACATTGATCGAAGTACTCATACAACGATCAATCGATGCCAAAAGAACAAAATAAACACCGATTGTTCCAAATGATGTCATGAAATATGAACGAATTTTGCAAAACATTCGATTTTGTTCAATAAACAGACTGCCAAAGAATTCTGTTGCCAATCGTGATAAGCCACCGAAACATAAAATGAACATGTCAAATATAGTTGTGCAAAGAAAATAGAATGCACAAGAATTATTTCGCATTTTCTTCGATGTAAATATAATCATATTACAAATACAACCGAATAGACCCAATGGAATTAAAATGAACAGACTAATTCCAGACAACCATTTAGTAGCTAGTTGAAGACGAACGTCGTTTGAGTCCATTTGAATATATAAAGTAAATTCTAGCTTGTAATTATTCATATTTATATGAAAA
>Ga0209922_103104_pt1 | contig 13572 bp, 6 predicted proteins | sample ThiBiot_500_biof_FD_183946 | JGI IMG/M metagenome (GOLD analysis project Ga0209922, IMG submission 183946) | Wastewater bioreactor microbial communities from Cape Town, South Africa - Thiocy_expt_500_biof (SPAdes) | ecosystem: Engineered > Bioreactor > Thiocyanate-remediating > Anaerobic-Aerobic ...
AAAGACTAAATTTCAGGGCATCTTTTTTTCTAAGCTGATTAGTATAGAATAATATGGATTTTATATTTGCTGTTGAAAAACGATGTGGTTGGTTGAATAAATAAAATAATAATAATAAAAAAAAAAGGAAAAGGAAAACGAACAAAGTGTAAAACCATGTAGACAATGGAAATATTAATAGAATTAATAATTAAATAATATAAAATACTTTAAATATGTCTTCAAAACTAACATCCGACTGATATATTCAATGGTTGATTTCTCGCCTATGCTCTTATGTTTTTTTGTTTCTCTACAACTGAATGATGTTGTCTGCAACTATCGAATGGATTCATTTCCGTTTCAAGTCATATCTCTATGACTTAAATAAATATAAATATTTGTTCAGTATATGATTTTATTTTACTTTTTTTACTGACAAATAAATAAATAAAACATTGCAATGAACTTTTTTTTCTACTTATTTAGTCAACTATCTATTGGTGATTATGACTATTATGTTTATTATGAATAAATGACATGACAATCGTGTTTCAATCCACCCTCACCCTCAGTTCAACTTAAATTGATTTTAGTTATATTTCTTTGTCTTTCAAAAGATTCCTATCATCAATAGTAGATAATACTGACGTCAATTTTAGCAAATAGTTCTATCTTATGTATCTGTTGATTGTTAGCTACGAATAGAATCGAATAGGAAAAATGAATTACAACAGATTTTCTAACATTATAGATTGTGAAATACATATATTTACCTGTCTCAAAATTTATAAAAACTAAATTATTATTAGTAACTAGAAAAAAAAGGAAAACAACAACTACTGAATATGTCAATAGAATTCTCAAATAAAAAATATTGATGACGTGCGTACTAAATTCCCAAAGCACATATGTACGTTTATATATTTAGAGAGGGAAAGCTTAAAATCAAGCAAGAAAAAAAGAAACTACATCAGTATACTCATTAGTTAATTAAAATGAATCGAAACACGCCTAAAAAAAGGTAAAAGAAATTTGTGTGAGTATAATCATTAGATAAAATCGAATGTACGTTTTTTTCTCATATGGTAAGTATGACTCAACTAAATATTATTTTTCAAATTGGACAAAAACAGAAAAGAACGAAAAACGGCTTTTGAGTAGGTTGTATATAGGAAGGAATAAACAGTAAATATCGTGACAATGTGGAGGTGGTGGCACGACTGAAAAGAGAAAAAAAAGAAAAGAAAACTAACAAGACAAATATATCGGATTCTTATCTCAATAATGTCGAATTTATTTGATTAAAGTCTTAATCGGAAAATTTACTTTGTTAGATTTTTTTTCCTACATACGTATTTTGATTCCAGTTTTCCGTCTGCTGATTGTCGAGTGTCGTAGATATTTAAAGAATATCGACGGTGGTATGTAATATTTAAGAGCAAAAAAAAAGACAACAAACTAGTTTTTTTTTTCTTCCTTTTCATTTGTACTAGTAAAAAAGTGAAGAAAGAAAACAAGTGTGCATGAATGCACTTCGATTGATGTCGAAAGGATGGGTGACATACAGAACGATCAAGACCAAACAGTGAATAGTGTTTTCGAAGCATTTATTCTTTGTATTCTTATGGTTGTAACTTCTGTCGTTATTGTTGTTGATGTTGTTATTCTAACAAAAGTAATACTAATATCGTCGATGGCGATAGGGACGACGTCGGGTTGGTAAGTGAGAGAAAAAAAGGTGAATAAAAGAGAAAAGCAAAAACACAGTCGTAAAAAAAAGCGAAGAAGGAGAAAAAAAGAAAGGAAGAAGAAAACAAGAACAGAATATGCCTCCTTCTTGGTTGCTTCGTTCTGCGCTGCAGTTGTTCTTTTCTTGACAAGAAACGCAAAGAAATCGAGGGTATTTCTGGTTCTTTTCTTATTCATTCTTGTTCTATGCTTTTCTCTTCTACTATTGACACTCCCTCGATCCGGCGAGAGATGTGTAGGAGCTAGACGATTTGTTTTTGAACAAAAATAAAAGAAGAACTTTTTTATGAAAAAGAGTACCTCGAATATCATTCCATTCAAATGCATTTACTTTTGTTTTGTATTAACTTGCCACAAGGAAAAGACGCTTCATGATTTATTCAATTCTCAAATAAAAAAATTGTTGAAGAATTTCTCTGTGAAAGAACAGCAATTAAGAATTGATGAAAAAAAAAGAACTCTTATCAGCATAATCGAGGTCAATTACAAAATATTGATCTAAGATAAATTAAAAAAAGAGAGACCTCGGTGCTATTAACGTTTATTAACAAAAAAGTTATTCTGTCGAAAGCAGAACACGTATTTCTATTTTATTGATTAATTAAATTGTAACAGTTAGAAGAACTTTAGCAAATAACGGCACATGATCTGCGAGCATGGTGAATTCAATAGATGGAATTAACTTGTTCATATTTAATCCGTGCAGAAATTGTTCAATTGTCCAATGAGATTGTCGATCGAAGAGTATGTAGTCAATTTTATCTTTTAATTCTTGCCTACATTCGGACCATGTCGGACGAAAATTATCCGCAGATGGATCATCAAAAAAATACTTATATAAACTTGTCAATGTAGCTGATGCTCGATTATCATTAAAATCTCCGAGAAATACAGTTGGATAGTATTGTCCTGAATTCAACCAATTAATCATGGTATTCGCTTGTTGTAAACGAATTGTATTGTCAGTTTCATGATGATCGAAATGTGTTGTGCACGTTCGAAAGGTTACATTAGTTAATCGAGATTGAATTGTTAAACATGGAGCATTTCGTGGTTCGAGACCTAATGGTAGTGAAACAATTTCGAATGATAATAAACGAAATTTTCGATTATTAACAAGTATAGCTGTGCCATATTGCATTTGAACATCACTATCGAATAATGTTGGACTAAATGTAAATGACATATTCAATTGTTCGGCAAGATAACTTGCGGTTGATATTTCATTGTTCATCGAAAGTATTGAAGGCGATTCTTGAACTTCTTGTAGTGCTATGATATCAGGTTCATATTGTCGAATGTAATTTGCAATTGTAGCTAAATTCGTTCGAACAAAATCCGATCGTGTTCGAAATGTACTGATATTTGTCGATCGACGAAAATCTTCGTTTGCTTTTAATTGTTCTTCGTAGCAATTGTATCGACCACGAACAACATTATATGTCATGAATCGAATCGGTGTTCGAATGATTTTCATTTCGATAAACGAGAAAAATAGAACTAATGTTAATATGTCAGATAAAAACATAGTTGAATATGATATTGATCGATGTCTTTACTCGTGCAAATGAACAGAAGAAATGAAATATGTTGAATAGTTTACTAACAAACAGAATCGAATGAACTTTTTTTTTTCATTCTTTTGATGTCGAAAAATACAAAGAAAAATAGAAGAAGACATAGGACTGTTGTCAACATATCTCAATGAAAGAATTAAAAGCTTGTATAACTTCAATACATACAACAGCTATATGAGAACTTTCAAAGGCTTCATCTGTATCAAAATTCAATTTTAAAGGATAAGGGCAAACATAATATAACAGATTTCATAATCTGTATGTCTATCATATTATATATCAATTATATGAGAATTAAAACGAACAGTCGTTTTCTTTTTTACAATGACAGATTTGATTATGAACGTTAGTCATATACTGAATAAAATTCAACTAATTGATTATATCTAGTGATTCTCAGACGTTAGATCCGGATTGAAATGATGTGAAAAAAACAAGTATTTATCATTATCGTTAAGGAAATGAATATAATTTCCAAAGGATATATCCGATTAGATTATTACATATATATAAAGAAAAAGCTCTTTCCGATCCAGGTAAAATAATTATACTTGAGTGTATATTTGATTACGAAAGCAAAAAAAAATCTTGCTATTATTTCGTTTGAAAGTGCTCATTGGTGCATATAAATTGTTAAGCGGATTATAAAGGTATATTTAAGTTTACTGATTTGTCTAATATGTCTAGTCGATTTGTTTGTTTTGGCAAAATTCGTGCTAGTAATGAAAAAAAATCAAGGGATTCGTTATCGTCAGATTAATTCTGTTTTTTATTCAAAAATCAGTCATTCCATTGAAAAGTTATATGCTCTTTTGAGTACATTCAAACAAAAGTAAGACATCCGAGTTGGTACTTATTTGTTTCTTAGAATTTGATCACGCAAGCAGAAAAAAATCAAGAAGAGATACATGAGTAACTGTCTGCGTGTAGGAGTTTTATCATTGTTATCGAAATCAAATGCTTATCAATACAAAAACTCATATAAAATATTTAAAAAAATATATTATTACTCGTGATTTGTCTCAACTCGAAATAAAATGCGCTTTTATTCAAAACTATATCCGATAGACATTGTGAAAGACTAAACTAAACTAATAAACATTTGGCATCAACTTTATTTGTCCCTTTTATTGTTAGGTTGACAATTTTGCATATTTATTGAAATGTACAAAAGATAGCACATAACTAGAAGAGAGGTAAAGAAAAAATAAAAAACGAAGAGAAGAGGAAGGTATTTTTGTATTTGATTCTAGTGACATCGTTTACATGTTTAAATACAATATGTGGAGGATTTATTGATGCGTGATTAAAGGATAAGTTTAGCAAATGACAGATTAGATATGTATACATGAGTAATTTCTTATACGTATATGTATAAATATTTATGTTCGGGAATATGGTATAGAAGGAGAACGCTGTCTCTCCTCCTATGTATATCTATTATGCATGTTTTTACCAATGCATCTACAAGATTATTCTCGTTTGAATTTACTCAAGTACGTATTTATGCTTATTGCTGACTTTAAACATGTAAGAATTCGATGAGATCTATTTTTGAGTGTTTGAAGTTTTTTAGAAGTGTTTCAAGAATTTCTATACCATCTATTGTTATTTAATTTTGATGTTAGGTATGAATTGAGTGTTGTTTGATACTGATGAGCTTCTGCTGAAACATCATCACAGTATAAGTGCCATTCGATTCGAAGAATAACAAATGTTATAACGACACTATTTGCATCGTTTGACACAGTTAGAATCGTATACGATCAGAAAATCAAATTTTCGATATTTTTTTTATCAATGATCATAAACAAAGTTTCTATTTGAAATCAGCATGCGTATAATAATTCACAGACGTAGGTATTGTAATTTTAGAATGTGTAAATCAATACATCAATTTCATATATTTCCGTCTGCTTTTCTTATCATTAGTCATTAAATTAACTGAAGCATATGCTGTAAATATATTATATAGTTTTAATTTAAGACAGAAATCTCTCGTGTTTTTAATTTACACTTATTTTCGGTAGTCAAGTACATTATTGATAACGGTACAATTTTTATAATACAACATGTGATCTCATCAGAAGAATAGGAGTCCTTAGCTAAGATGATATTACACAGAAATGCTTCTGTTGTATTCAATTTTTTGTCTCAATATAACTCATTCTTTGTTTGTTATTTAGTTATTTTCAAAAATGTCAAGATTTCAATGTATTTATACATGATATTATTCGTAATCGTTTGATTATTGAAATTGATAAGATCAAATGCATTATCATGTTTTTTATTGATTTCATTTATGGAATTTATTTTCAGATAGAAGAAAATGTGATTTGTGAATCGGAATGCAACATTGATTATCAAATATATAAATTGTCAATGTTCAGTCAAAAACATTGATTTAGTACCAAGTCATTTTCTCACCAAATACTTAATTATTAATGGCATCTGGCTTCAAATATACGACTAAATAAATCATTTTTGTTGTCAATGAACGATTAGTTCAGTCATTAATCAAACCTAAATGGAACAATGTACTCAGGGTAAATATATTCATTGATTTTCATCTGTTTATACACGTTGAGATCAATTTAAAACGAACTATTCAAAAGAATCTGTTAAAAAGGGAGCATTTTTTTCCTCATTGTCGGAAAATCTTGGCAATGATTATAAATATTTCTTTTTTCTTCACTTCGAATGGCAGCTATTATGAAGTGTCTTGTCACTTGCGTTCATACATATCGCATTACTATAATTAAAAAGGCAGTTTTTTTTATCGTTTAAACGAGACAAACAACTATTAGAAATTCATTCATTGGAGTCATATAGTTCTGGTGAAATTTGTCCTGAATACAAAAAGTCAACTGATAATGTGTTTTCTTTTTCTTCGTTTCTTTTTCCATCTATAATTACGCTGTTTGATTATCTTCTATTTTTCATCATTGAAGACGCAGTGAGATGTAGTTCGCATGCTGTATGAACTCGTAGAAAACAATAGTGTTTTATTATAAACTCAAAAAAAAAGACCATAGTTGTATTTGTTGTTCGTTTGTTTTCTCTAGCTGAGTTAATGGATTTTTTAATATCGAGATAATTAGTTTAATTTAGTCTATTATCAATCTACAACCATTCACCTGAAAACTGACAACAACTTAAGCATAATGAAACGTATGGTAAAAACTAAAAGATGTTTTTTTTTCAAGATGCATGCTTTTATTTTTTTTTCGATGAACGAACTTCGATTAGAATTATTTCCATTAGCTTGCTTTAATCATTGAATTTCCTTGATTATGGTTAGCTGCGTCTGTTGTTTGTTTCTTTCTATACTATATTTCTCTCGTTTTTTTTCTTCGTTTTCTTTCCTTCCTTTCCTTTCTATTTCTATTCTGATCTTATATATCGTTGTGTTAAAAAAACCCAACCGTCAAGAGCAGATAAATTGACTGAGACGCATTGTTCATAAGCATCTTCTATAATATTCAATTAGCTCCTTTTGTTTTTTTTACACTTCAATCTGATTTTTCATGAAAGATGAAAATTTTCTTTTGATTTTAAGATTATTTTTCTTATTTTACATACAAATCCATAAAATTAAAAACAAACGATGAACTTATCAAATTCTTATTCCATACAGCCAGATATAATGCGAAACGCTTTGAACATTATAACACAAATCTCATTTCCATATATATTTATTGTTTCATTGATTGGTATTTGCGGAAATTTTCTTCTAATTATCATACTATCGAAAAAATCTCTTTCAATAAATTTTAATAATTGCACTTTAATTGTTCTTGGTAAGATAGAAAAAAAGCTCGATTTGTTCAATTTTAAAAATGTTTTCATTTAGCTTTAACAGATCTGGTATTTAATGTTACACTTGTTTCTCGTTGTATACACGATATTGCTGAATTCCATAGCGAAGAATTATGTCGTGTTTTATCATTTCTTTCACATTTAGCTGAACTTTTATCCGCTTGTTTAACAGCTCATTTTACTGCTCAACGTTTTATTGCCGTACGATTTCCATTAAGTGTTCTTACTGAAAGAAAAATTCATCTTTTGCATTATGTTATTGTTATTTTATGCATTATTTTCAGTGCCATTTATTGTTTAGTCTTAGTCTATTCCAATGCTTATGATAATTGCCATGAAGAATTAGAATTAAAATGGTTTATTTCTGATGCACTTCTTTCATTTGTTATTCCATTTGCCATTATAACGATATTAAATTGTTTAATAATAAATGATTTTAAGAAAAGTATTCAAAATAATCAACACTATTGTTTTGCAAATGCCAGCCCGCAATCGACGGAAATGATAGCATTAAATTTGAAAAAGAAGTCATGGTCAACCAATGATATGCAATTGCATACGAGTACGCTATTAAAAACGGATGCCAATATCGCAATACAAAAATCTAAAGTATTGATCTTGTTAAATTCGTTCATTTCTCCTTCTTGCCTTTTGTTTCTTGGGAAATAGATCAGAATTTCTCAGTAGAATTTATCCACATAGTATTTATTAATTTTCTTTTGTCGAAAGCAAAAAAAAAATTTCAATAGAATGATTAATTAGAGTTCTCATTCAGTTTCCTACTAAAAATATATCTCTCTCTAGTATCTTTCGTTGCTCAACGATTTACTTCCGTTTATCTCGGGGAAGCGCTTCAAAATCTTGCATTTATTTCATAATACTGAAGTACATTTATTATATCGAATAAATAATCTTCTGTTTTTTTTTCATTAACAGACTGGTTCATCAATAAATCAACCGCTCTTCTCACTTCGCATCCGTGCCGATTACACGCACTTTTTATCTCGCCATTCTTTTCTTTCTTTCTTTTTTCTTCCCTTTCGTCTTTTCAAACAAATACTACACCCTTCTTTCTACAAATCATATAACAGTCCGCAACTCCCCTCACTCCAATGCTCAATAGGAGCAGCGAACTCCATCTTGTTACACTTGAAGGAGGATCTCAGATCCTGGTCGACCAAACCACAGGTAAACGATACGCCTTCATAGGACAAGAACAAGAAATGAGTGGATCAAGTGACCAACAATATCCACGTAACAATGAAAACTATCCAGACCCCAACATGCATCAACAACAAATACATCAAAACTATCAAAGCCAACAGCAAACACAGCCCTTTACTGGATACGGAAGTCAATATCACTATCCAAATCTCATGTCAATATCTCCAAACCAGTCGCACCTCTCACATTTTACATATAACATACAACAAGGCAGTCAAACACGTACATCATCGCAATCTGCATATCAAAAAGAAAATACCAGCACGCCACTCCCAACAAGACAGAATCGAATCGAACCGAATCAAACCATTGTAATTGAAGAAAGAACACAAGGGATAGAACAGAATGAAACAGTGAATAACTACAAACGTCCGTTAAATGAAAGCGACGAATTTATAACAGTACTACCAAAAGGCCAGAGAATTAAAAATCCAAGAACCGAAAGAAATCAACAACCTAATGAGCAGCCCGTACTAAATGCTAATGACATCGCATTAAATAGAGCCGAGTTTCAACATAAATACAGCGTACCGATGGATCAAATACAACGAGCGGTCGTACACAATCTACCATGTTTTATCATAAGCTTTTCGGACCTTGAGAACCTTCCCTCGGCAGTACTGGCGGCGGAAGATCTATATGAGCACTTTAATCGTTCAGGAGTCAAACTCAATCAGGAATTCTCAGTCGTTAGATACTTTGGAAATCAACTAAAGATAGGAGTAAAGGACAAAACAGATTATCAGACACTATGCAATTCAGAAAAATGGCCACGTACACTAGGTGATAAACAGATCTCAGTACAGGTACCAAGATTTACACCCGAACAATTCTCGCTAGTTGTACGCTTCATCCCAGTCGAAATATCGATTGAGCAAGTTGAAAGTGAAGTAAAAAGATCGGCAACATCAGCGAGTAACTTCCGGAAAATAGTATATTCGTATCCAAGGAAAACGATCGACTATAGGTTCACAGTCGCTGATTTAAAAGAGTACAATGGCTTACTGAGACTAGGTCACATAGGGATTGGGAACAGAATGAGAACAGTTACGACATACAAACCAGCGAATAAGATTACGTACTGTTCGAAATGCTGGAAACTAGGCCACTTAAGAGGTAAATGTCAGGAGATAATCCAAAAATGTCGAGTTTGTTTGTCGGACTATAACGAAACCCACAACCAGCTATGCTCTAAAAAAGCTAAATGTGCTCAATGCTCTCTTGATCACATGTCATTAGATCCGGACTGCCAAGCAGTGCAACAATATCGAGACAATCTTAATAAAGCAGTAAAACAGGCAGTACAGGATGGAGTTGTAAGAGTAACTTCCCTGAGTAACAAAGCAGCACCGCCCCCAGCTCCTAAAGTAAGCAACACTAACTACCCGTCCCTACCAACACCGTTAGCAACCACAACGCTCAGCTCAGCAAACAAATGGAAAAATACTCAAATCCCGGCGACTACGGTTCAGGATAAGCAAGACTTAACAAACCACGAGCTACTCGGGCAATTGAAGAGTTTTATTGAGACGAAATTTAATCGAATAGATGAACAAATAAAAGAAATTAAAAAGGATGTGCAGGAAAATAAAAAAGCAATCGAAAAAGAACAAATGAAAACGAATAGCTTAGTTGCAATCTTAAAATCCACTATGGAAGATGTTATCAAACAAATCATTAAGTCAGTCCCCAACATAGATGAAAAGGCCACGCAAACATTAGAATCCCTCATCCTGGTTCTTGATACCCAATATCCACTCACTCAAATAGATGATCAAATGAAAACTAGCACCTCAAATATGGAAGAGGGCATGGATCAAGAGCAAATACAGGTTCAGTCACAGCTTAATTGAATCAAATAAAACAAATAAACAAAAGCATGCTAAACCCTCTTGCTTCTCCTTTTGCACCTAGCCTCGCCTCAAATGCTTATTTTAATAGAAATGCATGCCCAATTCAAAGCGCTATACTAAGATTAAGAAAGTGTGGGGCACACACAAGAGACATAGAAAGAATAAAACCACTGCTAACCGAATGGTTCACTACAAGCACACTTAACGGAACATTAAAAAAATGGGAAGAGTATAACTCAGGAGAAAGTGAATCAGAAAGAGTACAGAATACACCTATGACTTTCATACTCTATAATGTAGAAGCACTAAACGCGAGACATCTAGAAGTGACTGAACTAGCACACCAGACAGAAGCATCATTTGTAATATGTACGGAAATAGGAGAACTGGGTCATCATCAACAAATAACTAACTACAACATGTTTTACGAAAAAGGAACAAATAAAAACGGAGGAGTTGCAATAGGAGTCGGTAAGCATCTAAAAGCCGCGAAGTTAGAAACGAACATAGAAAATACCTTAGCTGTTGATATCTTCGGACTTAATGAACCACTCAGAGTCATTGGAATATACTGGCCAGAGAAACAGAAAAGAAGCCTAGATGATATCCTTCCGTTTATCACTAAAAACACTCTAATAGCAGGCGACTTTAATGCAGCAGTACAGGAATGGAACAGCCCTTCCACTGATAACAGAGGCAAGTTAGTAAAAAATTGGAGTGAGCATAACTATCTAAAATATATTGGTGGAACCTTCAACTCCTCAAAAAGATCACTAAGGAACATCGATTACACGTTAGCAAACTTCGAGGGGATTAAGGGAGAAACCTTAAATTTCGGAACAAGCGATCACTGGCCTCTGGTATACAAATCGGAACTCATATGTCTTAGTAACATAAACAAATTCTCGATCTCAGACTGGAAAACATACGAACTCTTCTTGTGCCTTATGCAAGAGTTCTGGATGACTCAACTTGAATACAGCGGAGCCTTAGAGTGGTACAAAACTTACATAAGATTTTTAACAGCCCTTAAGAATAGACTTACGAGATGGGAAGAAAAAGATATGTGGAGGCCGGCTCTTCCGCAAGAAATTCTAAGGAAGCTTAAAGAGCTAAGGAAAATCAAGAACAGATTTCAACACCAACACTTAGAAGAAGATAGAATAGAAATCAGACAACGAACTAGAAGCATAAATTCAGAAATATGGGAATATAGATCCAACAGGTGGAACCAATTCCTTGCGACGATACAAAAAAACCATATGAAATCAAGTACTCAGTTCTGGAGAAACGTATCTAGAATATATAAACCTGCCACTACCCCCTTCAATAAACTAAAAGACGGAAACAGATTCTTAATTTCACGAAAGGAAATAACCGATGAATTAGCAGATCACTATAAAAAGCTATACTCACCGCCTATCATGGATCTCAATAGCATACATGATCAAAGCATCAATAGAGAGTACAACCAAATTGCGCAGGAGCTTAGTCTGTGTAATATTAAAATAAGAACTACAAATACTACTGAAGTTAAAAAATATATTAGAGAACTAAAGCCAAAGAAATCCGCAGGTATTGACACTGTATCAAACTTTATGATAAAAAAACTCCCCCCGGCATATATTGAATGCCTTACTAAGTGTTTTAACATCTGGCTAGACAATCACTCATACCCAGAAGTCTGGAAAGTAGCAAAAATAATCACTTTGAACAAACTAAAAGCAGGAATACCAAATTGTGAGCAAACGAGACCTATCTCATTACTAGCAACCCACTCCAAGATATACGAAAAAATAATGTTGGATAGAATTAAGAACTGGTCAGAATCAAATAACATCATACCTAAAGAACAGTCAGGTTTTAGGAAAGGATGCCTCCTCCAAACTAGAGTATTGTCAATTCTGCAAGAAGTAAAGAACAATCTAGCAGGAAATGTACCCACTCTAGGTATATATGTCGATTATAAAAAGGCCTACGATCTCGTTTGGCACGAAGGACTAATAGTAAAATTGTACAGAATGCAAGTGCCCATGCAATTACTTAAAATCCTACTAGAATGGCTGAAGGGCAGGAAAGCATATATCAGTTTCGGATCAAATAAGTCAGAGCTCTTTAGCTTACCGGTCGGCCTACCACAAGGAAGCTCTCTAAGCCCATATATCTTCATAATGTACCACGCAGACATTACCAACAGTATAAGAGCTTTCTCTACTCACATTTTTGCTGACGACCTATGTACACTAATTACACCACCGATACACGCGGAAGTCAAAGAGATGGTTAAATTCATAAACTCAGTAGGATCAGAGATATGTCAAAACCTCTACAATTATTCTATAAAATGGAAACAACCTATAAATATAGATAAGACAGTAGTACAAATTTTTCACTCTCAAGTCAAAACTCCGCAGGTCGAAATTAAAATGAACAACTGTAAATTGGATACGGTTAGATCCTTTAAATACCTAGGCGTTACGTGGTCAGATAAATTGTCCCTTAAACCCACTGTCCTGTCGTGCATGGAGAAAGTGCAAAAATCGTATGTAAAATTAAAGTGGTTACAGAAAAATAAGGAAATATCCACAAAAGTGCTGAGAACGTGCTTTTTCGCGTACTCCTTCCCCTTTTTTACGTGGTTATTTCCACTTTTTCCATTACTGCCAAACTCGCTACAAAACCAAGTCAGAAGGAAATACAGAGTAGGAATACGCCTGATTCATAGGTGCCCTTTCACAAACTCAGAGGAGTTGCTCAGAGTCACGAAAGAAGTGCCACTTGAACAGTACATATGTAGATACCTGAAGAAACGTCTTGCAAATGCTCATAAAACAGATCTAGGGTCATCAATGTTCTACGAAGATGTTTTTATGTGGGAACATATAACTCAAAATGCGGACATAACCAGAAGAAGAAGTCAGAGCCTAAAGATAGGCCATTTTTACAGGAATAAAAGAGTCAAAAGTATGTTAGAGAAACACCAATCCGACATCCTAACGTGGATGGAGTTTGTAGACCAACATGATACCACACCTAATTAGTAGGGCAACGATCTTAGTGAATAAGAAAATGTCAGAAGGCGAATATATATGGACTAAAAGCAAAAAAGATACATCAGAGGGGACGAAAAACTCGAATAAAGTCGAGCGCAAAAGTCAACACACGCATGGATGGATTGACTGCATGGAAGGTAAAAGCATGAAGTGAACAGGACACTCCATAGTCAACAAAAAAAAAAAAAGAAGAAAGCATGAACCCTCATCTGGTTGTTTAAATTTCAGTCATAAGTTTTTGTTTCTTTTTTGTTGCCGGTCTTCGTTTTTGTTGATGTGCATATATCAGGTTTACTATCCATCATGATTATTGTT
>Ga0209922_103107_pt1 | contig 13563 bp, 6 predicted proteins | sample ThiBiot_500_biof_FD_183946 | JGI IMG/M metagenome (GOLD analysis project Ga0209922, IMG submission 183946) | Wastewater bioreactor microbial communities from Cape Town, South Africa - Thiocy_expt_500_biof (SPAdes) | ecosystem: Engineered > Bioreactor > Thiocyanate-remediating > Anaerobic-Aerobic ...
GTATCGTCGCTATGGCAACATCGATCCTCAATGCCAACGATATCGCTCAATGGTTAGGTTGTAGTACGAATTCAACATTCAATTTTCGACCTGGTCAACTCGAATTACATATTCAAGGTTTCTATACGACACAAAATGCATCGCGTCTCATTGCCATGGCTAAACCAGTCTATCAAGCAATCAATCGTCACTCACCACATCATCCCGTACTTGTTTTTGTTCCGTCGAGAAGGCTATCTCGTATAACAGCTATTAACATTCTTACATTTGCAGCAGCCGAACAGAAACAGTATCGATTTTTACATATTTCAACATCGGAAATCGAACAATTTACAAACGAAATCGAAGATCAAACGTTGAAAGAAACCGTTTTCCGTGGTACTGCTTATCTTCATGAAGGTCTAAGTCATAAAGATCGAACAATTGTCGAAGAGTTGTATACAGCTGGTGCATTACAAGTCTGTATTGTATCACGAAGTGTTCTTTGGTCAGTTAATCTCTTCGCCCATTTGGTTATCATCATGGATACACAATACTACAATGGACAAGATCATACTTACAATGATTATCCGATCAGTGATATATTACACATGATTGGTCGTGCTAATCGACCATTGAAAGAAAATGATGCTAAAGTTGTTCTTATGTGTTTATCATCGAAAGCAGATTTCTTCAAGAAATTTCTCTACGAACCATTACCAATCGAATCACATCTTGATTATTGTTTACACGATCATTTCAATGCTGAAATTGTGACGAAAACAATCGAAAATAAACAAGATGCCGTCGATTATCTAACATGGACATTACTCTATCGACGTAGGACACAAAATCCGAATTATTACAATCTAGAGAATGTATCAGAACTAGTCGACAATGTGCTTCGAGACCTCGAACAATCGAAATGTATTACAATCGAAAATGAAACGATTGTATCACCGTTGAATCTCGGCATGATTGCTGCGTATTATTATATCAACTATCGAACCATTGAATTATTCAGTAGATGTTTAAAAGAAAAAAGCAAAATCAAAACTCTTTTGGATATTATTTCAAATGCTGCTGAATACGAATGTATACCAATTCGACGTTATGAAGAAAACATTCTCAAACAAATCGCTACACGTCTACCAAATAAATTAAACAACGTCAAATTTAATGATCCACATGTCAAAGCTAATCTTCTTCTTCAAGCACATCTTTCACGCATACAACTATCAGCTGAATTGCAACAGGATACCGATGCAATTCTCATCAAAGCTATACGTTTAATTCAAGCATGTGTCGATGTATTGAGCTCGAATGGTTGGCTCTCACCAGCCTTAGCTGCCATGGAATTAGCACAAATGATCACACAAGCTATGTGGAATAAAGATTCCTATCTAAGACAATTACCACATTTTACATCGGATATTATTCAACGATGTACAGAGAAAAACATTAAAACTATTTTTGATCTTATGGAAATGCAAGATAATGAACGTATTGAATTACTTCAATTGAATCAAACGAAATTAGCTGATGTCGCACGATTCTGTAATCGCTATCCGAATATCGAAGTTTCTTATGAAATCACCAATAGAGATGGTAGTTCGGTTAATGTCAATGTTACTTTAGAACGTGCTGATGAAGTCTCGGGATCGGTTATTGCACCATTATTTCCACAGAAACGTGAAGAGGGTTGGTGGCTAGTCATAGGTGAAACAAAAACGAACACACTTATCTCAATCAAACGTTTGACTCTTCAACAACAAGCTCAAACTGTTCTCGATTTCACAGCACCATCGGCAGGAACACATAACTATGTTCTTTATTTTATTTCGGATGCTTATATGGGTTGTGATCATGAATATAAATTTTCAATTGATGTTTGAATAAAACATAAGATATTTTTGAAAGAAGGAATAATTAGAGGTATGAATTCAAAAGAATGGCTACGTTTTCACTTAGTTCATTTGCCACTACTAGATCTAATCGATTGTCCTCATTGAAATCAGCTACAGCAATTGCTACAGGACTAGAGCCAGAAGTATATTGTATTGTATCTGTAAAAAATCCACGCATCACCAGTAGCTATTGAAACTAGAAGAAAACCAGCGGTATACCTCTGCAATTTTCGAAATGCGCCATCGCCTTGACCAAGTAGAATAGTAACATCTCGATTATGAAATAGTATTACAGCCAGAGCCAATTTATCATCATTATTGAAGTCACCTTTAGTCACAAAGACTGATGCGTTACGTACTACGAATATAGTTAGTGGACCGTATGGTATTACATTTGTATCGTATAGAGTTACAGTGCTTTCAAAGATTAGTGTAAAAATTGCCAGAAGAAGACTGAATATTAGCTTTCTCATCATGCATTCGTTCGGTGAGAATTTGAGTTTAATAAGAAATAACCACGACGCGTTTCGCCAGAATTTCACTGGCTCATCAGGTGGTTTTATAAGAAAAACTGCATAATATGTAATTCAATTTTGATAAATCAAAAGTTTAAAGGAAAATAAATTCCTCCAAAACAATCAATTTCCCAAATTTGAACTACATGGGATAGCAGATGGATTAACCCTTTCGGGACCAAGTTTTTTTTTCTTGGAAATTTCTTCTTTTCATGATTTTATTGAACCTGACTGAAAATCTTTACATAAAATGTTTATGGTACTCAAAGAAACAGTTTTTCTCATCTGTTACACAAAATGCCAGTTTGCAATTAGAGCATTCGATAGTTGATCGAACTTGCATTTCGTTTGTGCTACAGTTAGCGCATCTTCTTCGGGTTCCTTTGACAGATAAATGCATTCCACTGTTCAGTTGATCGGTAAATTGTGATGTTGATGCTGAGAATTCATACTTCTTCGTTGAAGTAGGCCGTCCAATGTTTTTTCGCTTTGCGCCAGAACATAAAGACTTAGCCACGGAAACCAAATAATCCAAGTATGGCAATTCATTCTGATGTAATTGGTTGTAGCAAATATACGAATTAGCTAAAGATGCACTGAAAAAGAAAAAGAAAAGGCGAAGCCAGTTCCTTCTTGACTTTCGATCAAAATTGTAGGAGGATATTCTTTGATTGAATTTATCAACCCCATGTGCAAATTTGTTGTAATCTACTATTGCTTTCGGACAATCAACTTCGATTAGTTGTTTGTCTTTCAGCTGTCGAGTGACGGTGATAATTTCAGTGTTTTCACAGTCATTGGACGCCAGAAAAACATGCTTCGTATCCATCCATTTGTAGATAATAGTATTCGATATAACAACCGACTTGTAGTCACCTCGTTCCATTTTCTCCTTTACAGCAAATTGTGGTGGAATACCAGCCCGATCAGATCGAATAGTTCCCGTGGCGTTTATTCTCTGACGTCTTAGATTTTCCAATAAAGAGAGAGAAGTAAAATAGTTGTCGAAATACAAGTATTTTCCTGCGAAATGATGATCAGCAATAAGGGTGAAAACGACACGTTCGCCCAAAAGTGATTTATTATCATTAGTTCCTTCTTTCCCGAGGTAGATTCTACAGTTGAATAAGTAACCAGTGATGGAGTCGCACAAGCACCAGATTTTATAGCCTTTTTTTATTGGTTTTGAAGGTATATATTGTTTGAGACTTGATCTACCTTTAAACTTGACCATAGTTTCATCAATAGAACCATAATCACCAAACTTATAATTATTCTGGAAGTTCCTGAGTAAAATTTCAATAAAATGCTTTATTTTGTAAATTTTACTGTAGTAAGGTGATCCACTTTTGGGCTACAACGAATTGTCAGCAAGATGTAGATTATAAAAGATTTGGAGAAAGCGATTTCTGGACATAGTTGAAGAGATAAAGCTGTTATGGAAAACATTGTCGTTACTCCAGTAGTGCTTCATGCTCGGTAAGTTATTGATTCCCATCACGATGGTTATTTCAAGAAACGATTCAATATCTTTCATTATTACATCCTCCCAGGAATTGGTATTATTCCGACTATTCCTTCGTTTCTTTTGCTTCCTATAAACGTTTGTTTGATCGACAATTAGATTAAAAATTTCTTCCGTGAAAAATTTTCTGAACACCGAAATCGGCGTTACATCTTTGGAAGAAATTGACGTAAAGCCACCTTGACCTGGATGACTTCGATATACAGAATCAACATCCATTCCATTTTCAGTCGAATATTCACTTAATATTTCAAGTTCATCCAGATCATCTGCTATTTCGTCAAGATCAAAACTGAAATCACTTTCATCACTGTTTTGACTGGTTGATGAATCATATGAGTCATCGTCCGATTCTTCATTTTCAAAAGGTTCCATTTGTGACGGTTCAATGACAAAAACAATTGATAAGTGAAATAGAGAAGTAATTAAATCTCATTTCGAAGAACAGCTAATATATATACACAGATAAACGAAAGTAATAGACAGTGAGAATCTTCTCGAGTCTTCTCGTAAAATCACGTTTTAGAGGAAGAAAGGAAAATCATGACGTCATTGCACGATTACAGAACGAAAAGTGAATGTCTAGGAAGAATACATGACGAGTGAAGAGAAGATTCGTAAAACATGACACATAAAGCATCCCATGGCCTCTAAGTATAGAAAAATTTAATATTTATCTATAAATGAAACAGTTTTCCTATTAGATAAATAGGTGATACAACTGTTGTACCACGGTCCTGAAAGGGTTAAACAGAAAAAAACACGTAGACAGATATAGCCAACTAGAATAATAAGTTTTCGACTTGAGAAAGTAATAAGTGTCAACTCGATTGCCGTTTGAATATAATCCTAATTGTTCGCATTGTCGTCCTCCAATCTTTCATATACATTTTTGAAGGTAGAATAAAAACAAAAAATGTTAACCATGATGGAATAAACGATATAAAATAGCCAGCTAAATATAATGATGAATGTCGAGGTGATTTCATACATCCAGAAATAAATGAAATGATTAGACGAGGTGTAGCAAGTATAACGAGTGAAATTGAACTAATAATCAAATGTTTATGTTCATTGAATTGTTCTCTTAAAACTTGAGAATATGTTTCATTGGGATGAGCTGCTGAACGTGTTCGAGCAGCTATGAAAATAATGATAATTCCAGCAAGAAAATTAATCACAAATGGAATTGAAAAATGTAGAATATTAATAATCGAATTATATATTTGTAAAGATGTTGATGGATATTGAACAAAACACCATCGTCGATCTTCCTGTTCATCATAAATAACTGTTCGATATAGTGGATCATGTAATATACTCAACGTAGCAATGAGAATAATGCCACCAATAGTCCACTTGGCAGCTTTTTTACTTTTCTTTTTATTGAATTTTAAACGTAGTGTAATAGTAAGTACTCGTTCGGCCGATACACTTGCTGCTAACCAATCGGCAATAATTAAACATAATCGAATCAAAAAATCAATTGAAATACACGAACTTTTTAAAGCGATCATATTTGTAATAATCGCTAGTTCTGAAAGCATTAGCATTAAAAATTTCATAGCAAGTAGAATTGTTATACATAATGAAACTATAGCTATTGCTAGCAAATATTGTCGACAGCCTGGTTCATTTCGTTTTTTCTGGCGAAATGTAAAAATTGACGTAATACTATTTAGTAGACCAACAACGAACATAACAACAGTTAGAGTAATACTGATTTTGATAATAATTGGCTGTTGAATAATGGATAATTTCGGTCGAATATGATATGCAAGAATAGCATCAAGTGATAGACCAAAACCTTTACTCGTAAATTGACATTTACTTCCGTAAAAACAGTCCGTACAAGCACAAAATATTGAATAAGGGCAATGTAGACGATCGGGAAAACATTGAGCATCATTTAGACAACCGCCGATTTTCTTACAGGTAAAATTTGTTTGAAAATCAAATGGAAAACAATTAGCAAATCGATCTTCGTTACATAAACACATGTATCCTCCATCGTCATAAAGACATTTTAATTGAGAATAATTCTGACAAAATAAAGGATAATATTTAACACGATATAAAAATGAATATGTTAAAATTGATTGATTTGAAAATAATTGTTCAATAGATAGACATTGTTGTTTTGATGTCAAAACAATATTAAATACGGGTGAATACGTATAACTTGCATTGCTATATGCTAAATAGTAATTTGTTAAAATTTGTATAATAATTAGATGAAATGCAATTGATGTATGAACAATAGCAGTATCACGATCGTAGGGAATTTTTGTTGATACTGTCGTACGTGATGGATTATCATGAAATCGAATTGTAATGAAATGAATTCGAAGTGAACGAGGAATATCAATTTGTTGAAACGATATCTCAATTTTCGAACTAGTCCATTGACAATTTGTGCCAGAAAAACCTTGACGACAAATACAAATCAATTGTTTTAATGATATTCTCGGATCATCCGAAATACATGTACCACCATTTTGACAAGTATCATTTCGACAAATAGACAATAGACGGCATCGTGGTCCGTATTTATTCAATGGACATATACAAATAGATCGATTGTTCTTCTGTCCATAACAATAAGAATCTTGTGCACAATTGCAAGACAATGGTATAGCACAACTAATACCTGACCAATTTGAAAAACAACGACAAAATTGTTCAGTTGGTCGGTTGACATAGGTAATACATTGACCATGAATGCACGATTTCGAGCAATTATTAACGTGAGAAATTCGATGAGCAGGTATATGCAAATGTGCTGAAATTCTATTCACGGGTAGAAATAAAAATTTCACCGGTAAAATCCAACTTGAATGATAACTAATTTTGATTTTATTGTATGCTTCAATTCGAATATAATACGTTTTTGTATGATTTTTTGGACGTGATCGATATAAAAGATTAATAAAGAATTTATCAGCGCATTTATACGTTGGTACATATGTTAATTGTTCATAATCATGAATCGTATGATCTTCATCTAATAGAATCAAAATTATAGCATAGATTCCAGTACAATCAGGTTCACATATTGGACTAAATTCAATTGATAAACTAACACGTTGACTTTGATATTGACATAGATTTCCATAGTAACTCGGAGGACAAAGACAAGTCAGAGTGAGATTCTTACCAGTATAAATAAGAATACCACGATTACACGTCGCTGTTTGAGTGAAACTAAATTTAACTTTTATATCGAAGCCAAGTTCAGAATTTTGTGATAAATTTGCTAATTTGTTTTCATTTTCTGTAATCGATGGATCGAGTGTAAAATATACACGCGTAGAATTTTCAAGTTTAACATCTTCATTTAATTGGTTGAAAATTTGCAGCATATTATTCGAACATTGTAAGCCGTCTTCAAATCGGCATACATCACTCCTGCAAGCTTCCATTGGATATGCACAAAAACTTTCGTTTTGACATTTATAACGTAAGCGTCCATTTTTCGACTTCATTTCGCGACAAAACAATCGTTCATCAGTAGCGCCTAGACAATCGACAATGCCATTATTAGCATATTCTATCGGTAAACATATGATTGTTCTTGTTACTACCGATACACATTCATGCGTGTTCCGAGAACAATTTGTCGGTTGGCAATTGAGCTCATCAGCGCCATTGAGACAATTCCAGGCACCATCGCATCGAGTGTAGATATTATTGCATGGCCAATTGTCACAATGTGTTTCATCGGTTTCATTGATAATAGTGGGTGAAAGATGTTGATATCCATTACACACTTGAGAATATGATATATCTTTCAAAATATTCAATCGTTCATCTTCACCATTCGAACAATCATCAATATAATTTCTCAAGAGTACATGTGATATGCATTTATTTTCTGATGGACATTTGAAACGATATTTATTATTATTCAATAAACATGCATCGATCTGATATTCATCAGTACTTTTGTAACAATCCGATCGACCATCGAGTATTCGATGTTTGGAAATATATTTTGATGTACCTGGACATTGAAAAAGTGATGATGTCAATTGAACATCTGTTTCAAGTACGATTAAACAAGCTTGAAAGAAATTATGGATATCACGAAATGTATGTAATCCGAATTCTTTCAATGATCGACATGTTGTACCATTGATATTCAAAAGAGAAGTCAACGGTAGAAAAGGACATTTTCTTACGTCATAACAAATATAATCTGGAAACATTGATGGTTCTTCTTTGAGAAAAAAAAATGTTCGATTTGTTTGATAAACTAATTTAACATGACCTTGGAAAATTGCTCGTTGTGGAAAAATAGCATAGCTTGTCGGACATTTGTCGGCAACATGAATAAAACATCCGTCATCATCATTATTATCGTCGTCGCAAAGCGTCGAACAATCGAAATTATTATCTTCAACTGTAGCACAATATAATAGAAACCAACAATCATATGTGAGATCAGTTTGATCTGTATATGATAAAAGAGCTTCTCGGACGACAATATCTCGAGAATTATAACATGATGAGAAAATTGACGCATGTAATGTATGCAGAAGTGCTCGATCACTATGTTCGCCATCGGTACAGACAAATAATCGAGTATGTCTTGCACGATCGAACTCTTCGCACCAGAAACCTGGATCGCGTACGCACCTGTGCATTCGATGACTACTGACGATCTCGAATTTTTTAGTCATGCTATGATCTTCATCAGTACGATCCAAGCAATCAGCAAAATATATTCCATCATTGAAGAATTCTTCCGGAATACAAAGACCATCATGACAACGAAATTCATTTGCTTCACATTCGTTCATTTCTAATTCGAAACAACCGATTTCGTCTATATCATTGTCAAAACAATCAACTTTTCCATCGCATATCTCACGCCAATCAAGACACGCAGGTTTCGGTCCTCGATTACATTCCAAATGAGTATAACATGTCAAATTTGCTGATTTCATACTAAATTTGTCGAGAAAAGTTTTATTGACAATAGCATAAAATGGTAAATTGACATTAATTGATGGATACATTTTAAATGTATACTGACAAGAAGAACCAAACCAAAAATTTGAACAATTGCTGAATTTTTTTAAACGTAAAGAAACATTGAATGGTAATGTTAAATATTCGTCATAGAGTTCAACAAGACTAACATCAGATGACCATCGAAGTAAATCCAATGTAGTTACATCTATTTCTCTTAAATTTTCGAAAGTCATTTGAATTGAAATGTCTCCTTCGACTACTTGGTTTTCCTTTTGTACTGCATCATAACCTGGACGTACACAATACGGAATAATTTCATACGGTTCCTTATCAGGATACAGTAATAGAACATGTTTTCTAACGGTATCCGATACTCGATAGTAGAGACAATCATACCATGAATCCTGTTGATCGGTTTTATCCATATAATACAAATGAAATTGATCACCAACGACATGACATAATATTAAGAATATGTTCGGAAAATATCTCAAACTTAACATCATGATTTCACAATAGTTTGTGTTCAACTATTTCTAGAGAAAATTGATATGGAGCGCCAGATGTCTAACTACGTCAACAATTCAAATAGAAGATTAGTGATAACTATCCAACTAAAATATTCACTAGTATTAGGAAACAGTTTATCACTTATCTATTTATTCCATATGTAAGAGAGTTTATTCCAAAGAGCATTTGTTTCATAAATATAAGAAAAAATATATTGAACATAGAGCAAACATATTTTTAAATCTGAATAGATAAATGCTCTTGTCTCATTAGTTAAGCTTTTTTCGAATCAATAGTTTATTGAAGATAAAATATATACTTAGAACTCTACGTAGGGCATACGAAAAGTAATGGTGCCGATCTAATATTGTAAATAAAGCAACAATAGGGAACAAGTAGCGCTCATCCGTTGGGGGTGATGGGTGGGGGTGTTGAGGGTGAGTTTGATGTGAATTCGAATAAGAAAGGGTCTAAATAAGAGATCCTATCATGAATGATTCATCTATAATTATTTTACGTGTCCACATATGTGTATATATGATGAATAAATTGAAATTCTTCCACTTGATATGCATAACTTAGTACGAAAGGCTAAGTTATAGGAATCATATGAAATAGGATAGGAATCGAACCTATATCTTCCAATAACCGGTTGGCTGCTCTACCGTTAAGCTACCTGTGCCAACATACACTCGGGAAGAGAGAAGAGCCGATAGATGTCGTACAGAAATGAAGAACAAAAAAAAGAAGACACACGTATAGACAAATGATCCATATGGAAGTGTGTACAAACAAAATTATGTTAATCAAACATGAAACGACACGCGACAAAGGATCAATTGAAGTTCATAAATTCTAAATCGAAACAAACACCGTCTAAGGATATCTTCATACTTAGACTCGCCAGACTTCTCGATTTCGTTCAATGTGTACTTCATTCATGAATAACTCGTGTTACTCTCTTCAACTCTCTCTTTGATTGTATGTTAATTTCTCTCTATAATTTTCTCATTTTCTCTCTTCCTCTCTCTCTCTGGTCAGAGTATAAATAGACAAAACTTTGACAAAGAGAAGAGAGAGAGAGAGATTCACGAGTAGAATACACAACGTGTTTTTGTGCATTATTCATCGATCTTTCCAACTTTCAGTGTACCTTTCGAGATAGGCGCTGAGTTGAACCAAAAAGATATTCTCTCTCATTTTTATTTATTGCTGTTAACCACACGAATATTGTGCATATCCGTGCTTGTATATTTAACCAATAAAATATTGAGTGAACGTAAATCACCCACTAACGAAAGAAGTTGAAGCGTAAGGTCTCACCCTTAACACTCACGACCTCATCACTTCACCCCCTTTTTTCGTTACAGTTATATGAATAAAAAGAACAGAATGATCATGAGCAATATTGAACAATGTTGAATTTGTAATACAAGAGTATTTTCGCTCAGTAGAACAAAACGAAGATTGACTGGAAGCAGATTGATTTGAATAGATCTTTTCAATTTCGTGATTATATAAAGAGTTAATGTCTGAAAATCTACAAAAGTGAAATTATTTAAGAAAACATCTAATTTTTACTCTACTTAAAATGGTTTAGTCAGTTTAACATTATTACGTATTTATCATAGCTACTTCGTCTCATGATTTTCTCTAACGGAAGTGTTTCAGTAGTGTTCAGTTCGATAAAATTAATGTTGTACAAACGCAAAATATTTCTTTTAAATAAACTTAATTGTTCTTCAAAAAAAATTGAATATGTACCTACCTATCTATGTATACCCATGAGTAGATTTCTGTTTGTTTTTTTTCTAAAGAGAATATAGTGATCTGTAATTGGAATCAAAAATAGATTTGCTAAATATCATTGTTTTCGAGCAGTTCACAAAACTAGCAAGACTACAAGTTTGTGTATTGAAGCAACTTAATTTGATCGAAATTCACAAAATGATTTGATCTTATGAGTGCGTCTTCGACAAAAAATATTTCGATTAATTTTTAGAAAAAAGATGATACGCATATTCGTGTTTTCGAGATGTAGAGTTAGAATAAAATTCTTGATTTCATTCAAAAGACGCTCACATACTTCGTAAATCCCAAAAAGAAAACTTCCTGATTTTTCTACTGATTTTGAAAAAAATTCTCCTGATAAATCCCTGTTTTTTCGTAAAGAACTACTGATTTTCAAATTTTGGATTTGACAACCCTGTAGTAAAATCAAGTACTATGTCGTTTCTTCATCATTTCGAAGACATGCAGAATTAATGCCGATTTGAACTAATACTATTTATTTGTTCGTCATAATTGAATTGATCCATTCAGACATACATTTATCGCTTGTCATATAAAATACAGTAAAACCTCTCTATAGTGAACACTAATGGGACCGTCAAAAAAGCGTTCACTATGGGAGGTGTTCACTATATAGAGGTGTCGTTTTGAATGTGTTCATAAATAACTATATATTTAGCTCATAAACATAGAGATGGTGATAAGCACAGAATATTTCAACACTCAGAATTCAATCGAATTAGTGTATAGAGTAAAATGAAGTATCTTTTCTTCACAAGTATTCAATTAATACCTTGAGGAATATTCATCGTTATTACTTTTTCTACTCAATACCTGTAACTGATTAATTAACTGATTTGAAAAATATAAAAAATAAGATGTTGAAAATATAAATGCTGAAATGGAAAATGTCGAAAAATCGTTACTATACTTTCTGTATTCTTTTTTCGAAATCCTTTTTTCCAATGTTCTTCAAGTAAATCGATCGATCAATTCATTATGATTTATCCATTTCATTATTACTTTCGTTCTTTGTATATAATAAATTTCTGTTCAGTGAAATTGTCCCTTAATAGAATCATCCATTACTTTTGTCATCTCTTTTTCGCGCTTTTTCCGCCTCTTTTTTCGTTTTTGTCTATCTTCACGTCTGAATGTTATCTAGTTTTTGTTCACTATAAAGAGGTTTTTATCTAGTTGGGACCGAAAAAAGCGTTCATTGTTCAGAGTTGGGAGGTGTTCACTTTATAGAGGTGCATTTACAGCAAAAAACAGTCGGGGGGACCGAGATAAGTGTTCAAAGCGGAGGTGTTCACTTTATAGAGGTGTTCACTAAGGGAGGTTTTACTGTATGTGTAATGAACACAACACTAATGGATTCAGAGAGAAGATAAGCGTATCATAAAAGATTCAACCTGAATACGCTTGAATGAACCTATCATCATTTGTTTCTGTTGATTTCATTGGTAAAATCTAAAAGAGAAAAAAAACCTTGTTTTTCCTATTTGTCATAGACATATCAGAAAAAGTAATCATATCCTTACATCATTGACACTGTGCAGACAAATTCATTAAGCAACATAAAAATATTAATCTATTTAGCATGAGCAATTTCCTTAAGCAAGTAACAGAACTAAATATTTATCTCCAACCGATACAATTACTTCTCGGTGTGGGTTTAAATACAATTACAATATTTGTATTAAGTTCTCCTGTCTTACGTAAATCGTCATGTACTTATTATTTCATTGCTTCTGCTGTTTTTTCTATCTTATACACAGTTCAAATTTGTCCAACACAATTTCTACGTGCTTATAATCTAAATTGGACAGCTAATCCAATTGGTTGTAAGATAAATAATTTCTCTTTTTATCTTCCTGTAATATTAGTACAAACAATGCTTTTACTTGCATCGTTTGATCGATATTGTTTAAGTTCAAATGCTACTCGACTTCGTTCAAAACCAGTAGTGTCCGATTTGAAAGTTGAATTCAATTGAAATTTCAACTTTCAATTGAAATTATTTTCTTCAATTGAAATTTCAATTTTCAACTTTAGCTTCAATTGAAATTTCAACTTTCAACTTTCAATTTTCAATTTTCAATTTTCAACTTTAGTTTCAATTGAATTTTCAATTTTCAATTTTCAATTTTAGCTTCAATTGAATTTTCAACTTTCAATTTTCAACTTTCAACTTTAGTTTCAATTGAAATTTCAATTTTCAATTTTCAATTTTCAGTTTTCAACTTTCAATTTTCAACTTTCAACTTTAGTTTCAATTGAAATTTCAATTTTCAATTTTCAATTTTCAGTTTTCAACTTTCAACTTTAGCTTCAATTGAATTTTCAACTTTCAACT
>Ga0209922_103109_pt1 | contig 13559 bp, 11 predicted proteins | sample ThiBiot_500_biof_FD_183946 | JGI IMG/M metagenome (GOLD analysis project Ga0209922, IMG submission 183946) | Wastewater bioreactor microbial communities from Cape Town, South Africa - Thiocy_expt_500_biof (SPAdes) | ecosystem: Engineered > Bioreactor > Thiocyanate-remediating > Anaerobic-Aerobic ...
CTTCGAAGACCTTGATCGACTTGCCGTTGACGGTGATGGAGTCGGCGTCGTAGGAGACCTCCGCGTCCAGACGTCCGCCGACGGAGTCGTACTTGAGGAGGTGGGCAAGGGTCTTGTTGTCGGTGAGGTCGTTCACCGCCACGATGTCGAGGTCCGCACCCTGCTCGAGAGCCGCGCGGAGGAAGTTACGTCCGATGCGGCCGAAGCCGTTGATTCCGATCTTGACAGACACGTTGTCTCCCGGTTCTTGTCGTGCCGGTGTCGCCAACTGGACGAACCGCGATCACGATCTCTTCAAATGGAAAAGGATGCCGGGTCTCCCCGGTCGCCGGGAGGGACCCGGCATCCTCACCTGGTCACGACACTACTACTTGAGCAGGCCGGCCGTCTTCTCGCGCGCCGTCGAAAAACGCTCGGCGACGTTGCCCCAGTTCGCGATGTTCCAGACCGCCTTGATGTAGTCGGCCTTGACATTGAGGTAGTCGAGGTAGAACGCGTGCTCCCACATGTCGAGCTGGAAGATCGGCACGGTGCCCTGCGCCGTGTTCGACTGCTGATCGAACAGCTGCTGGATGATGAGCTGCTCGCCGATCGGGTCCCAGCTGAGCACGGCCCAGCCCGAACCCTGGATGCCCGTCGCGGCCGCAGTGAAGTGCGCCTGGAACTTCTCGAAGCCGCCGAAGAACTCGTCGATCGCGGCCTTCAGCTCACCCTCGGGCTGGCCGCCGCCGCCGTCCGTGGCGGGAGCGAGATTCGTCCAGAAGATCGAGTGGTTCACGTGGCCACCGAGGTTGAACGCGAGGTCCTTCTCGAGCTTGTTGACGTTCGCGAGGTTCCCCGACTCACGGGCCTCGGCGAGCTGCTCGAGTGCCGTGTTCGCACCGGTCACGTAGGCCTGGTGGTGCTTGTCGTGATGCAGCTGCATGATCTTGCCGCTGATATAGGGCTCGAGTGCCGCGTAGTCGTACGGCAGGTCCGGCAGTGTGTACGTCGCCATCTTCTCTTCTTCCTGTTCGCGCCGCGCGCGAGGCGCGACGAGGGGACGATCTCATCCTATTGAGATGCAACGCCGCGGGCAGGGGGTTGTTCCCACGGGCATCCACAGGTAACGGGGCGTCCATCGCCCGTTCGCGGCAGGCTGCGCGACGAGGCGGAGGAAGGGTCAGTCCTCGTAGCCCTCGGGAACGGCGGACTCCGTGCCCGGGATGCCCTCGGCCGTCGCCTTCTTGTCGGCCATCGCGAGAAGGCGACGGATGCGCCCGGCCACGGCGTCCTTCGTCAGCGGCGGGTCGGCGTGGTGACCGAGCTCGTCGAGGCTCGCGTCGCGGTGGGCGAGGCGGAGCTCGCCCGCTTCACGCAGATGCTCCGGCACCTCGTCGGCGAGGATCTCGAGCGCACGCTCGACGCGCGCGCACGCGGCGACGGCGGCCTGAGCCGAGCGGCGCAGGTTCGCGTCGTCGAAATTCACGAGGCGGTTGACCCCCGCGCGCACCTCGCGACGCTGGCGGAGCTCCTCCCACGCCTGCGCGGTGTGTACGGCACCCATCTCGGCGAGGGCGACCCGGATCGCCTCGCCGTCGCGCACGACGACGCGCGGGACCCCGCGGACTTCGCGCGCCTTCGCGGCGATCCCGATGCGGTGCGCGGCGCCGACGAGCGCCATCGCGGCCTCACCCGACGGGCAGGAGATCTCGAGGGCGGCGGAGCGGCCCGGGTCCGACAGGGTCCCCGCCGCGAGGAAGGCCCCCCGCCAGACGGCGGCGAGGTCATGACGGGCACCCGTCGTGAGCTTGTTCGGCAGCCCGCGGACGGGGCGGCGACGCTGGTCGAGAAGGCCCGTCTGCCGCGCCAGGGTCTCTCCCCCGTCGATCACGCGCACCGCGAACGAGCCGCCCGTGCGACCTCCGGATGCCTGCACACGGTGAAGTTCCGGGCGCACCCCGTAGAGCTCCATGATGTCGCGGGCGACGCGGCGTGCGAGAAGGTCCGAATCGAGTTCCGCCTCGACGGCGACGCGCCCGGCGATCGAGTGCAGACCGCCGGAAAAACGCAGGATCGCGGTGAGCTCAGCCACCCGGGCCGTGGCACGAGGGTCGCGGACGGCGGCCAGCTCGGTCTTCACGTCGGGGGTAGGAGACACGGCGATCCTTCGGTCGTGAGGCGGGGGGACGAGCGTCCAGCCTACTCGCGTCCGAGGTCGCGGTGCTTCACCCGAACGGCGACACCGGGCACCTCCGCGAGCCGTCCGGCGAGCTCGATCGCGGTCACGACGGAGCGGTGTTTGCCGCCCGTGCAGCCGATCGCGACGACCGAATGCCGCTTGTTCTCGCGCTGATAGCCCTCCAGGACGGGGCGCAGGGCAGCCGCATAGGCGTCGATGAACTCGAGCGCCCCGGGCTGGGACAGGACGAACTCGCGCACCGTCTCCTCCTCCCCCGTGCGGCCCTTCAGCTCGGTGATCCAGAACGGGTTCGGCAGGAACCGCATGTCCGCCACGAGGTCGACATCGGTGGGGAGCCCGTACTTGAAGCCGAAGCTCATGACCGTCACGGTGTGCCGGGCCTCGCCCTCTTCGCTGAAGAGGTCGACGACCCTCGTCGCGAGCTGGTGGATGTTGAGGTCGCTCGTGTCGATGATGACGTCGGCGGACTCGCGGATCGCGCTCACCCGCTCACGCTCGGTGCGGATGCCGTCGAGGATCGTGCCCTCGCCCTGCAGCGGATGCGGTCGACGCACCGACTCGAACCGGCGCACGAGGACATCGTCCGAGGCATCCAGGAAGAGCACCCGGAGGTGCCGCCCGTCGCGCAGCGCCGTCGTGATGGCGGGGAGCTCCCGGAACAGATCGCGGCCGCGCACGTCCACGACCGCCGCGATCTTCGGCAGCGCTCCCCCGGCGAGCTCGGTGAGCTCGAGCAGCGGGCGCAGCATCTGCGGCGGCAGATTGTCGACGACGTACCAGTCGAGGTCCTCCAGAGCGTTGGCGGCGGTGGTCCTCCCGGCGCCGGACATGCCGGTGACGATCAGGACCTCACCGGGTGACTGATCCTCGGTCACGTGTCCTCCCCAGGCTTTGTGAACAGACTATCGATTCGCGAGGCGCTGTTCGATCACGGCGGCGAGCTTTGGCCCGATCCCGGGGAGCTCGGTGATCTCGTCGGCGCTCGCGCGGCTCAGTGCCGCGACCGAGCCGAAATGCTTGAGGAGCGCCTTGATCCGCACCTCGCCGAGGCCGGGCACTTCGCTCAGCACGGTCGTGATGTCGCGTTTGCGCCGACTGCGCTGGTGCGTGATCGCGAAGCGGTGCGCCTCGTCGCGCAACCGCTGCAGCAGGTAGAGCGCTTCGGACGTGCGAGGCAGGATAACCGGGAAGTCCTCCCCCGGCAGCCAGATCTCCTCGAGGCGCTTCGCGATGCCGCAGAGGGCGATCTCGGGATGACCCGCATCGGCGAGGGCGCGCGCCGCGGCGGCGACCTGCGGAGCGCCGCCGTCGACGACGAGCAGCTGCGGACGGTAGGCGAAGCGCGGGCGCTTGCGCTCCGTGACCACGGGCTCCTCGCCGGTGTCGGCGGTGGCGGTGGCGTCGCCGGCGACGGCCGGCGCGGGGGCGTCATCGCGGTCGACGTGCGCGAGGCGGCGCATGAGCACCTGGTACATCGAGTCGGTGTCGTCGGTCGTCTCCGCGACGCCGAAGGATCGGTACTGGTCCTTCCGCGGCAGGCCGTCTTCGAATACGACCATGGATGCCACGACGTTCGTGCCCGACAGGTGGGAGATGTCATAGCACTCGATGCGCAGCGGCGCCTCGTCGAGGCCCAGTGCGACCTGCAGGTCGGTGAGGGCCTTCGTACGCGCCGTGTAGTCGGAGGTGCGCCGGGTCTTGTGCAGGAGCAGCGCCTGCTGCGCATTGAGGGTCGCCGTCCGCAGCAGATCGGCCTTCCGCCCGCGCTGGGCGACCTGGAGCGTCACGCGCTTGCCGCGGCGCTCTTGCAGCCACTGCTCGAGCTCCGCCGCATCGTCGGGGAGCGACGGGACGAGCACCTGCCGCGGGATCTCGTCGCCCGCCGCCGACCCGTAGGTGCGCTGTAGCACCTGGTCGACGAGGTCCGCACCCGCGATGTCGAGTTCCTTGTCGATCGTCGTCGCCCGGACACCCCGCACGCGGCCGCCGCGCACGACGAAATGTTGCACCGCCGCGGAGAGCTCGTCCTCCGCGATGCCGAAAAGGTCGGCATCGGTGTCGTCGGAGAGCACGAGCGAACTGCGGCTCAGGACGGCGTCGATCGCCTGCAGGCGGTCGCGGTAGACCGCGGCCGACTCGTAGTCCATCGCCGCGGATGCCTCGCGCATGCGCGCCGTGAGCTGGCGCGTGAACCGTGCGTCACCGCCTGCCATGAAAGCGACGAAGTCGTCGACCATCGCGCGGTGCTCCTCGACCGTGACCCTCATCGAGCAAGGGCCGCCGCAGCGCCCGATCTGGCCGGGGAAGCACGGGCGGCCCGTCGCCATGGCCTTCTTGTACGAGGCATCCGAGCACGTCCGGATCGGGAAGACCTTGATCATCAGGTCGATCGTGTCGTGGACGGCCCAGATCTTGGGGTACGGGCCGAAGTACCGCGCACCGGGGATGCGGCGGTTGCGGGTCACGATGACGCGGGGAGCCTCGTCGGCGAGCGTGATCGCCATGTACGGATACGACTTGTCGTCCTTGTACCGCACGTTGAACGGTGGCGAGAACTCCTGGATCCACATGTACTCGAGCTGCAGCGACTCGACGTCGCTCGCGACGACGGTCCACTCGACCGACGTCGCCGTCGTCACCATGCGGCGGGTGCGCTCGTGCAGCGTGTGCAGGGGCGCGAAGTAGTTCGACAGCCGCGCCCGGAGGTTCTTCGCCTTTCCGACGTACAGCACACGCCCATCGGCATCCCGGAAGCGATACACCCCGGGCTGGGTCGGGATCTCGCCGGGTTTCGGCTTGTAGGGAAGCGCGTTCGCCATCTCAGCCCGCCTTGCGCGCCGGCTGGGCCGCGAGCACCTCCGCGAGGAACGCGCCCGTGTGGCTGCCCTGCACCATCGCGACCTGCTCGGGTGTGCCCGTGGCGACGATCTCGCCGCCGCCCGAACCGCCCTCGGGTCCGAGGTCGATGATCCAGTCCGCCGACTTGATGACGTCAAGGTTGTGCTCGATGACGATGACGGTGTTGCCCTTGTCGACGAGTCCGCCGAGGACTTCGAGCAGCCGTGCGACGTCCTCGAAGTGCAGACCCGTCGTCGGCTCGTCGAGCACGTACACGCTCCGCCCGTTGGAGCGGCGCTGCAGTTCTGTCGCGAGCTTGACGCGCTGCGCCTCCCCGCCCGAGAGTGTCGTCGCCGACTGGCCGAGCCGCACGTAGCCGAGGCCGACGTCGACGAGGGTCTTGAGGTACCGGTGGATCGCCTGGATCGGCTCGAAGAAGTCCGCGGCCTCGGAGATCGGCATCTCGAGCACTTCGGCGATGTTCTTGCCCTTGTAGTGGACACTCAGGGTGTCGCGGTTGTAGCGCTTGCCGTGGCACACCTCGCAGTCGACGTAGACGTCGGGGAGGAAGTTCATCTCGATCTTGATCGTGCCGTCGCCGGAGCAGGCTTCGCAGCGGCCGCCCTTGACGTTGAAGCTGAAGCGGCCGGGCTGATACCCGCGCACCTTCGCCTCGCTCGTCTCGCTGAACAGGGTCCGGATCCGATCGAAGACGCCCGTATACGTCGCCGGGTTCGAGCGCGGCGTGCGGCCGATCGGGGCCTGGTCGACGTGCACGACCTTGTCGAGGTTGTCGAGGCCCGTGACGCGGGTGTGCTTCCCGGCGACGCGGCGCGCGCCGTTCAGGCGTGTCGCGAGGACTTCGTACAGGATGCCGTTGACGAGCGACGACTTGCCCGAACCGCTCACGCCGGTGACGGCGGTGAGGACGCCGAGGGGGAACTCCGCCGTGACGTTCTTGAGGTTGTTCTCGCGCGCCCCGACGACCGTCACCATGCGCTTCTTGTCGATCTTGCGGCGCGTGGTCGGCGTCTCGATCGAACGCCGGCCGCTGAGGTAGGCGCCGGTGAGAGAGCGATCCTCGGTGAGGAGCGACGCGAGAGGGCCGGAGTGCACGACTTCGCCACCGTGGACGCCGGCGCGCGGACCGATGTCGACGATCCAGTCGGCGGCGTGCACGGTCTCCTCGTCGTGCTCCACGACGATGAGCGTGTTGCCGAGGCTCTTCAGGTGCACGAGCGTCTCGATGAGGCGACGGTTGTCGCGCTGATGCAGCCCGATGGAGGGCTCGTCGAGCACGTACAGCACGCCGGTCAGGCCCGAGCCGATCTGCGTCGCGAGCCGGATGCGCTGCGCCTCGCCGCCCGACAGCGAGCCCGCGGCCCGGCCGAGGCTCAGATAGTTGAGGCCGACCTGGATCAGGAAGTCGAGGCGCGCACGGATCTCGCGCAGCACGGCCGCGGCGATCTTCGCCTCACGGTCGGTGAGTTCGAGGTCGGCGAAGTACGCCTGGGCGTCACCGAGGCTCATGCGCGAGGCATCCGCGATCGAGTGGCCGTGCACCTGCACGGCGAGCACCTCGGGCTTCAGACGATCGCCGTGGCAGACGGGGCACGGCACCTCGCGGAGGTACTCGGACCAGCGCTGCCGCTGCGAATCGGTCTCGGCCTGCGTGTACTGCCGCTCGATGTACGGGACGACGCCCTCGAACCCCGAGGAGTACCGCATCTCGCGGCCGTAGCGGTTCTTCCACTTGACCGTGACCTTGTAGTTCTCGCCGCGGAGGATCGCCTCGCGCACGGACTCGTCGAGGTCGCGCCACGGCGTGTCCAGGGAGAAGGCCAGGTCGTCGGCGAGACCGACGAGAAGCCGCTCGTAGTACTGGAAGAGGCCCTTGCCCTGGGTCGTCCAGGGGATGATGACGCCCTCGTTGATCGAGAGGTCCTCGTCGCCCAGCATGAGTTCGACGTCGACGGACATGCGCGTGCCGAGCCCCGAGCAGGCGGGGCAGGCGCCGAAGGGCGCGTTGAAGGAGAACGTGCGCGGTTCGATCTCGGTGAGCTGGAGCGGGTGCCCGTTCGGGCAGGCGAGCTTCTCGCTGAAGCTCTGCCACGCGTCATCGCCCTCCTCGTCGACGAAGTTCACCTGCATGATCCCGCCGGCGAGCCCGAGGGCGGTCTCGACCGAGTCCGTCACGCGTCCGAGGATGTCGGGCGCCGCGACGAGGCGGTCGACGACGACGGCGATGTCGTGCTTGTAGCTCTTCTTGAGCACGGGCGGTTCGGCGAGCTGGATGAGGTCTCCGTCGACGACCGCGCGCGCGTAGCCCTTCGCGGAGAGCTCCTTGAAGAGGTCGACGAACTCGCCCTTCTTCTGCGTGACGACCGGCGCGACGATCTGGTAGCGGGTGCGCTCGGGCAGCTCCATCAGCTGGTCGGCGATCTGCTGGACCGTCTGACGCTGGATCTGCGCACCGCATTCGGGGCAGTGCGGCACGCCGATGCGCGCCCAGAGCAGGCGCATGTAGTCGTGGATCTCGGTGATCGTGCCGACGGTCGAGCGCGGATTGCGGTTCGTCGACTTCTGGTCGATCGACACGGCGGGTGACAGACCCTCGATGAAGTCGACGTCGGGACGGTCGACCTGCCCCAGGAACTGGCGCGCGTAGGCGCTCAGCGACTCGACGTAGCGGCGCTGCCCCTCGGCGAAGATCGTGTCGAAGGCGAGCGACGACTTGCCCGATCCGGACAGTCCCGTGAAGACGACGAGGGAGTCGCGCGGGATGTCGAGATCCACGTTCTTGAGGTTGTGAACGCGGGCTCCGCGGACGCTGAGCTTCGAGCTGGCGACGGGGATGATAGGCACCGATCAAGTCTAGGTGGGGCCTCCGACACTGGCCTCGACGTGCGCTCTGGGCGAAGTGCCGGGGCCCTGTCGTAAGAGCCGCAAGCGGACTAGCGTGCCGTGCGTGCGCGCTTCACCGAGGGGCGCCGCGGTCCGAAGGAGGATCCCATGACCTCGAAGAACACGATCTGCCTGTGGTACGACGGGGGCGCCGAGGAGGCGGCCCGCTTCTACGCCGAGACATTCCCCGACAGCAGCGTCGGCGGCATCCATCGCGCCCCCGGAGACTACCCGGACGGCAAGTCCGGCGATGTCCTGACCGTGGACTTCACGGTGTGCGGCATCCCCTGCATCGGGCTCAACGGCAGCCCGCAGTTCCCGCAGTCCGAGGCCTTCTCGTTCCAGATAGCCACCGACGATCAGGAGGAGACCGACCGCCTGTGGGATGCCATCGTCTCGACCGGCGGCGAAGAGAGCATGTGCGGGTGGTGCCGGGATGCCTGGGGAGTGAACTGGCAGATCACACCGCGTGCTCTGACGGACGCGATGGCGGCGGGAGGCGCCGTCGCCGCCCGGGCCTTCGAGGCGATGATGACGATGCGGAAGATCGACATCGCCGCGATCGAGGCAGCCGTCGCGGGCGGCTGAGGGTCAGGCGGTGCGACGCTGCGACGTGCTCTTGGGGCCGGCGAACGGCGCGAGACCGTCACGGACGGCGGCGATCTGCTGCACGCTCATCCCCGTCGCTGCCATGACCTGCAGGGGCACGTCGAGCGCGCGTTCCCGCAGGGCTGCTCCCTCGGTGGTGAGCCCGAGCTCCAGCACCCGCTCGTCCGCCGTGCTGCGTGTGCGGGTGACGAGCCCCTGCGCCTCGAGTCGCTTGACGAGCGGCGACAGGGTCGCCGGCTCCATCGCCAGTTCTTCCGCCAACTCGCCGAGAGCACGCGGCGCATGCTCCCACAGGGCGAGCATCACGAGGTACTGCGGATGGGTGAGGCCCAGCGGCTCGAGGATCGGCCGGTAGATCGCCACGACGTTGCGTGCGGCGGTCACGAGCGCGAAGCAGAGCTGGTTCTCCAGCTTCAGCATCTGGTCGCGGGGATCGTCGATGCGGAGCATGAGCCCATCCTATCGATTATTTAGTACACTAATGATTATGAATGAAGCTATGCCTGAGCGACCTTCACTGCGTGAGCGCGTCCGCGCTGCCGGCGGCTGGTACAGCTACCTCAACACCCGCCTGATCCGTTTCGCCGGACCGGCCTCGGTCGGCCCCTACGACACCGCACCGGAGCCGACCCGCACCGAGCGTGCGTGCCCGCTGTGCGGCCACCCCATGTCGGAGCACGAGTTCGACCGCACGGGGCCGAAGCCCCTCATGCACTGCCCGTAAGCGCGCACGGCGCTGACCACCCTCACCCGGGGGCACCCACGTCCGCCGCGCGTCGCCGCCGCCGATCAGGCGTGACCGGCGCGCTCCATGGCCCGCAGCTCCTTCTTGAGGTCCTGCACCTCATCGCGCAGCCGGCCGGCGAGCTCGAACTTCAGCTCCCCCGCCGCCGCAAGCATCTGCGCGGTCAGGTCCTCGATCGTCGCCTCGATCTGTCGGGCGCCCTCTGCGGCGATGCCTTCTCGGCGCAGCTGCGGGGTCGGGGACTTCCCCTTGCCCGACTTCGTCTTCTTCGACAGCAGGTCCTGCGTGTCGGAGGCCTCGCGCGCGAGCGCGTCGGTGATATCAGCGATCTTCTTGCGCAGCGGCTGCGGGTCGATGCCGTGGGCCGTGTTGTAGGCGATCTGCTTCTCGCGGCGCCGATCGGTCTCCTCGATCGCGAGCCGCATCGAGTCGGTCATGTTGTCGGCGTACATGTGGACTTCACCGGAGACGTTTCGCGCCGCACGCCCGATCGTCTGGATAAGCGACGTGCCGCTGCGCAGGAAGCCCTCCTTGTCGGCGTCGAGGATCGCGACGAGCGACACCTCCGGTAGGTCGAGACCTTCGCGGAGCAGGTTGATGCCGACGAGCACGTCGTAGACTCCCTGGCGCAGCTCCGTGAGCAGTTCCACGCGACGCAGCGTGTCGACGTCGGAGTGCAGGTAGCGCACGCGCACGCCGTGCTCGCCGAGGAAGTCGGTGAGCTCCTCCGCCATCTTCTTCGTGAGCGTCGTCACGAGCACGCGCTCGTCGCGCTCGACGCGCAGGCGGATCTCTTCGAGCAGATCGTCGATCTGCCCCTTCGACGGCTTGACGACGATGTGCGGGTCGACGAGGCCGGTCGGGCGGATGATCTGCTCGACGACGCCGTCGGCGATGCCCATCTCGTAGCGCCCGGGCGTCGCCGAGAGATACACCGTCTGGCCGATGCGCTCCTTGAACTCGTCGAACCGGAGCGGCCGGTTGTCCATGGCGCTCGGCAGCCGGAAGCCGTGGTCGACGAGCGTGCGCTTGCGCGAGGCATCCCCCTCGTACATCGCACCGATCTGCGGCACCGTCACGTGCGACTCGTCGATGACGAGGAGGAAGTCGTCGGGGAAGAAGTCGAGCAGCGTGTGCGGCGGCTCCCCCGCCTCTCGGCCGTCCAGGTGGCGCGAGTAGTTCTCGATGCCCGAACAGAATCCGAGCTGCTGGAGCATCTCGAGGTCGAACGTGGTGCGCATGCGCAGCCGCTGCGCCTCGAGCAGCTTGCCCTGCCCCTCCAGCTCCTTCAGCCGCTCGCCGAGCTCCGTCTCGATCGTCCCGATCGCGCGGTGGACGGTGTCGGTGCCGGCGACGTAGTGGGATGCCGGGAAGATCGGCACGCTGTCGAGCTTCTGCACGATGTCGCCCGTGAGCGGGTGCAGCATGTAGAGCGCTTCGATCTCGTCGCCGAACAGCTCGATCCGCACGGCGTACTCCTCGTACACCGGGATGATCTCGATCGTGTCGCCCCGCACACGGAAGTTGCCGCGCGAGAAGTCGACGTCGTTGCGGTTGTACTGCATCGCGATGAACTTGCGGATGAGGGCGTCACGGTCGTACCGCTCCCCCACCTGCAGCGCCACCATGGCGCGCAGGTACTCCTCGGGTGCGCCGAGACCGTAGATGCACGACACGGTCGACACCACCACGACATCACGCCGACTCAGCAGCGCGTTCGTCGTGGAATGGCGCAGCCGCTCCACCTCGGCGTTGATCGACGAGTCCTTCTCGATGAAGGTGTCCGTCTGCGGCACGTACGCCTCGGGCTGGTAATAGTCGTAGTAGCTGACGAAGTACTCGACGGCGTTGTGGGGCATCAGTTCGCGGAACTCGTTCGCGAGCTGGGCGGCGAGGGTCTTGTTGTGCGCCAGCACGAGGGTCGGGCGCTGCATCTGCTCGACGAGCCAGGCGGTCGTCGCCGACTTTCCCGTACCCGTGGCGCCCAGGAGCACGACGTCGGTCTCACCGGCGTTGATGCGCGCCGCGAGCTCGGCGATCGCCTGCGGCTGGTCGCCGCTCGGGGCGTATTCGCTGACGACCTCGAAGGGGCGGACGGATCGCGTGGGCTGCATCACTCCAGCGTAGGCGGCACCACCGACACCGGGTCGGGTGTTCGCCGACGGCGCGTTCAGACCGCTTCGTCGTCACCGGATTCGAAGTCGCCGGTCGCGAAGTCGTCCCATTCGAAGTCCGGGTCGCTCATACCGGAAGGCTAACCGCGCCCTGTGAACGCGCTGTTGCACCGGCATATCGGCTCGATGTCCCTACGCTGGGGACATGCTGGAGTTCCTCGTCGGGTCGAGCCTCGCGGCGGCCGCGGGCCTCAACGCCTGGATGCCGCTGTTCGTGCTCGGCATGGTGGACCGCTTCCTCCCGGGGTTCGATCTGCCTGCGGGTTGGGCGTGGCTCTCCAGCGACGCCGCCCTGTGGATCGTCGGTGTGCTGCTCGTCGTCGAGATCGTCGCCGACAAGATCCCCGCGGTCGACTCGATCAACGACGTCGTCCAGACGGTCATCCGACCGGCATCCGGCGGCATCGCCTTCGGCGCGGGCGCGAGTGCCGAAGCGGCGACCGACCCCACCCACCTGTTCGAGAACGGCGCGTGGGTGCCGATCGCGGTCGGCATCGTGATCGCGCTGGCCGTGCATGCCGCGAAGGCGACGGTCCGCCCCGTCGCGAATGTCGCGACCGCGGGCATCGCGGCGCCGGCGCTCTCGACGGCCGAAGACCTGTCGTCCTTCGCCCTGGCGATCACCGCCGTGGTGGTTCCGATCGTCGCGGCGGTGCTTCTCGTCGGACTGATCGTCATGATCATCGCTCTGCTGCGCCGCCGCCGGCGTCTGTCGAAAGCCGCTCAGCCGCGCGCCTGAAGCCGCTCCCACAATGCGTCGGTCGCCGCGACGGTCTCGTCGATCGAGCCCGACGTGTCGATCACGATGTCGGCGATCTCCCGCCGCCGCTCGTCGCTCACCTGGGCGGCGATGCGCGCGGATGCCTCGCCCGCGCTGAGCCCGCGCAGCTCCACGAGCCGTCGTGCGCGCACGTCCGCGGGCGCGTCGGCGACGACGATCAGGTCCCACGGGTCGTCGACCCGCGCCTCGACGAGCAGGGGCACGTCGTAGACGACGACGGCACCGGGATCGGCGGCGAAGGCGGCGGAGAACCGTGCCGCGGACTCCTCCCGCACGGCGGGGTGCACGATCGCATTGAGGCGGGTAAGCGCGGCCTCGTCGCCGAAGACGCGCTGCCCAAGGGCCGCGCGGTCGAGCGACCCGTCGGGAGCGATCACCCCCGCGCCGAAGGTCTCGGCGATGGCATCCAGCACCGGAGAGCCGGGTTGCTGGACCTCGCGCACGATCGCGTCGGCGTCGACGACGACAGCGCCGTGCTCGGTCAGCCGCCGGGCGATCGTGGACTTGCCTGACGCGATGCCGCCGGTGAGTGCGATCAAGGGCATGGCTCTGAGCCTAGGCGACGACGAAGGGCCGCCACCTCGCGGTGACGGCCCTTCGCACGTGGATCAGTGCGTGATCAGCGGATCAGCGACCCGACAGCTTCTCGCGGAGAGCGGCGAGAGCCTCGTCGTCGGCCAGCGTGCCGCCGGCGCTCGACTCGGACGAGAAGCTCGACGCGCCGGTCTCGACCGGAGCGGCAGCCTCGGCCTCGAGCGCCTTCGCGACGGCGACCTTGTGGGCCTCCCAGCGAGCCTGGGCAGCCGCGTATTCCTGCTCCCACTTCTCGCGCTGAGCGTCGAAGCCCTCGAGCCAGGCGCCCGACTCGGCGTCGAAGCCTTCGGGGTACTTGTACTCGCCGTTCTCGTCGTACTCGGTCGTCATGCCGTACAGCGCCGGGTCGAACTCGGTGCCGTTGGGGTCGACCGACTCGTTGGCCTGCTTGAGCGACAGCGAGATGCGGCGACGCTCGAGGTCGATGTCGATGATCTTGACGAAGACCTCTTCGCCGACCGACACGACCTGCTCGGCGAGCTCGACGTGCTTGCCCGACAGCTCCGAGATGTGCACGAGGCCCTCGATGCCGTCTGCGACGCGCACGAACGCACCGAACGGAACGAGCTTGGTGACCTTGCCCGGCGCGACCTGACCGATCGCGTGCGTGCGGGCGAAGACCTGCCACGGGTCCTCCTGCGTCGCCTTCAGCGACAGCGAGACGCGCTCGCGGTCGAGGTCGACCTCGAGGATCTCGACGGTGACCTCCTGGCCCACCTCGACGACCTCGGA
>Ga0209922_103111_pt1 | contig 13548 bp, 7 predicted proteins | sample ThiBiot_500_biof_FD_183946 | JGI IMG/M metagenome (GOLD analysis project Ga0209922, IMG submission 183946) | Wastewater bioreactor microbial communities from Cape Town, South Africa - Thiocy_expt_500_biof (SPAdes) | ecosystem: Engineered > Bioreactor > Thiocyanate-remediating > Anaerobic-Aerobic ...
TTCAATGATATTTATTGCTTGATCATAATGATCTAATTTCGCATGAACTACTGCAGTTAGTCTCAATATGTAAAGTATTGTAAAATGTGTTTTAACAAAATATTGAATTCCAATTTCGTAGCTTGTCTTAAGATCTTGTAATGCTTCAGTTAAATTTTCTTTGGTTTCGTGGCAAAATCCTCTCAAAAAATATACAATTGCTAATTGGGCACCTTGGATTATAGAATTTTCTTTAGAGAGTTGGATATATCTATCGATAGCTAAAAGCGCTTCGTCATATTTCTCAGTTGCGATAAGATGAACGCAAAGCATGACTAATTTCTTTGGATTTTTCTTGTAATCTGATAGATTAACATTTGAATAGTCAGATTGTAAATTGGCATGTGTACCAGGCTCTAAAAGCTCCTTGATATCTTGCAGAAATCCCGCTAGATAATCTTCTTGTGGTACTGAATGTGATTGAATATGTGTGGCTTGTTGCAAACATAAATACGCATTGTCCAATTGACCTCTCACGCAGTAATTCCTAATTATTCCAAAAAGCGATGCAAATTTCAGTGGATGTGTCGAAGGTAGATTTTTTCCTAATATATGATAACTTTCCGTATGACATTCCAAAGCATCTGCATAACGTCCTTGACGCTCAAGTATAAAACCTTTCATGGCTTCCAGCATTGAAAAAAATGTAATATGTTTGTTATCTTCAGTGTCGAAATATTCATGTATATTTGTTTTCATAGTTTCTATATTGGTTAATGCAAGATCGAACTTATTGTGAAGAATATTATCCAAACATGTTACAAGATTATAAGATACAAAGGTGGCATATTGACTTTCGGGAAATCGACGAAAATGCTCGTAGAATAACTGAAAGGTATCCGACGCTGATTGAATATTTTCTATTTCCATATAAATAATTCCCAACATCATATATAAATGACACAAGTCTGTCTCATCTTTACATGATTTAATCTGTGCATTGAGTATATCTAGTAATTCATTATATTGACCCATATAAGTCAATAGTATATGCAGAGAAAAAATGTTTGGTGGATTTAATTCTAATTGCATATACTTAGTTAATTCGACTGTTTCGGGATCTTGATCCGTTGCCAATGTTAAATGAGCACACCAATTAGGACTTCCATCTAAATGTTTGATGGATTCAAGACGAAAAATACTTCCCATTGTAAATAGATGTTCAGCTTCATCGGCATATTGACTCAATTCTTGAATAGAACTAAATGCAACGCTAGTTGACATTGATGGATCAATTGTGATTTCAAAGAGAATTGCTGCTTCATCGAGTGAAGACGAATCGGAAAACATTAATGCAACATTTATATTTGTCGAAGTCGATAAAAAACTACTGAACGATAATAATTTACCTATTTTCTGTTTCATCTTTTCAAATTCTTCTGTTGATATGACTAGACCTCGATATAATTTTAACGATTGAGTTATTTGCTTAATCGTATGTAATCGAACAATTTGTAGATGAAGATCTTTGAGAAAAACTCTCATTGAATACAAAGCACATATATCGAGCGTACGTAATGCAGAATTAAGTGTTTTATAAAGAAATGCTTGGCTCGTATAATACCATATGGCTCTACTCGATTCATAATTATCGGCAAATGTTCGAATCAAGTTCATAGTTACTGGATCATGAACAAATTTGTTCTCAAAAAATTCGATCATATCATTAGTATCATCATTAGAATAGACCGTTTCGGTTAATACATATTTCACTAATTGACTGTACATAAATCTTACGTCTTGTTTATTTTGATTTGCTAGAGTAATTGGTGAATCGAGAATATCGATTCCAACGATATTCTCTTCTATAAGAATTTCTATTTGTTGACAGATCGATGTAAGATCAACTGTAATGCATCTTATGGATTTGCATTCTGTTGCCCATGGTGGACGCATCGATTGATTTGGACAAACAATAAAAACTGCTTTAAGTTGAGAAACACATAAAACATTTCGTAAAACTTGAGCGCCAGTTGATGGACCAAGAATTAGAATGATTCGATGATCTTTTACGTCGTTAATAAAGTCAATACATTCATCATCATCATCAAAACTAGACAAAATGCTCGCAATATCTTCAAGTCGTTCTTTTATGCTCTGTATATAATTCCTATCTCCCATTGTAGGATCATTAAACCACGTAATAATGATCTTTTCTTTTGAAGTAGATAGTTGACTTTCCATGGAATTCATTCGAGAGATATTCTAAGATGCAATTGTTTATTTACCTCGAAAATAAAAACAAGTTCGTTCTTTCACACCAATGATATACAAAGATGATAATTTTATCTTTCTTCTTCTTTTTTTTGTCATTGTGTAGAATGAAAAAAGAAAAAAAAGCGTTCGAATAAGAACGAAGAGCACGAAGTTTTGACACAATTAAAATACGGTCAATGACGTTTCTTGATTGAAGCATTTCGTCAACTTGCATTAACATTGTATTTGTTTGTGTTCGTGACTTTTTGTTGTTTTTCCTATAATATTAATTACCATCAATATAGGGCTTCATTTCAAAAGAAAATCATTCGCCTCTAGAGTATACAGAAATTGATCAATTGAAGCTTTTCGATCTTCCATTCGTACGAAACCTGAAAAATATTGATTTTATCGTTATTATTATTTTGTTTTAATCAAAGAAATTGAATACAGTTCATATTTATTCTGAAAGGACAAAACTAAGGCACAAAAGGCATTTCTTTTTAAAATTTAAAATGAACTATGCATACGTTTCATCCCTGTTACTATACTTTGCATTATCTATTCAAGGAAGTCATTTTCGTGGCGGAACAATTACTTGGAAACCAATAATTAACGATGTCGGCAATGCTACTACAATATCTATTATGATTACTCAAACATACAGTTGGACAAAATCAGATGTTGCTTGTACGGATAGCATGATTGCGACACAATCACCTGCGATCAATTTAGGCACAAAATCAGGTGCTGGAGTTAAACTAACATGCATTTCAGATTGTACAACAACAGGTGGTTATATTGGAAATGAAGTTCCTATTACTGGATATTGTACTGACTATTCAACACCAATGAGTTTAACTGTTAGTCAACGATCCGATATTGTTAATCTTACTGTTGGAGCATATTTCACTGCTAGATTTTACACCACTGGAGGATGGCAAACATTAGCATTGGGTAGTTCAACTGGCTGGAGTTTATCTGTAACGATTGATCTACGTCCAAGATCGGATACTGGACTAATAAATACACCACCTGTTGCAACATGTATTTCATTTATTAGTATTCCTGTAAATGTTCAACAAACAATTCGAATACCTGTTCTTGATGCCGATGACGATTACATTAAATGTCGATATGCTAGTGGATCTGCTGAATGTTATAATACTTGTCCACCAGGATCATTACCAGCAGGTACATCCATATCAACTTCTTGCGTGCTTACAATAACTGGACCAACAGCTGGAGCCTATTATCTTGTTGCTCTTCAAGTCGAAGATTTTATTTCGAATACGAGTACAAGTCGATTAAGTTCCGTGCCAATACAATTTTTAATATATGTTTATAATGCTCCAGCTTGTAGCTTGAAACCACTTCTAATAGCGAATTTCGAAGCTGGTGGTTGTCTAGGTGCACAAGTTGGCCAATCTTTTACAATGGAATTCGTAGTGATCAATCAATGTGGTAGTGGTCGAACAATCACTGACATTGGTACACTCTCGTTTCCTATCGTATTGAAAGGTGCACTTATTCAAAATACCACCAATACCACAATATATACAATGAAAATTACATGGGTACCAACAGTAAATGAAGTTGGCTCGCAAGTTTTTTGTGCTGTAGCAATCGACAGGTCAATCAAATTCGTAGTTGAAATCAATTTTCAATGTATTATTTTTTAGTGCAAGCGTTCAATCGGATCAATTGTGTACCACGATTTCTGTGGGATTGAATAGCGTTCCTATATGCCCAGGTGCAACTACTCCGTAAGGATTTTTGTAAAAGAATACTGCAGATTTTCTTTTTCTTTCCATAGGACTACAACAACCAGTACAACGACCACAACTGCAACAACAACAACAGTCACGACCACGACTGCAACAACAACAACAACTACGGCCACGACTACAACAACGACCACGACGGTGACAACGACAACTACGACTACAACAACGACGTCGACCACGACAACAACAACGACGTCAACCACGACTACAACAACGACCACGACCACGACAACGACGACTACGACTACAACAACGACGACGACCACGACAACAACAACGACGTCAACCACGACTACAACAACAACGACGACCACAACTACAACAACAACGACAACCACAACTACAACAACAACGACAACCACAACTACAACAACGACGACGAGTACGACTACAACAACAACGACGAGTACGACTACAACAACGACGACGACCACGAGCACGACGGCGACAACTACAACAACACCTGTGCCTTCACCAGAAAAATCGAAAGCACCAATTAATTGGCCATTAATTGTTGGCCTATCTTTGTTGGCATTATTGCTAGCAATATGTTGTTTAATTTGTTGTTGGTTCTATTTTGTGTAATTATTACAGAATTTCTTTGTGTTTTTTTTATAGTTAAATCATTGATTCCTGATATTCTAGGCCGGAACGTCGTCGACGACGCGCGCAACAGCATCGTATAGCCGAAAATATGCTTGAAGCTGAAAGAAAAAATCCTAATACGGCTGCTAGATTTCTTAAACAACTTACTGGAAAACAATCATATAAACATAAAATAGGCACTAGTGCTAGTACAACTTTGAATTCATCAGGATCTTCTATTACTATGATTGAACACGGTCGACAAGAAACTACGTCTCATGATACATCAATGGATAGCTCGAAACCTATTCCCGACGTTCGATCAGTTTCAGCTACAACAGCAACTCGAATGAAATCTGTTACTGTAAAGAAGATTTCTCGACAGGCTCTGTCAGCAATTAATCCAGAAACACAAAAGAGATCTTAATCATCGCAAATTCTAATTTCATTTACTAGCTTCCCCCACTCCACCTCTTTTTTCCTTTTTATTTATTGTAAATCCTCTTTTTTTGTAGATCTTCATATAAACGTGTGAAATATTTCTTAGCTAACTCGAATTTTCCCATTTGCCAAAGAATATCTCCTAAAATTCTATACAGTATTTTTCAAGTTTTTTTTCTCTTTTAAAGTACGAAACAATGTTTCTTTTGATTGTCTAACCAAAGATCTAGATAAGAAATATTTTACTGAGGTATTGAGCATCATCATCTTGAAATACCGTCTAGCCTATTAATAGAATCGATCGTATTTTCATCGAGAAATGAAACTCAACACATGATACAATTGATCAATAACGCATAAATTTCTGTATTCGATGATTTGCACTATCTGATACATAAAGATTTAGTTGAGTGTCTAATACTACTGAAATAGGAATATTTAATAGTGAAGCATTAGCACCAGAAATACCATTAATACCAGCAATTGTGGTGCCATTACTTCGTCCGATAGAAAAAAATTGTACTCGTCTATTATCACGATCAACAGCATATATGTTACCCATTGGATCTAAAGTAACATCTCTTGCACATGAAAATCCACTTGAACTACTACTAATTGCTCCATTAAGATAACCAGCGATGAGCGTCCAGTTAGAAGCACCTATCGACCATTGAATAATATTATTCGTATTATCACATTGAGAAATAAAAAGGCTATTTGTTACTGCATCATGATACAAACTATGTTGTACACCTAGTTGATTGTTATTAAGACCTTGTCCATTACCTCCAGCTACAACAGTACCATTCAGAACACCAACTGGATAATACATAATTCGATAATTACGAGTATCAGAAATATAAATTTCATGAGTAATCCAATTGTATGCAATTCTACGAGGGATGTTCAATGTGTTCGCTGAATTGCCTACAACATCTGTTGTGCCTGATATTGTCGTCCCCACTGACGATCCTCCAGTCCATAGTTGAATTCTGTGATTAGATGAATCTACTACAAAGATCTTCTGATTTAAATCAATAGCAACATCATAAGGATACGAGAGAAACCCAGCTCCCACTCCAGCTATTCCTGAGCCTTCACCTGCTACTGTTTCACCAACTGATGCATTTTTCGAATATTTCTGAATTCGACTATTGTCCGAATCTGTAATGTACAATGTATTCGACCAATCTAAACTCCTTTATTCGATTTTTTCACTCTGACTTTCGTCAATAAAACGGTTAAAATTATCGTGATTATAATAATTAAAATAAATAATACAATCAAGACTTTTGCCAAACATCGACGATTAGGATATCTATATACAATCACATGTCGAAAATAGAAACAAGAAAAAACAATAGACGCACTGTTTCTTTTTCTTTGTATAGTCTGTTACATTTGCCCGTATAGTTGGCGTTTTCTCATAAGATATTACTACTGTCGAAAATTTGGATCCACGAGAATTTGTCAATGACTGTACCTTGAATATTCATTATTTGAAATATAGTCAAACAAAATATCAGATAACTCATCACATGTACAACGCGTGATGAGTGAGATCTTCGTCTTTTTGAACGATGATTTCGATGATATGACTGTTTGATCATAATGAATGTAAGTAGGAATTTTTCTTTTCAATAATCGAACAAAAAAAACTTTATATGACTATATATTTTTGAGGGTGAGGGCTTCTGAAACAACTGAAATTCAATTTGCATTTCATTTTCGCAGTAAAATTTGAATTTGAATTATCCCGTAAAGTTTCTGTCTGTCTACCTATTGAAAGTGATTTAATTCTGTGTTGATTATGATATCATCAATTTTCTAACTTTTAATATATTCCCTCGACTGTAAAAGGAGGAGTCATACGAAAAATATCGTTTGTTTGTTTGCAACGGGGTCAAAAAAATATCGGTTTAAGAACTCACGTATAGTGACTAATCGCTCTACTTTTTTCATAATTGAATTTCTATTACTATCGATTTTATCAGCAACAAATTTGCACAATAAAATTATGTCGATGTCTTGAAAATGTTCTCCTTCAAATGAAATATCTCCACAAAATACAAATGTGGAAATTCAAGAGGAAGATGATTAACTATTCGTAGCAACTTATTTATAATACTAAACTGCTGCTTTATTTGAAAACTAAAGACATTGCATAGTTTCTCACTCAATACAGATGATATTATCGAAACTTGATACGTAAATGTGAGATAATGCCGGAACTAATATTATATGATAAACATACGATAATTGATTCTAGAAAAACAAGAAAAGAAAGGATGAAGGAAGAAAACGTTTTTGACAATCACTGATTGTTATCGACGTCTCGATAGATGAATGAATATATATATATACATATCAATTCGTATTCCTTTTCTTTTTTTCTTTTTTTTCCATTTCTCATTTCGGACAAAGAACGGTTTTACCTTCCGAAGCGTCAAGCAGTAAATATAAACAAGTGTGAGCTCTCGTAATGCTATCAAAGGATCTGATGAAGATGAGTATGAGAGACTGCACTGAGAATGTGTATGTATTGCCTGATCAAAGGAAAACGAACAACTGATCCACTAAAAAGAACAAAAACGAAGAAGAGAAAGAATGTTATATCAGATAACATTCTTTCGATAGAAAAGAAATACAAGCAAATGAGAGATGAGAAGAAGAAAGACATATAGCGATACGATACGTATACGAATGTATCGCTAACAACAAGAAAGAGAAAATTTATCACTTAACAATAACGAAATTTTCTTTTTCTCGTGGAATGATTATTTTTGTTACAACTAGTAGTAGTTAGATTTACTTGAGATTTTTTTTGTGAAAAACTGTCGACAAGTCATATTACAACGAAACGAGTTTTATTATTGTTCTTATTGTTTAATTTAGCATCTTTCCTGTGAAAACATCATATTTATATGTCGTATAACAGAAACATATTATTGTATTTCAATTTATCCGTTATCATTTGTTTTATAATGTATTTACGATATTTTCACAATACTATTATCCTTGAAATTAGATGTCCTACTTTACAACATGAAGAAAAAATAAAATTTATATCGAAACAAAATGCTTCCAACTCATCTAATGTTATCGCTATTTTACTCGGTGATAATTATAAAAAACTTGCCGAACGTCTATCATTATTAGATCAAAGTTTATCGAATGAATATCAAAGTGATATTATGATATTTCATACAAGTTATCCTTATTCATCTGATATTTCATCTATAATAAACTCAACAAAACGTCGAGTTATATTTCATAATGTAGATCGTGAATTTTCTTCTTTTCCGTTAAGATTCGATCCCTATTCAACGGATCCTACTTGGTCAAAACGAGGCAAATGGAATTATCATCACATGATTCGTTTCTGGTTCAAGCTTATATTTGAAATACCTGAAATACAACACTACGAATATATTATGCGTCTCGATGACGATTCCAAACTGTTAGGCACATGGATGAATGTATTTCGAATTATGCGTGAAAGAAATGCAGTCTACTTTGCCAATAGTAAAAGCAGTGACTCAGAAAATGGATTGCCAGGTACAATGAAATTGAAAGATATTTGTTTAAATTATTTGAAGACTATTAAAATGAACACTTCATCAAACATAGAAACGAAACTAGAAGGAGCATTTAGTCAAAATTCTGTTACAACGTATTACAACAATTTTGAAATAGTCAATATTCAATTTTTCCGTCAACCTGGGGTACGTCATTGGATAGAAATGATTGATGAAACTCATGGTATATACAAATATCGATGGGGTGATGCTATTCTTCGATATATACTTCTCATTATTTTTGCAGAACCAAACCAAATTTTACACAGAGAAGCTTTTAATTTGCAATATTGTCATCCATGTTAATTATTATTAAGTTTGTCGAGTTGTTCACGATTTATTATTAATAATAATGAAAAATATTCTTTCATATATTTTATGATATATCATTCTACCACTACAATAAAATAAAAAAATCCACTACTACTACTACTTATACTGCATGCATGCATACAAAAGAAAGAAGATGATTAATTTTTCTTGATATTTTTCAATAGACCGAGTGTGGGTTCAATTGATTTTATGTGAACTTGTGATGGATTAACATTGGCACCAACAAGAGCAGCTTGAGCCAATTCAATAAACATTTCCGAACCTGATACATAAACTTCGGTGTCAGCTTGAACTTTGCCTTGAAGATTTTTCTTCGAAATTGGATTTTCTGCAGTTAAGATAACGTATTGACCTGGTGGAAGCATGCTGTGTAACTGAGCAGCAAAGGCAGCATAGTCTTCATTCTTAACACTTTGAATAACTGTAACTTTTGAAGCTTGACCTTGTTGATTCAATTGGTTGATCAATGGTAATAACGACGCAATACCACTTCCACCACTGATGAATACATAACTACCGGCATTAGCACCGAGTGAGAAGCTACCAGCTGGAGCTGAAACTAAAACCGTGCTATCTACTGGATATTTATTAACGATTTCTTCTGTTGTAACTGTATTTTGATCGGTTTTGTTTCCGAGTTTCAAAGCGATTTTATAAGTGTTACCATTGTATGGTTCAAGAAGAGTATAGTGTCCATTGTTAGCAACACCTTTGACAACAACACGAACTGTAATATATTGGCCAGGGTTGTATTTCCATAATTGTCCTCCATCTTGACGAGCGAGTGTGACAACATAGGTTGGTCCACTTGCAACAACATCTTTGGCAACAACAGTAAAAGGAACGAAACCTTGATCAGCTGGATTATCACCGAGTTGAGCATATAGTTCTTTTTCTTTGGCGATAAATGTTTGTGCCATCGAGTCATACAAAGCTTTCCATGCAGCGACAACTTCAGGTGTAGCTTTTTCATCTAAAGCATCGACAATTGCTTGAACTAAATATTCACCAACAACTGGGTAGTTGTCTGGTCGAACACCAACAGCTCGATGTTTGCTTGAAAGACGTGACATTTGTGGTACCAAAGCATCGGGGCTATCGAGATTGTCGACGAAAGCAGCAATGGTAGCGGCAAATGCTTGTGGTTGTTTGCCTGTTGCTTGATTTGTTGGATTGAAGAAATTACGATATTCAGGATGAGCTTTGAATAAAGCAGCATAGAAACCGGTCATTACTGCTCGTCCATAATCTTTAAGAACGTAGACAGTTTGTTGAAGAAGTTGTTTTTGTTCGTTTGTAACAGTCATTGTATTGGTTCTTTTCTGTTGTTATTATGAATATAATCGAAAAAAAACAGAAGATCTGTGTTTATATATACTATTACAGAGTAAATGCGCAGAAACATATTAGGAACTTTCGACACGCTGACCGAGTAAGTTGATAGATACTGAAAATAGTTATTATTATTATTAGAAATATGGAAACAAAAGACATTATCAACAAACGATGACAGATTTTTGAAGAAGAAAATAGCAACAAATGTAGAAAGATTGGTAAATACATTTAGGTCAATATGTTCTTCAATAGAATATTTTTTTTTTGCAATAAAACGAAAAAAAAACTTATTGGATGATACTTTATCTAGTGGTGAATTTAAATCGTAAATAAATAAGCAAAATGTTATCTCTTTTTCTTTTTCTTTTTTTTATTAAAGATGAGTGAGAACATCGTTCGTAAGTAACATATCTCTTGTATACTCGTACAAACATTGTTTTTTTTTCTGGTAAATAGAAACAATTCAATCGTCAATTTTCATCAAAAACAATGGTTTTGAATCATTAGAACTTTCATCGAATGATTGGCTTATTCCATCATTTGTTAGTATTAAATCTATTTATTTCTATGATATTCATCGATGGTCATTCCATGGCAAACAACCGAACGAAAACTTTCTCAACATTCCACAGCTCATTTCGAGTTTAAAGAAATTACTTGATTTTTATCCATTATTGAATGGAACTTTGGATTCGGTCAATCACAAAGTTTTACTCGAACATAATAACCATGAAGACAAAGGTGGTATTCTATTTGTTTCGACAGAAGTTAATATACCTCTCAGTGAATTATCATTATCAACAAAAGATTTTGTCTATGATAGAATTCTACCAGAAACACTTCAATTGATTAATACTGGTTATTTAGATGTATTATTTCATGTTCGTCATACTCGATTTCAATGTGGCAGTGTAGCATTAGGAATTAGTTTAAATCATCGACTTGCTGATGCTCATTCCTATTTTCAATTAATCAAAGATTGGGTACGATTATATCAAAATTCGAATTATCAACCTGATGTTTGCCATCAACGATCATTACTTCAATTTACATCCGATTCCAATCATCATCAAAATTCAACTGTTAACAAGTCAATAACATCACCGAAAGAGATTGTTGTTAATAATTTTCGATTTTCTATTGATGAATTAACAAAAATGAAAGCCGATGCATTAACTCATCAATCGTCAAATGTCGATTATCTTTCGACGTTTGAAGTTCTAACAGCTCATATCTATCAGCATGTTACATTGGCACGTCGTTGCTCGTCCGATTCGACAAGTAAACTTTACATTTCAACAGATATTCGTCCACGTTTAACACAACCAATTCTTCCATCGACATATTTCGGAAATGCAATTCTACTTCCTCATTTAGAAATATCCGTAAAACAATTGACTGATCTTACTCATGTGGGTGTATTAGCAAGTCAAATACATGATGTTATTAAACAAACAAATACGGAATATATTCGTAGAACATTATCATGGATAGCATCACAAGAAGATAAACAAAATATCGTACGAAAATGGATGTTAAATGAAGAAGATCTTCTCATATCTGCTTGGAATAAAATGGGAATGTATTCCAATGGTGATTTTGAGAAGGATACTTATCCTTGTCGAATTATTCTTCCACCAAATACAAAATTCGGTGGTGTTTGTATGCTTTTTTCAACAGAAATCGATGATGGTAGTATCGATGTCATTCTTGGATTAGAAGTCAATGAAATGAAACGATTAGAAGACAATGCAAACTTTAGAAAATATCGTTTAGAATGAAATCTTGTTTCATTTATTTCATTATTCTACACTATAAAATAAACTACCACTACAACTTCTTATACTGCATGCATAGAAGACTAAAATATTTAAAGGATAAAGGAAAAAAAAGAGGGTTCTCTTTAAAAGTCAATAATACCAGATGCTTATTGTTTCTTGATGCTTTTCAATAAACCGAGTGTAGGTTCAATTGATTTGACGTGAACTTGTGATGATTTAACATTAGCACCGACAAGAGCAGCTTGAGCCAATTCAATAAACATTTCTGAACCTGATACATAAACTTCGGTGTCAGCTTGAACTCTGCCTTGAAGAGTTTTCTTCGAGATTGGATTTTCTTCTGTTAAGATGAGGTATTGACCTGCTGGGAGGATGTTGTGTAATTTAGCAGCAAAAGCAGCATAATCTTCATTCTTAACACTTTGAATAACTGTAACTTTTGAAGCTTGACCTTGTTGATTCAATTGATTGATTAATGGCAATAATGCAGCAATGCTGCTTCCACCACTGATGAATACATAACTACCGGCATTAGCACCAAGTGAGAAGCTACCAGCTGGAGCTGAAACTAAAACTGTGCTGTTGACTGCACGGTTGTTGACGATTTCTTCATTTGTAACTGTGTTTTGATCGGTTTTGTTTCCGAGTTTCAAAGCGATTTTGTAGTTGGTTCCGTTGTATGGTTCGAGAAGTGTGTAATGTCCATTGTTGGCAAAACCGTTGACTTCAACACGAACTGTAATATATTGACCGGGATTGTAGTTCCATAATTGTCCTCCATCTTGACGAGCGAGTGTGATAACATAGGTTGGTCCACTTGCAACAACTTCTTTGGCGACAACAGTAAAAGGAACGAAACCTTGATTGGCTGGGTTCGAACCGAGTTGAGCATATAATTCTTTTTCTTTGGCGATAAATGTTTGTGCCATCGAGTCGTATAATGCTTTCCATGCAGCGGTAACTTGAGGTGTACCTTTGTCACCTAAAGCATCGACAATTGCTTGAACTAAGTATTCACCAACAACTGGATAGTTTTCTGGTCGAACACCAACAGCTCGATGTTTGCTTGAAAGACGTGACATTTGTGGTACCAAAGCATCGGGACTATCGAGATTGTCGACGAAAGCAGCAATGGTAGCGGCGAAAGCTTCAGGTTGTTTGCCTGTTGCTTGATTTGTTGGATTGAAGAAGTTTCGATATTCAGGATGCTCTTTGAATAAAGCAGCATAGAAACCAGTCATTACTGCTCGTCCATAGTCTTTGAGAACATAGACAGTTTGTTGAAGAAGTTGTTTTTGTTCGTTTGTAACAGTCATTGTATTGTTATTGTAAGATTGAAGAAAAGTTGGTTGTAATCTCGAAGAAGCAAAGTTGTGCTGAATGAAGATTCAGAGAAAATATATCTGCTTATATACCTCCATAAAAAAAAATACGTAGAACAAAATGGGAACATTCGACACGATGACATTTTTT
>Ga0209922_103119_pt1 | contig 13518 bp, 16 predicted proteins | sample ThiBiot_500_biof_FD_183946 | JGI IMG/M metagenome (GOLD analysis project Ga0209922, IMG submission 183946) | Wastewater bioreactor microbial communities from Cape Town, South Africa - Thiocy_expt_500_biof (SPAdes) | ecosystem: Engineered > Bioreactor > Thiocyanate-remediating > Anaerobic-Aerobic ...
CGATTAATTCATCTAAACTATCGTTGGATAGTAATTCATACTGATTTATTGATAATGACTAGAAGATAGGAGAGAATTGACGATGAAAAACAACAAAGATGAAGTCTTATCGATACTTGTGAATTCTTTTTTGATAAAGATAAAGAAGAAAGACGTTGTATAAATGAAGAATCATTGGATTCGTTGAGAAGAGTTATGTCAGGCGATGCAGGAGTTATAGGAGTCGGTGGAGCAAGTAATGGACGACGAGCTTCATTCGCTTGTTGTCGAATTCTTTCAATGGCTTTTCGTTCCCATTCAGCAATTTGATCTAAATGAATTTGCCGATCGTATCTTCCTATTTCATTTTCCGAATTATAATGCCGATGGATGACACTATGTTGACCACAAAATACTTTCTGACAATCTATAGAATAATGAGTAATGTAAACTAAATATCGAGAATTCTAACCTTGACAAATAAACCATCCTTCGTTAGTTCTATGTTCCTTTTGTGGACAATCGATACATTGTTCAGGTTTATTTCCTATCGCATACATTTTTTTTATCTGAAACTATAACTCGATCAGATTTAATCAATTGTTTTTCTGTTCTTTTATTTTAGAAAAATATTTTTTGTTCGTGATTAATTTTAAAAAAAAAGAAAGAAAATATTTGTGATCAAAACACGCCAAGACACTTCAATGATCGTTCCAACCGCCACGTACGTAATTCGGATTATATTTGATTCCGTTTCGTTCTAATAAAGCTTTGAATGCTTGTGGATCACGACGTTCTAAATCTTGTTGAAATCTTAATTCACCGGGTTCCCAAAGTGTTCCATTCGTTCGAGCTCGTTGTTTCATATCTTTTTCATTATGACCTTGTTCTTTTGTTCGCCAATTCCACCAGATTCCGCATTTGGCACATTGAATTATATTACAAAGACCTTTTTCTTTCAAAGTCAAATGTCGACAAGTTGGACATTCACGTAATTCTCCGGATTTAATCATTTGTTTAAATTCTAATCGTATGAAAATGAAAGAATAATTTCAAAGAATAAAAATCAATGGAATTGTTTACCAATATCAAGATCACCGTCTACACCTTTTTCTATCGTTTGTTTTTTATTACAAATTTGACATGTGACCTGTTGTTTCTTCGGTGGACCTATTTGAAGAAAACCACCTTTCTGACAATGAATACAAGTTATAAAATTCTCATTTCGAGATAATTTTTTCAACATATACGTTGTAAAGAATGTTAGAAGTTCATCGTAAGTTAAACCACCATCTTGAGTGATATTATCAGCATGACATGGAATCGAACAGGATTCAGCTGGACAAGGAATCCAAGGTAGGATTTCGCTATCACGAATACGAAGAGATAAAAAACGATTGAAATCATTAACACAAATGACACGATGACCGCAAGTCTACAATAATATGTTGTTGTTGTTGTTATTGTTTTTTTTTTCGTTCGAAGAGAGTGAAGTTACTTTCATTGTAACCATCGGAGTTTCTTCATCGAGACAAATTTGACAAGCAGGAAATGTTAATTGACCATCGGATTGATCGGGTTGGTATTGAAGAGAATTGAAAAGTTCATGAAGAATATCACATAATTTTTCTCGTGTAAATGCATGTTTTTCTTGTTTTTGATCTTTCATCAAAAGTATATATTCGTTATAAAACTGATTCAATTGCTTTTCGTCCATTGGCTTTTCTACTGCATCGGCTTTTTTTGATTCTTTGACATCTGTTTTCGTTTGTGTTTGTTCTTTATTATCTGGTACAACAACAACATCATCATCATCATCATCATTGTCACTTAACTCTTGTAAAAATCTTTTCAAAAACTCTGATCGGCTGACAAAAGCCGTGTTACACGCCGCACAAGCTAAAACATTCGATTTCGTTTTTTTTTAAATAGAAATGATAAAAAAAATGACACACTCTGAATGTCATAACCAACATTTATATATCCACATTGACGACATGTTTTCGTTCCATCACCTCGTCGATCATTTGCAAGAGCAGCAGCAATCGCTGCATCTTTTTCCGAAATATCATCATGAAAAAACGGATTACGTGTGTTGCACTAGATTGATCAATGATTAGCAAACAAAGAAAATGACAAATGAAAATCTATACCAATTCACAAACGGGTCTCTTTATCGATTGAATCAATGTGCATGCCTCACATGTATATTCATTCGATGTTTCACTCATATTTATCTACAATAGAAACTACGTTTATCTATTCTATTTTCGTTAGTTGTCGTCGAAAACGGACGAGTACGGAAATCATTATTTATTTACAATTGTAGAGCGAATATGAAAAACAAAATTATTGAATTAATGATTAGATTTTTTCGAGTAAATCGTCGGCAGTTTGAGATTCTTCAGGAAGAGACGGTGTTGTCAATGTTGGTGGAATGCCAGCACCAGCATGACTTAAAAACGGACGAGTTGAAATCGAATTTGCACCGGTTACATATTTTCGTCTGGAACAAAAAATTTTGTTGTGTAATCTGATACGAAAATGGGTTTTTTTTCTTCAAATACCTTTGATGATGTTTGCTCATTGTCGAAGGTTTATAATCCATTCGATCGTCACCTAAATCGAGTAAACTATCTTGACTTGGATCGATGCTAATTTCCGATTGTGTTGCTAGACGAATTGGAATTTGAATCTAAAATTTCAATAACTCATTCATTGAACACAGAACACTTCTCTCTTTGTTGTTACTTCATGAACTTCATTATCATCCATAAATTGATCTTCATCTCCACTTGTATCCGTATCACTCATTGCATTTCGATCTCGTTTTTTATCACCATTTGTTTGATATTTCATGTCATTCAAAGACGTGGTTGTATGTATTGGCGATGTGCTTCGAGCACGTAGATTAGCGAAAGCATCGTTCGAACGTTCGTCATCCGTTCCACTTTGACATTCACTTCGACTACCTTCATCATCGGACTGCTCACGGACACGTCCTCGAGTGAATTGATGATCATTTTCATAGGATTCAATCTGATGTTTTAGTTTAACCAATTCATCTTTTTTCGTATTCAAAACAAGTACGAACTAAAACACAAAGCATTCTTCTCATTCCAAAGAACAACAAAAAAGAAAGAGAGAGGGACGATCATTATCATAAATGAAACAATAAATTTTCTTTTCTTTTTTATATTCGTCATACTTTCTAATAGAAAAAAAAGCAACGAGAAATGATTGTACTCTTTCGTTTTTCTGATTTAATTGACAAATAATTATAAAAAATGATTGATCGATTTTTTGCACGAATAAGGTACAAAACAATTTCTTTCTCCTATTGACACTTGGTCATGATAATCATCGACACAATTCCATTTTGTTGGTAAGCAAAAGAACGAAAACGAACTCAAACAACAAATATTCGCCCACGCAAACTAACAACAACAGCAAAATAATAGAAGAACGTAAAGGAGAGAAGAAATCCTTCAGACATGACTAATGGAGAGTTATGACAAAACAGAAATTATTTTCAGTTTCTTTATGGTTTCAATCGACTACACAAACATATCATGAAGTGTCTTCTCCTTGATATGAAAACGGTAGGAAGATCTCAACATTTATCATGAATCGATTGTACTTCGTTTCGTAGAAGAAGTCCTGTTGTCATTGTGACATCATTTTTTTATTTTTCCTTTTGATTAGACGAAAAAAAGAGAAAGAGTTAAATAAATATAAAGGTCTGCTACGTTAAATAGATGCGAAAATACTCGAACGTAATAAAATCAATATACACTCATACGTATGCAAAAAACGACTTGAGAGATTTATTATTCGCATATAGGCACTGTGTTTTTTTGTCGTTTTCATTTCAATATTTTCATTATAATGTTACTTTTTCTGTCGAATAGTTGTAATCGTTCTCGAAAGAAACTATTCAACTCTCACATCTCTTTACCGGTGAGTACAAAATCCTTTTTCGTCATTTGTTTTTTTTCCGAATGGTTTAAACCCAACTAGTTTGATGAGCTCGACACCGCAAAGATAAATAAAAAAGGAAATCGAATGATGACGTGTTTCATCAGATAGAATATGTTTGATATATAAATAAAACGCGTAGATTCAGGTGAAAACGAAGAGTATACGTAGTAATTACAAACGAATACAAGAGAACAACGTTGGTTCCTGTTATGACGTTCGATCATTTAACCGCCTACTTGCAAAATTATTATGACTGTTTTCAAGAAATAGTACGTAAATATGTTCTTAAGTATCGTGAGTTCTTATGACTAAGATTGACAACATGCAATTCGAAGTCGAAATAAAAACGAAATCGTTCCAGTTGACTTATCTCAATCGATCAAAAATTCATTTCATGTTCGTTTTCTCTTTCACCTTGATCGAAAATATTCTATTCTATATCAAGTTGTTTATTACTGACATAAAAAAAAAACGCCCCCATTTAGTATATACGTCTTGACAGAGTAATAAATACCTCTTATGCACGTCAAAAGAATAACAAACTACGACTTCTTGTAAATAATCTTTTCTTATTTTTAGTTTCGTAGCTACAGTGATAATGAAATTCTTCAAAAATCTCTAACTAAATCCGATCAACGGCCGATCGACGTCTTCTCCTTAGTCATGCCATCCGAAAAAAAAGCACTTCTCTCACTAATCTGTCCGATATGTTCGTTGCCAATGATCCAACCAACAATATTACCATGTCAACACACATTCTGTTTTCATTGTTTACAAAATCTTCAACAAACACGAACTGGTTCATTGCCTGTCTACTCGAATTCTCATTCGTTGTCCAATGAAAATCAAATTACAATCATCACCTGTCAAACATGTTCTCGTACTCATCGAATCAATTCTCTGCATGATCTCGAAGAAAATCGTTCGATTGAATTTCTCATCAACACACTTCTATGCGAAACTTGTCAGAAGCTGTTCCCATCCAATCAACTTGACACTTGTCTTCATTGTTTCGAAGTTCTCTGTCCGAATTGTTACGATGATCATTTGCATTCGCATGAAATCAACTCGAAATCGAGTCAAAACAAATCATCCATCGAACAAGTCAAACCGAGTTCGCCGTTGATTGAAAAAGAAAATCTCGATCTGATTCAATCGAAGAAGAAAAACAACAGTTTCCTACGACGAATTATTCATCCAGCTCGACATCGTCGAAACGATAGTTCATCATCAACAAAATCAAACAAACAAATCGAATGCGTCAAAAAAGTCTTTCGATCGAAATCAACGTCTCCGGTTCGAGTCGAACCGAAACAACCGACAACACCCGTTACACCCGTCCGAAAATTTCTCAATCTTCACGATCAATACGAACACACCAGTGAACACATCGCACAAAGTAAACAACGACAATCCGAATTAGATTTTACTGTCAAGAAACTAATCGAAATGTTAACTGTCAAAACCAATGAAAATCTTCAACAAATCTCGATCTATTGGCTGTTTATTAAAAAACAAATGCTTCAACAATATCAAACAAAACACAATCGTTTCTCCGTATTCGATTATCTGATGAATAAAACTTGTTGTTCATCGGATAAATCACAAAAACAAATCGAATTATATCTCGAACGAAACGATGAAATTCACGCTTGTCTTCAAGTTCTCTCGACAACAGTCGGCATCATTGCTCAACAAGAAAATTCCGTTTTAATTAGTCAATTTTTCGATCGAGAAGAACAAACAACCGTTCGATCATTGAAAAGACAATTAGAAAATCTCCTCTCGGCCTATGCCGATGAAGTTTCGTTTATTATCGAACGTATTCGTGTTTATGAAACGCGTTTTTCATCGTGGAAAGATTCGAATCCGATGGAATTGGAATCGATTGCGTATGAATGGACGCAAATCATCGAACATGATTATCCATCGATTATCGAACGAATTTCCAACGATTTTATCAATCAAATTCCACAATTAGAGAAAATTCTCATACGAATGCTAACGAATATGAAAATACGTCTACTAAATGTCAATAATCAACCAACGAGTCGAAGGTCTAGTGAAAGTTAAGATCAAATCTCACATATATTGTTGTTTTTTATGTATAGATTTATAAATAATAAAATAGTTTCTTGTTATCTGTTTACCTTTCGATAAAGATCACTTTCTAATTTATCTTTCATGTCAACCGTTTGTTTGACTGTCTGAAAAAAACGAAGATCGATGATTAATGAGCGGGGAAATTCGAAGTTACTTCAAGTGCTTTGTTCAGCTGACCGTTGATGCGTTTGATTTCGAAGACTTTTTGTTCGTTTGCTGAACGTAAACTGTCCATTTCATCGATGATATGATCCATCATTTTAGCTAAGATCTTCAACGAACAATCGAAAATCAAATTCGATTAGTTTTGTTTTTACTTCTTCGATGGGTCGTTCTTGAAGTTCAGCATAACCGATGATTTTCAATGAATTGAGATCATCGACCACGGCTTTCCAAACAAACTAAATCGAAAAACTATGAAAACATCGATTGAATTTTTTGTTTGTGTTACGTCGAGTGTTTTTTTGTCGGATCTTTTGCAATTGAAAACGTAAGTTTTTCCGTCGGCTTCGGCGTGATTTCCTCGAGAAAACGCACGTTGCGTGTGAGAATAGAATGTGTCTTGTTCTTCACGAGGAAATTTCTTGGCTAAAGTTCGAACTTGTTGTTGATTGACTAGAAGAAATGATGATTTTAATCAATTGAAATTGATGTTTGCGTCTGAGATTTACGTGTTCCGACCCAGCCGAATTTGAGATTGGTGATTTGCATGAGAATTGTGTTCGTTCGTTCATCGATCGAGCTTTTTAGATAAAAACGATCGCCAATATCATCGACGAATTTAATAAAATAAGTGAAATCATCGTCCATCGATCGAGACATTCTCACAATCTGAAGACACACAAATGACATTTTTTTATTGATCAAGACAAACAAACAAACGAAGCAATATGATACAAAAAAAAACAGCGTGTCTTTTATTTTGTCCAACTGACTTTAGGAATATCATTATATTCAGTGAGACTATCTAAATGAGCGTTCAATTCTTCGACTCGTTCTTTATGCGATTTAGCTGCTTTTTGTAGGATTTTTTGTTCGGCTCGTTTTTCCATCGCTTGATCGTAGGCGATTTCAGCTGGCGTACGAAGATCACGACGAATTGGACCTGCTTTGTCGAGAGCACCTGCTTGAGCTGTTGAAGGAACATGTTCCATTTTCGACGACGGTGCTTCAATTGTATTCGAAGATTTCGATTTGGATTTATGTTTGTGTTTATGTTTTTTCGAGATTTTACCACTTTGAGTTGCACTTGATGAATCGCTTTTTAAACGAAGACTTCCACCAGCAAATGAATAAGCTGAAGACATGATTTCGATTGAAAAATGCAGATCAAGCGAAATTAGGAAGAAAGTGAAAGAAACAACAAAGTTTTGCTTGTAATATGTTTCACAACGAACGTGAAACGATTGGTTCGTGATGTTTAACCGTTGAAACGCATATTTAGATGTCGCTAGTTTCCAAGTGGAATACACAAGTCGAGATATTTGAGGAGATTAAACAGATTTCTTCAAAGTTTTGTAGTTAGAATAAAGATTTTTTAAATATTTGTCGAGTTTCGTTTTCATTTTCTCTCTCTCCGAATGATTAGATATTACATTTATATTTTCTGGTTTTATATCAATGAAATGCTTGTTGAAATCGTACAACGACGAATTTCAGCTGGTTTAGGAATGTTCTATGGATTCATCGTTTTAGAACTACACGTTCTATTGAAAATCGTTTGGTATACATTCGTTAAATATTGCCATGATCCAACAACGTATGGTTTCAATCAAATCAATGAAGAGAATTGCAAATATCGACCTATTTTGCTATTACATGATTCTATGGGTTTTTCATGGTCGTATTTAGGAGACTTAGCAATGGTAATTAAAAAAGCGGATCGATCTGTTTTTGTGTTGAACTTGGAATTTGGTTTATCTGCAAATGAAAAATGTAAAAGAATTTTGAATAAAATGAAAGAAATACAACAAAAATATTCAAATTTAAATTCAAACATTGATCTTCAATTTCATCAGAATGAAAACAAAGGAAAAAAGTTATTATATACTATTGCTGAAGAATTACCTATGAAAACTTCATTGATTGATATCGTTGCACATTCAAATAGTGCAAAAGTTGCTCTTTGCTCTCTTTTTACTGAAGATTGTTCGTATTTGGATGAGCAAGGCAATTTAAAATTTCATTCAACAAATTTACAAATAAATAAATACATTGGAAAGATCATAACAATAGCATCTCCTTCAAGTCGAATAGAAATCAATTGGATGCGTCGAATGAGTAAATTCTACGATCTATATAATATCAATGCGGAATTCGATGCAATTATGAATAGGAAAAAATGTGATTTAGAAGAAGACCTTCCTGAAAATGTTCGATATATCTGTGCAGGACATTTTGGAATTGTGTTTAATCAAACGACATATAATCGTGTTGTGCAATTTTTACGTGATTAATTCTTACTTGTGACTTGCCTAGACATAAATAAAACTCGTAAATATTTTATTTGACTTTTATGACCGTGTAATGAATCGGTCAGGGAGAAACGAATCAAATATTTTGATCGGACACTTGTCTGAATTTTCTTTTCAAGACACCAAACATATCACCTTTAATCCCAAGTGTACCATACGTAAATTATCAAATTTTTCTTAATAAGTAAAAAACGAATGTTTCCCTGTTTTCAGGCCCAAAGTATCTTGGTATTCGCACACACTTGAATAGTGACATTAAGATTATATCGACTAAACATAATTGAGCAAACCCTATTTTCGAATTAATAAATTCTTCTGTTGGTGGCCATTCAAAACGAATAAGACGTGTTGATAAAATTGTAAATCGAGCTTAACCTTCGCAAACTACCGTTGATCGATCACCCACTGCAATAAGTAGCAAACACACAAAAAATACCAATGAGACCATCAGTGTTGCCAGTCGTTTTTTCTCATTTTAAAATATTCTTATCACGTACGCACATTTCTCTCTCGCTCTCCTTCTTATGCTTCTTTAAGTTTGTTGATAAAACAAGAAACGTTAGATGACAATCGATATTTTGAACAAATTTTCTATCCCTTACTCTCAAACTGATTAGAGATAATAGTTTCTCTGCCGAGAATTTCATGTTATCAAAATCAAATAATCATTAATTTATTGGTTATCCGAATAAATACAAAAAAAAATACTTTAAACAATTGTAGCACAAAATTTTCCTAAATCATTGAGAGAATTACTGCCGATACCAACAGAGAACAAACTTTCATTCGACTGTTTTCTGCTACCACTTAATTCCATCGAGTTTCTCGAGTTGCTTTCCGGAACAGCCTACCAAAACTTAAATAAATACAATTTCTAGCTATTGATGATTATCTTACCTGGGGAGACGTATCTGATTTCGTCTCATGAAAATCCGATCTCTTCGTTTCACTCTTGTTATACAAACGATGAGCATTAATTCGATGATGATGAGAATTATTCGTCAAAAAACGTGGATCATGATAGATAATATTGGTTGCTAATTGCGGACCGTATTCAAGTGTATCAGACTGTGCAATATATCGATAAGTTGCTGAATCATCTGAATCCGAGGATTCATAATTCCAACCAGAACCAATATTTCGAGAAGTATTTTGGTAATTTACATTCTCGTCTTGGTATGGATAACTTCCATTTCTTCCGATACCATCACGTCGTGTATATGAACGATTCGAATTCATTTCCATCTGGTTATTAAATGACTGCGGCTGGCGTGGTGACGATCGTGCTGCCCTTGTTGTAATATTATTACCATTTGCATTCACTGATTTTTTCTTGCTCATACAGAAACAGCATAGTAAATTGGGCATCTGAATGAAAAATTTATTATTTCGACAAACAGTAAATCCTAAAATAATGTCTCTCGGCCTATGGTAAGAATGATAGTGTTTATATAATCACAAGGGCCGAGTGAATGGTAAACAAAGGGACATTGTTCTATATATTATATCAACAGATAGATATAATGGAAAGAATAACTAAATCGGTTTGTTAAAGAGGACGCTATGCTCTGTTCCACGACTCTGGTTACCGATAAAAGTTCAATGAACATAAGCGAATGAACTTTTTCTTTCCTAATAATTTTTTTGGCCAAAACGATTCTGTGTCAAGTTTGCTCAATTATCACACCAGTTGATAACGTCCGAATGAATGACATTACTGACGAAAAAATGTAGCAAACAGTAGAAAAGTCACAAATATCTAGCTTGGCTTAATTCCAATGGATATTAGCAATAGAAACAAAACAATTAAATCGCTATATATTCATTTTTTGCAGAAAGCTGATTACTCTTTCCACGTCGTACATTAAATACTAAGAAAGAGCTGTACTATACGAGATAATTATAAATTTTACCTTTAAATTGATATTTAAATGTATATTATAAGTGACGTTGTTTTGCATATTGTTGAGATTATTAGTTGTTAAGGAAATTGAAGCAATGTTATTCGATTCCTTTTTCATATGGATAACTTTTTTCTATATATATATATATATATATATATACGTTCTCACCTACATCATAATTGGACGACTAAACGGACGTCTATTGTTGTTCCAATTAAACGGCAGAAGTGAAAAAGGAGGTGAGTTCATCGATGTGAAGCTACCACGACGGAGCTAGCACGACGAAACGAAAATTTCTATAAAACTTTTTTCAGAAGTATGTCCGGTTCATAAAAACGAGTCAGTCCGATTCAGAATTTAATTCTGCATCGAATGGTGATACTTTTATCCACCGGACATGCTTTGGAACTTTTTTCACCTTTATCCTTGTTTTTCTTGCTTACAGGTGAGAAAAATCCATATAATTTTTTTAAAAAGTATGTCCGGTGGATAAAAGTATTACCATTCGACGCAGAATTAAATTCTGAATCGAGTGAACTCATTTCTATAGGCCGGACATACTTCTGAAAAAAATTTTACATGAATTATCGTTTCGTCGTGGTAGCTCCGTCGTGCTAGCTTCACACTGATGGTGAGTTCATTATAGTCAGACATCTTCTCAATTCCTATCGATTAACGTTCAGGTGTGAATAAATCATAAATGAGTGGATCATATTTTTAAAGCCATAGTACCTTGTTACTGATACATATAACTCATTTGTCTATACATTGACAATAACGTGGATACCAACTGAATCTGATGAGGGTATTCATTTAGTTTGTTATGTTTCTGTATGTTTTGCTATTATTATAACAAAATGGCATTTTTCAAATTTCCTTTTTTCTACAGATGGACAATATTGGACAACAATTTATATCGAACTGCGTTATGTAAATGATTTAACTGATCTGTATGAATATGTTCTTGGAATGAGTTGTTTTTTTGCAACGATTAAGTTAATTTCGATTTGTCAATACGATCGACGTTTATCGTTATTTATTCGAAATGATTTTATTGAAATTTAACGGCAAAGAATTGGCGACGGTTGAGCCGATTTTGGGACCTATTTGTTTTAGTTTATTTATTCTGCTTGTTGTCTTCGTTTGCATGAATATGTTCGTGTCGATAATCAACGATAATTTTCGTTTGACAAGAGAAAATCGAGACGATGATCAAGATATTTTCTCGTTTATGTTCAAGAAAATATTCTATTTCACAGGTTTGAAACGGCTGAATCAGCGAGAAAAGTATGAAATCTACGATGCACATATGAGACAAGAATATTTCCAACCAGTTGAATGTTTTCCTGAGAAAATCGATCAATTATTTCAAGCACTGAATCAAGTTAGTTTTTGTTTGAACTTTCGTTTGAAATTAATTTTTTTTCTTTGAAGATTTATGTTAATCAACATCGTGCTAAGAAAGACGAAATATAAATTCAATGTATTTGAACTCTTTTTAATCATTTTCTGCTTTTGTATGCTCATCTGTGCTGCAAACAATAAAAAGGACATTTTTAATAAAAACTTTTTTTTATCAGAATTCTTTTTTTTGGTAACAGAGCTTTTATCGTTATCGATCTGTATAATATCAATGCTGAATTCGATGCAATTATGAACTGGAAAAAATGTGATTTAGAAGAAGACCTTCCTGAAAATGTTCGTTATATCTCTGCAGGACATTTTGGAATTGTGTTTAATCAAACGACATACAATCGTGTTGTGCAATTTTTACGTGATTGATTTTAAAACATGGAGTTACGACTGTGTGTGAAATGGTTTGTTTTTATAAACTCTTTTACGCAAAAATAAGAACATTTTTAATAAAAAAAACTTTTTACCGAAATGGTCTGAACCTTTTTTCCCAAAGGAAGCATCAATCATATGCAATTTAAAATTATGTGCGTGTCTTTGATCGTTAGGAGAAATGAACTTTGTTTTTAAAAGTACCGAAAATTATGATTTTTATGAGTTCATAGTTTCAAAGAGTTTGTATGAGAACCGACTTGCATATCATTATTTATTAATTGATTTCCGTTTTCGTACGTAAAGAATGAACTTTTTAAAATAATGAAGCAAAATAATAATTAACTTAAGTATTAGACGAACATCTAAGATTCAATTTGACATTATTTATTTTTCATTTCCTTAACAGTTTCACTTGGTGAGTAGTCATTTCAAGAAAATCATGGAATGGATGATCATATTCAGTAGTTTTATATTTACAACGAATGCCTTTCAACCGGCAATATCAAATTTGAACACAAATGGATATCAATTTCAACCTGTGAATTCCATTGAACTTCTTACAACATCCTACAATATTCGTACGATTGCTCAATGTGCCATATTATGCTATGCAAATGGTTTATGTCGAACATATGATTATGATTCCAATTCACAACAATGTCGACTCTTCGAAGCATCCTTTGACATTGGTACTCTTCAATCAACGTCTGTGTCAACAAATATAGTTGGCTGGTTTGATATGGATCCGTCATTATTCAGTTTGTATAATGCACCAGCGAGTCAGTGTAGTGATAATCGATATCTCTACAGCAATACGATATCGAATCTATGCGAATGTTTGGTTCACACATTTTGGAATAATTCAATGTGTATTAATCAAAGATTTGCCGGTGAAACATGTGCAAATCAGAATTGGTGTCGAAATGATCTGTTAATTTATTGTGTTTCAAATATTTGTATTAGTAAGTTATATCTATTGCCACATCTTGCATAAATAAGTATTCTAATTTATTTCTTTTATTAGCTAACTCAACAACAACCACAACCACAACCACTACAACCACTACAACCACTACTACAACAACAACTACAATATTACCAAATGTAACATTATTAAGCATTATTAATCCATCTTCAACTAGTTTTCCATCATATACTTCCTATACTTATACGTGGATTGCAACAAGTTCCTCAGCAACGTTATCCTTTTTTTTCCGTCATGATCCTGGCGGTTGGCTATTTGACGACGTACAGGTTTATCATGGTTCTACACAGTTAATAACTAATGG
>Ga0209922_103137_pt1 | contig 13453 bp, 10 predicted proteins | sample ThiBiot_500_biof_FD_183946 | JGI IMG/M metagenome (GOLD analysis project Ga0209922, IMG submission 183946) | Wastewater bioreactor microbial communities from Cape Town, South Africa - Thiocy_expt_500_biof (SPAdes) | ecosystem: Engineered > Bioreactor > Thiocyanate-remediating > Anaerobic-Aerobic ...
AAAGGACGGTACTCCAGACATGCGGTACAACTCTTCGAGGGCCGCTACTACGTCTGTCAGTCACGTCACTCGACCGTCGAGCTCTTCTCAACTGCATTACAAAAAAGATGGCACCCTAGATATGCGATATGGCTCTTCGAGAAACATCATGGATAATTATGCGAGTAGAGGTATATTGTCTGGCCACAGAATACCAAGCGATATTCCGGTCACAAGAAACGGCCTTCCGGACATGAGAACAGCAGCTGCTAAACAATGGGTCAAGGAACAAGCGGAAAGCTGCAGAAACGATATCCCGTCTTGGATACCTAAAACTAAAGATGGTTCTCCCGATACTTCGAAAGCAGTAACGCAAGAATATTTTCGATGGAAAGGTGGTTCATCAGCAAGTTGCATCCAAGATCAACGTCTGGTTTATTATTGCGAAAAACTGAAAGATTTACTATTTCGAAAATGTGTGAAAGATGCTCTCGATGAAGATGTTGAAATGCCTCAATACAAATTACTTCCTGAAACACGTGAAATACAATACCAGTTATCAGGCCGCTCAATGAGAAATTCCAGTGGACAGCATGACGAATACGATTTACGTAGTCAAATTTCCGAATCAGTTCCACTCATTCACTATACAGATTTGAATATTAACAAAAATAAAGAGCTAGGCAAGGGTGGATTTGGCGTTGTGTATGAGGGCAGATGGAAAAACCAAACTGTCGCAGTCAAAGAATTATATTTAAACAGATTCACCAGACAGGAGCAGACTTCATTCATCAAAGAAATCAAAATTATGTCGATTTTGGGTGAACATCCAAACTTAGTTTCTTTGTATGGTTATATATTGGAACCACCTTGTTTGGTTATGGAATTGGTTGAATTAGGATCCTTGAGCTACCTACTTCATTATTGTGGCGACCCAAAAATAGAAGCTAAAATAACCGATGGAAGAATAAAGAAGAGACTCATTATTGGAACGATTCTCGGAATGATTCAATTACATACTGTCGGTGTCGTCCATGGCGATTTGAAACCTCCAAATGTTCTCGTGACAAATGACTATACAGCTAAAATAACTGACTTCGGATTAGCCACATTTCGTGGTAAAATATCCAGTTCAATTGCTTCTTCGGTTTTGACTGACGATGGTGCAATAGTCTGCGGTACTGCTGCTTATATGGCTCCTGAACGACTAAATACTTCAATGCCACCGGACTATTCCAGTGATGTGTATTCATTTGCTGTTCTATTGAATGAGGTTATTCAAGAAGAGGAGCCATACACAGGTCAGTATCAAAATTTCGCAGCACGAGGACCATTTGGTGCTGTCAATCATGCACGATTGGGTAATCGACCCCGAATCAAATCACAAACTCCAACTGTTTTGAGGGAACTCATCCAAAAATATTGGTATCGTGATCATCGAACTCGACCATCGTTCGAACAGATTTTTAAAGATATACAACCCCGGCACATTGTCTTTCCAAATTCTGTTCAATTGTAAAGTTTATTTGCTTTAGAATCAAAAGAAAATAACAGCAGTGGCTGAAATCCTTGGGATTCGGAATCCACCCATACGTACGTATATGCATATTATATACAATATAAACAGTGATTTCAAGGAATCAAGGGAAGTCAAGGATGTCAAAGAATCCAGCAGTTGGTATTAGTGAAGAGGCTAAGTTATAGCTTTATGTTCATGTTTATTTTCATCAAATTTCGTTGGCTGTACGGATGGCGATATGAAAAAAATAGTCCGTGCAAATGTTCCCATCGGGAACAAGAGAACATCGATTTTGTAGCAACTAGCAATGATAATTCGATTTTTGTCGAACGTTGTTGATTTGAGTGCAAAGTGGGATTGAGGGTCAAAAGAACATCAATTCAGGAATTCTGTATAAGGATAGGAGAGATTATTCTGATATTCTCAGGTCCCATAGATCAGAGTCCGGACTATCAAGTTACGTAATTGATTTCAGTTTAAAACTTCGTAAAAAAGAAGTTATGTGTCGAGGAAAATATTCCCAGCTATTTTAGATGGCTGATCATAATTCCCCCAGCAGACTCTATGTTCTTCCAAAAAATTATGAAGTTTTTTTTAGATTGAAGCAAGCATTAGCAACAGTATAAAGATGATGAATTTGATCGAAGATCAACTTACATCGATTAATAGTAATCGGCAAATTAATTCAATTTTTATATTTCTTCAACAACGAACAGGATTCACACGTGACCAACTCACTTATTGTAATGTATATCTGTACTTTTTTCTTTAAAATTTCAGTTTTTCTTTTTATTCAGATATATTCGGCATTTTTGTCGTCTATTTAGTCTTTGGTTGGAAAAGTGATTTCTTTTGTAATTTAATTGTATTTCTTATTCCTGTTTATTTATCGTGAGTTTGAAATATTTTCAAAAACAAAATCTACAATATCGTGATAGATCCCACGTTGTCTATGAACTAGCGGGAGTCAATGATACGAAATGGGTACTCTATTGGATTGTTTACACCTTATTTAATTTTCTTGAATATTTCCTATATGATTCTGTTAAAAAATTTGGCCTTTATTGGCTTGCAAAATTTGTTTTTCTTATTTGGTTTATGATACCTGGACCAATAGGTGGTACTAATTTATTGTATAACAAAATAATTCGTCGATCACTCATTTATTTTCGAGTATGTTATACAATAAAAATGTATTAAATTTAAAATTTTCTCTTAGTTTATTGAGGAGAACGATATTGTGGTATCAGACGAAGATGAACAAGATGAAACTAAGAAATTTTATGATGCATTTCCGAATATTGATGATGTCATAAATGAAACAGATCCAAATATCAAAAAAGCAAAAGAATTCACACAATCGATATTAAGCAAGCCGCCATCGGGAGATGTGAATGATGCCAATACGCTATGGCACATTTTCAATAAATTATTAGGAAAGAATAATCAACAATGTTTATTCTATGATTCCGAGCATGGTATTAAACTTCATGATGCATCTGCAAATCTGTCTGATGTAAATTCTGAAGGTAAACCATTTATATTAACATTAAGTAGCAGCGAAGGATTAGGAAATATTAAACGTGTGCATAATAAACGAGATGAATTGAGACTCATTCAATTATTAAATTATAATATCAAACAAAAACAATCTCACTCAGTTCTTGAAGATATAATTCAACGATTATCGCAAGCATATGGCGTGAGTAAACAATCGATTATCATAAAATATGTATATGTTGGATCATTCAACGTCGTTTATACTGTGATGGATTTATCTATCGAAAAAATACAAGAGTTAGTGGAAACATCAGACAAATTAAAAAGACAATTTAGACGATTCATTAAACTTAAAATTCATCCATTACTATATCGTCCAGCATTTGATATATCTCAGTTTGATAAACTTGGTAATAATGTATTTGCTAATCAAAATCAAACTTTTCCAATTGGACCACCTGGACGCACGAAAGTATATACACAGGCTGCTGGATGGACTAGATACGGTTTAAAAGTCATAGGTAGATACAAAGATGATAGTTGGCTACATCCATTTCAAGGTCCAAATAATTGGTATAGAGCTTTTCATGGCACAGGTAATGCAACAAATGCAGATTTTGGTGGTAAAAAACTGCCATCCGACGCCAATTTTGCATGTGTTGATGCTCTGGCCAACATTTATGAAAGTGGCTTTCGTCCGGCTAGAGTTGACGCCTTTGGGCCCGGTGTTTATTGCTCTCCAAATCCTAAATTTCCTGAAAATGGATATGTTCGATCAGTTCCACTAGATACTCAAAATGGAAAGAAAAATTTTAAATGCATGCTACAAGTAGCTGTGAATCCTGATGGTGTCACATTTCATTACAACAACGAAATATGGGTTGTTGCTGATCCTAAAGATATTCGACCATATGGCATATTAATTAAAGAAGCTTGACTGAATGATTACATTTTAAACAGACTTATAGTCAAACCAATATTTCGTATTCATTTATAAAGACTTCGTTTTTCTTTCATAATTCAGAATAAACAAAATTTTACTATCAAATCTTTCTTATAACGAGCTTGAGGGTGAGTTTAATATGAAAGTTCGAATAAGAAAGGGTCTCAGTAGAAGATCCTATTACGAATGAATCAAGTAAAACTCCTCCGCTTGATATGCATAACTTAGTATGAAAGACAAAGAAATAAGAATCATATGAAACAGAATAGGAATCGAACCTATATCTTCCAATAACCGTTTGACTGCTCTACCGCGTTAAGCTATCTATTAAATCATCTTAACTACGAATAGTAGAAACATATCGATTGAAATTTTCGAGAACAACAGTTAAAAGAAACAAAAATCATAATTTTAAATTCGTTATATCACAAAATGTTCATGAAATTCCGATCGAATTGATTCCTGAAAATATTCTATACTTTATCACTAACTATTTTATTCCTTAAAAAAATCACACACTACTATTTTCTTATAGCATAGGCAACTTCGTTAGAAAAACCAATATTGAATAAGACATTTCATGTTATGTCCATGTATCTACCGATAGACAAAAAATAAATAATCTTTCTAGATAAAAAAATTGATTTCCATGGGAGTAAACGTGATGGGATTTTCTTTCATGAGAATAAATACGGAAGCATTCGATTGCATATATATATATAGCTAATGATAATCATATTTCTCTCACAGTAAAATAATGATGAAATTCGTATTATTATTCGTGCTCTTTACTTATGCAATGGCAAGTTCTACCAGAAAACATGATAGTGTTTATGTAACACGTCATGGTGCTTATGAAGCTGGTGCTTGCGAACTTCCAACATCGAATTATGCAGTTCGATATTCAGTAGCATTAGGAACTATTAATTCATTGAAAGATTTAAAATTTCGTCCGGAATTATGTGGACAAATTCTTGAAGTTAATTGCGGTTATGGAACATTGAATCTCATTGTCATGAATTCAAATATTGGTGGTGGTCTTGATCTCTATTCTACAAGTTGGGCTCTATTAACACGTAATTAACTAGGTGGACAAACTTCATGTAGTGTTAAATTATCGTCACGTAATGCATTCAGTTTCAATGGTCCTCGTTGTTTTTACAAACCTGGAACTGATTTTGACAATGCTTATTATCATAATGTGGGTTTACTCAATACAAATGGTCGTCGAGTTATACGTGCTACGATTGATGGTCGACAAGGAGAACATCGTGGTGACAACCCGTATTTTGCATTTGATTTTGGTCCAATTGATGGCAACAAACAAATTATCTTTTATCTCGATGATGGAAGTACAGCTATTGTTTATTTACGAGATTGTGAATATCAAAAACACAATAAATATTGGTTTAGAAATGCACTTGAATATTCTATTTTAAAATTTTAATATACTTCGAAAAAATAAATCGAAAAAGAGAATATTGTGATTGGGAGTGGTATTTCAATTGCGTAACCCTAAATGTAACGAAATAGCACTGCAGAGAGAGAGAGAGTATCTGTTTTTTGATTCTCTTCTGAAGGTGAAACGTATATTTGTGAGTAGTACCTTGTGGTAGCTAAACACTATCTTTTTATTGAGTAAGAATATATGAGAACATATAAATGTGAAAAGAGTAAGACCCACGGTACAGTTCTTGTATTCGGCTTTATATATCTTTCTCTGATATATCAGAGAGAAGAAAAAAAAGATTATATGAGAGGAGCGTAAGATAACAGAAGAATTGGTGATGTAGAGAAAAAGAACGACGCTAGAGAAGATTATGACCTTGAATTTATCATTGTCGTAGTTCCTCATCAATCCCATAATCGATATCATTGTATATATTTTTATTTCGTCACATATGGTTGTCTTCTTGTTTTTCTTCACAAACATTTGTATTTTGACAGATTATTTATTTTTGATAATCAACGTCATCTTATTGATCCAATATCAGTAACGGTACACGTTCGTGTGTCCTATCCCTTTATTGTTTAAACATCAACTGCCCTTCCCTCTTTCTCCTGTCTACTCTTCTACATAATAACATTCATTCCTCGAGATTAACATCGGTGTTAGATGTGACCGGGCAGTTCAGCTGGTAGAGCAGCCGACATGTTATCGGCAGGCCGTGGGTTTGTATCCCACTTCGAACATTATCTTTTCACCCGTGTGAAATCATGTTCACTCTCAACGATCTTGTTATCCGCGGGCAATCGAACATTTTAACTAGTAAAATTACTGTCTTTTACTTTCATCAATTGTCACAGCGAGTTAAGAAAAGTTTTTTTTTCATTTTCTTTGTATTATAGTAACAAGAAAATGTTGTTGCAGGTGATTTTTTCTTTTCTAAGGTAAATAAAATTTTGTAAGTATTCCACTTTGTTACTGGGTTTTTTTTCAACGAATGCTCTCAATCTGCATTTTTTATTGAAGCAAGACACTTATTTTCTCTCGTATTGCATACAATCGTCTATCAAATATCATAAATACGAAAATCAACGTAGTAGTAAGTGATGCAAAAAATTTCTCTGATTAATACGATCGATAAGCTATTATGGAACTAACTTTCAGTATTATACATATACCATTCTGGTGTAAGGATAATTATCATTAATCATATGTATCAGTGTAGATGGTTTTTTTTCGGACTTGAGAACTGTCGAGAATGTGAAATTCTTATTTGGTTGAAAAAATAAAAACTGAAATTGATTTTTAAAAGATGTAATTTTATTAAATTTAATATGAACAAATACCTTAATCGTAAACTTTGAGTTTTAAGATGACGCTTGACGTGTCCAAATGGAAGCAATAGGTTTTCTGATCATTTCCTCATAATTGTGAATCAATACAAGTTTTCGTTATCTAACTATAGTCGAAGAGATCTTTCAGATGTATATTTACATAATCAGCTAAAAATAAACACACACTTTCTTTTCTTTGTTTCCATAGTACTCAAAGACGTGAGTGCATTTCAGACGAACGTTCTCGCTCTACTAATATTACACAGCTTATTTCGCAACTATCAACTGAAGCAAGTGCAGATTTTTCTCGAAGAGATCACTGAAGAAATCATAAGTTATCCTTGCAATACTTTGACTGATGGCTAAAGCAATTACTGTACTGCCCAGTAAGAAAAAAGTTGTCTGGTTCTATCAGTCAAATCCGAACCCTTTCGATCTAAACGAGACAAAACAATGGGAACGGTACTCAGACTTCGAAAATGATTACATTGAAGAAGCCTATCAACGAAAAGAGCAGGAAGTACATTTAAACGACTATGTAATCGATTTCACGCATCAAATTCAATACAAAACAAACGAAAAAGACAAACAAAGACCAATAAAACGTGGAGACATTAGTCTAAGTCAATATGTGAGAGCAGAAAGATTTTCATATCCGGAAAAAGCGGTTTCCTTCAACATTAGTGACGATTATTTCAGCGCTTTTATTGAGCGATGGAGAGATCAGAATAAAGGAATTTGTAAACCGGATGAGGATGATCAATGGTCAGCTATAGCAGAACAAGCAGCTCAAGGTAAAGATTTCCAAACGAGATTTGTGACACTTCAGCAGATCCTTATTTTCACAGGTATTTTGAAGGAAGGTAAACTGCTCAATCAAGATTTCGATGCTCAGAGAATGGCGAAACAGCTAATGCAATGCAGAGATTCAATGCAGTTGCAGGAGTGTGCTGCACGCCTCTACTCTGCTGAATCGTTTCTCTACAAACTGGTCAATTCGTCACTGAGAAATGAAGTAATGAGTAAAGCCAATACATTAGGTCCTTTTTGCTATATATTGTGGATGTATTTACGTTTTGGTATGGACAATGCGTTGGAAACAGTTTATCGTGGCACAACTCTTACGCTTGAGATGATCAACGAGTATAAAAGAGCTGTTGGAAGAAATATTCAATTTCCAGCGTTCACATCCACATCGAAAAGAATAGATATAGCAGAACGATTTGGTAATACTCTGTTCATTATTAAACTTTCCTTTGGCCAAAACGCTAACAATATTTCACATCTGTCATATTATCCAAATGAAGAAGAAGTATTATTAAGAGCTAATTATCAGTTCACAATAGAAGAGGTTAAAACTCGTCCAGGCAGTGACAAAGTTTTAATTTATTTGAGAGAAACTTCTTTTTGAACTTGAATGATATACTTCATTCGGATATTAAAGATGATTTTTTTTTGTCAAAATTTAGCAATTGGATATTGCAAACGCTGCAAAATGAATTTATTAATAGGCTGTGTAACATTTTTCTTACTCTTCGAACATGAATTTTGAGAATCGTCTTTCACCCGATTGGCAATTGTTCGATTCCACATTTGTCGAAATCAGCCGGTCATAATTCGAAGAACTAGCATTCCACTCTGCCTCTTTTTTCTCAAAAACTATAAAAAATTGGATAGAATCATCTTTTTGCATGAGCTTTATTATGTCTGACAATTGGTAAAACTAATTTGATTTCTCGAGTTTCAGAATCAACATCAATATATTAAGCAAACATGTTTTATTAAGATACCGATCGACAAGACAAAGAAAGTAAGTGGTGCATGCAAACGCAGATATGTTTGAAACTGCGATTGAACGCGTTTCTTACTAAATATGTGTCAATACATGAATAGATTCTAATTTATATAACAACTTTGCGCATAAGTCAATCGTTATAGTTGTGTCGATCAGATTTAAAAGTAAACTTTACAATCTTTGTATCCACTCTACATGGAATTATTTTATCTGCTCTAATTGAATGTGAGAACAGCTATAAAATTACTATTTGTCTCTTAAGAAATGCAAATGGTTTTCAATTTTCATTGTAAAGATAGAGTTGTTTGAAAAATGATTGCCTATTTTTCTTGAACAAAAAAAAATGTTGAATAAAATTTTTAAGGAATCGACTGAAGTTATAGAAGTAAATACTGAAAATTAAACAGCCTCATCTCACCCAATACAGTCGTAAGAAGTAGCGTAAAATGAGGATTATGACGACAACATCTACAACAATATTTTTCTTTGCGAAAGATTTTATCTGGTTGAATTTGTACTTGAACCAAATCTGTTGTAACAGACATCTTAATATTTTAAATGTAACTTTTACCTGTTTTGTTTTTCAATTATAATCGTTATTCACTGTGAGAAAAATGTATGAATTATACATCGATTAAGAACCGTTATCTTATTGGATAATATAAACTGATACTATATGTTTATCAAAAAGAAAAGAACATGATTTTGATCAAATAAAAAGTATTTTATGACTTTGAATGTTCGTTTTATAACATATAATTACTAGCAAATAATTAATGATTAGCATTTTATATACGAATCTGGATATAATGAACTTAGTTTTGAAATTCAATTGTATTCTTCAAGGTTCTTTCTAAAGGTTTTTGAAGAACGTACCAAGATAAGAAAAATGTATTTTATTTACATGATTTTTCATTTTATTCAAAAGAAAAATCATGACTTCAGATATAACGTTAAAAAGCAGAGCTCCGAATGGGCTGGGCTGGGCCATAGAAAAGAAGCCCATGGGCTATCAAGTGATTTTACAGCCCGACCCATGGGCGGCTGTTATAATCTAGCCCAGCTCATGGGTTTTCGTTTGAAAACAGACCTGCCCATGGGTCACCCTAAGCCGGGCTGGGTCGAGTTGGGCCAGGTGAAGTCCAGCCCATTCAGAGCTTTGGTCTGTAATGTTCTCAGTTTGTTGCCATTTGTCCTAGATACACACTTTTGCTCTTTGAATTGAGCCAGGACAGAAATGGCCGATTTAAGATTTGAGCATGTTTTCTAACTTATAATTATAAACCGATTTTAAACATTTCTCTAGAGTTTCTGGGCACCATTTTTGGAAACTAAACGAATTCCTAATGCCAAATAAATTGAAGATTTGTATAGTTCTTCGAATCAAGTTCTTATAATCTTATTGAATTAATTTCACGAACTAGAGCTTTCGACACATCAAGTGTCATCGTCAGTAGAGAAAATAAATGAAAAAGATGGAAAATTTCATTTAGAAGATGGCATTATAAGAACTTGATTCGATCAACTATACAAATCTTCAATTTATTTGGAATTTCTTCAAAAAAACCTATGAAATCGACAATTGAATTCCTAATGCATAAATGTTACTCTTATCGAAAACATTCATTAGCATACATATAGTATCATATTTCCTTTAATAACAAAGATAAAACCACTCGATTTCAAGAAATATTCGTCAAATTATAATACAGCAATAGGACTGATATTCGGATACTTGATATTATCTATAAGCACTTTTAGTTTGCCTTCACACATAAATAAACTCAAGATTTTGTGCATTTTTAATGTCTTTTTACTCGAATACATAGAAAAACTTATCTCTACATTGAGACAAAACTCCATGTCTTTATGATCGAATGTCTCTTAAGACACTGTATCATAGCAGAAATTCATTTTAAGACTTCAGATTGGGTTTTGTAATGTATTCCGACGTAATACTATGATTAGTATCAATTACAAAAACATAAATGCATCCGCCATTGTTTTCTTGTGAAAATTATAATTTAAAAAGAAAACATAATTTTAATTATTTCGTTCAATAAAAAAAATATCGATCTATCTTAACCTTGAAAACTAATGGGCGTTATATTTGAAAGGTCCAAGACGTTTTAATACTCGGTAGAATGATGTCCTTTGAAAGGGAAACTGTGAGTCATGAAGGGCTAATAGAATAATTTCTTGTGATGATCCATAATTGCAGCTATAAATACGTTTTCCTACACTTTCGAGTATTCTCTAGAACATCCAATGGTCAGTCAAATCAAAATCAGAACTGAAGTGTCGCGTTACGTCGACAAGCCGCATAAAAGATCTTCTTTTAATTCATCAAAATTAATAATTTTAACGAAAATATGCCTACGTCGAATCTCAAAAACCGTCAATTTTCCAGAAAAATTGGGTTCGATTTTAATTACAGAATAGTACGGCAAACTAATTGTCACTGAAAATAAATCGAAGTCAAACTAATTTTTGTCTGTGCTCGTTCTTCTTAGAAGACATCTACTGATGACGAAACTCACTCGTCGATTTTGTAAGAGGAAAAGAAAAGCGAAAACGATCGGCATTTATTTTCGTTCTTCTTTTTTTTGTTAAAGAATAGTAAAAAGCTCTTGACAAAATAAGGAACACAACAGTGTGCATTAAAAGAAAAAGAAAAGACCATGGCTACATCAAATACAATAATGAAATGCTATGCATGTCGAGAAGAAATAACAACTTATATATGTACGGGATGTTCAAAACATTTTTGTATCTATGATTTGATGAAACATCGTGAAGAATTGAAATTACAATTTCATCAAATTGAAGATCAACGAAATCAATTTGCACAAACTTTGGATGATCAGAAAAGCAATCGAAATAATCATCCGTTAATACAACAAATTACTCAATGGGAACGAATATCCATCGAAAAAATTCGACAAACAGCTGAAGAACAACGAAATCTTATTCAACAATATGCTCAAACGATTGAAGTTAAATTGCGTTCAGTCACTGAAGAAATGCAAAAAACTGTTAAAAAGAAAGATTTCAATGAAATTATTTTGAAAAAACTTCAAATACAATTAGAAGATCTCAAAAATCAACTTTATCAAACAGATTACATTCAAATTAAACAAGATTCATCATCGACATTTATTAACAAACTATTCATTAATATTACTCCAACTACTACAAATCTCAAATGGAAACAACAAGCAACTACGATTGCTGGTGGAAATCGAGAAGGAAATCAATTCAATCAATTCCATACACCTTATGGAATCTATGTTGATGATCAACAACAAACTATTTATGTTGCTGATTATGAAAATCATCGTATTATTAAGTGGAAATTTGGTGAAAGAAATGGTCAAGTTGTTGTTAGAGGAAATGGAAAAGGAAACAGAATCGATCAATTGAATTCTCCATCTAGTGTGATTTTGGATCGAAATAAGAAATATTTGATTATATGTGATGTTGGAAATGAAAGAGTTGTTCGATGGTCATTAGAAAATCAAAATGATAGACAAATTCTCATTGAAGATATTTCATGTGTTGGATTAACGATGAATAACAAAGGAGATTTATTTGTTTCCGATTGTCGGAGAAATGAAGTGAAAAGATGGGAAAAAGATGAAAAACAAGGAACTATTGTTGCAGGTGGAAATGGAAAAGGAGATAAACTCAATCAACTCAACCATCCGGGATTCATTTTCGTTGATCGAGAAGATTCTATCTATGTTTTAGATCGTTTAAATCATCGTGTGATGAAATGGTTGAAAGGTGCAAAAGAAGGAATTGTTGTTGCTGGTGGACAAGGAGGAGCAAATAGTTTGAAACAATTATCGTATCCACAAGGATTAGTTGTGAATGAAAACGGTGATGTTTTTGTGGCAGATAGTTCTAATCATCGAGTTATGTGTTGGCCATCAGGTTCGAAAGAAGGTCGAGTTGTTGTCGGTGGAAATGGTCAAGGAGAAGGATCAAATCAGTTAAATAATCCTGGAGGTTTAGTATTTGATCGTGCGAATAATCTTTATGTTGTCGATATGTATAATCATCGAATTCAACGATTTGATATTGACAAAAATTAAAACATCATAATAAAAGGAATAAAAAAAATGAGATTTATTATTCTTAATTGATGAAAAATAGTCGAATCAAGAGTTTGATCTGAACGATCAACAATCGAACCATCAGAACTCGATGTACCCGAATAAACTCTTATTTCACCTTGTAAGAACACTCACGCTAATGTGTCAACACTTTCAGAATATCTGTGTTATAGCAATTTTATTCTTTTCACTAAAAAAGTTATTTTAAATGATTAACATTTCGATGACTTGAATGTAAAGCTGTGATCTTAGTAGATCCTGACAGTTCCATTAAAGTTGAATAATTCACTCATTCGAAACAATAGAACATTAAGAAATAATAGAGAAGTTATGAAAGATATGAACAATGTCGATATCACTAGTTGAAAAAGGAAAACAAAACAATAGTAGAATAACAAAGAGAGAAGTATTTTGCATAAAATATTAAAAAGTGAAAAGTAAGACGAGGTTTATGAAATACAACAAATTATTTCGAAATCTTCAAGAAGAGACAATTCGTCAATCTCGTCGAATATGTTTGAGGATTGATCTGGAACAGAGGAAAAACCAGGAGATGACTTTTTCAAATAGTATAGAGTAACATCAATACAATAGGTTGCACATTTTTTCATCAAGAATAAAAATGCAAAAGAGAAGTAGAGTATAGTAGTGAGAGAGATCGTCTTGTTAAAACCAAAAAAACTTTAGATTGATCTTATCATATACAAATTGAAAATACTTATCGATATTTAGGTTCAATTTATGAATATAAAAATCCATTTACAAACATTAATATCAGGCCTTTGTAATCAATGTTTAAACAGTTGATCAAAATGAAG
>Ga0209922_103159_pt1 | contig 13398 bp, 14 predicted proteins | sample ThiBiot_500_biof_FD_183946 | JGI IMG/M metagenome (GOLD analysis project Ga0209922, IMG submission 183946) | Wastewater bioreactor microbial communities from Cape Town, South Africa - Thiocy_expt_500_biof (SPAdes) | ecosystem: Engineered > Bioreactor > Thiocyanate-remediating > Anaerobic-Aerobic ...
ACCTCCTGGACCTGATGAAGAACGATTCAAAGTCTATGATCGAGCCATTGAACTAGGTAGTACTTATTTTGATACTGCTGATATCTATGGTGATAGCGAAGATTTACTGGGAAGATATTTTCAGAAATATCCACAGCAACGTACAAAGGTTAGAAGAGATAATTCTCATAGAAAAAAAAAGACATTTTTTCATTTGATAGGTATTTCTTGCAACAAAATTTGCCAATGTTATTTCTCCTGATCGAACATCATTTTCAGTTCGTGGTGATGCACAATATGTTCGTGAATCAATTGAAAAAAGTCTAAAACGACTCGCTCTTGATTCAGTCGATCTCTACTATGTACATCGAATTGATAAGAAGGTACCAATTGAAGAAACAATAGGCGTTTTGAAAGAACTCGTTCAAGCAGGCAAAATCAAATATATCGGTTTGTCGGAATGTTCAAGTGATACACTTCGACGAGCATATGCTGTTCATCCAATTGCATGCGTGCAAATTGAATATTCACCATTTAGTTTAGATATTGAACGTGATGAAATTGGCCTTCTTAAAACATGTCGAGAACTTGGTGTGGCTATTGTCTGCTACTCACCGTTAGGCCGAGGAATGCTCACAGGCCAGATTAAGAGTCCAGATGATCTTAGAGAAGATGACTGGCGACGACGTTTTCCACGTTTTTCGAAAGAAAACTTTCCCAAAAATCTTAAACTGGTGGATCAATTAACAGCATTAGCAAAAAAGAAAGGCTGTACACCAGGTCAATTAACATTAGCATGGATTCTTGCTCAAGGCGATGACTTTATTCCAATACCAGGTTCGAGCAAAATTAAGAATCTCGAAGAAAATGCTGCTGCAGCTCAGATCAAATTGAGTAAAGAAGAAATACAAGAGATTCGTCGAGCGTGTGAAAAAGCGGACGTCGTCGGTGAACGTTATCCTGCAGCAATGTGTGACAGTTTGTTTTCCGATTCAGCCCCAAAAAAGAAATAGAGAAGTTAAACATTCACTTCTACTAACCGAGCATTTTAATAAATATTGTAGATTTTTGCATGTTCTAATACTCATGTCTATTCTACAGATGAAAAGTGAGAACGAATCCTACTGAATACCATGTGTGCCAAAAGTCCCTGCCTAAAAGTTGAGGGTGACGGTGATGAAATAGGTTTAAAGAGCTTGTATTCTAATAGATTATGGACTGTCTATCCGCGAAACTGAATGACTTACAGGGTATCTCAAAAGTCCTCCTCACTTAAGAGTTTTGAATACTTGCTCTATTAGTCGGACTTTAATCAAATTTTCTTTATTTGACCAAGATCGGATCGGTAAGTACTCAATTTTCTATCTCTTACTATTATCATCATACAGTTCCAGTCAATCAAACGTAAACCATTAGGTGCTCAATGGACGATCTTTCGTACACTGGAATAAGACAGCAAAATAGTGAAGTTATTTTCGAAATAAATTATGAATATGTTTCAAAAGAGACACTATTGTTTTTGCAGGACTGTCCATCATGAAATTGAATATCTTTCCAAGAAAAGTTATGACTGTGTAACACCAAAAGTAATGGATTATGGAAAAACTTGTTCACTATTCAACACAAAAGAATGCAAAAAGAAATCAATGATTGAACGTGCGACGCTCTTGGATTTTATCGAAAAATCTTTTTTTTATCTTAGAGAAACTCCAGGTTCTATTAATATTATCAGGGCTTACCAAGAACTTGATCGATGTGTTCAAGATTTAGAAATCACACCTTTAAACTACTAGATATTGGGTTATGAAAGGAGATCTCAATTCAATCATTCAACTTATTCATAAATAGATCAATAGAACTATTTCGGACTGGTAGGTGAACGAAGGTAGAGCCTGTTTTAATTTTAGTACGAAGTCGGTTCTGTATATGGATCAAGTGTGTATTTTTCGTCAAAAACAAGTGAGAGTCATAGTGATACAAGACCATCAAATAGTTCGTTCTCGAGAGAGTCTTACATATGTTTGTTTGCAAATAATAAGATTCTTTATTAATTTTATTGTAAAACAAGAATATCAGTTTTTTTAGTACACTTAATAAAATATGTCATAATGCCGTTGGAAGTATCGGGTCGTGGACGAATAGGTATAAACAAAGGCATCGTCCAAATTCTCAACGACATTTGGAACGATGAATTCGACGAGCTCGACATACCGTTCTTTAGACTGTTATACAAGGTTATATCACTAGTATAGGTAATATTTGTAATCGAACCATAGATCATAACAGTTGGGAAAGCAATGGATAATAGACTGTTTTGTGTACTTTCATGTTACATACTTTTTGTCACGAATTGTTCATTACTATGAGAGAAATTCTAAAGAAGTCTGCGAAAAAGGAGCCAGAACATGATTTTGGGGAGTCTTTGCAAATTGTCGATTATCGTGTGAAGCATGTCAAGAAAATAATGGAAAACAAGTAGTTTATTTGAATAAATAAACTATGAACGAAGTTGAGGGTTGAGGGTGAGAGTGAGGGTGAAGTTTACATGAACAATACCACAAGTCCGGAATTTCGACCTGATTGAACAGGCTAATCTTCAGGTGGTACAAATATCTGCATCAAGAACAACAAAACTAAATTCAAGATTGACTCCGAAAGATTAAAAATCTTCCAAATTATCAATTTGAACTAATTCTGTTTTCCGAATAGCAGATGCCCAAGAGAAAAAAGTAGCAAAAATTCACTATTAATTACTTCCAACATTAATAAAGTGAAAAAAAATTAATTTTAACACTATTTTCAACTTTTGAGATTAATTATTTGAACTTTTTTACTTTAATAATTAATTTATAATAATTTTTTTCGCCATGAAGTATACTATAGTTGTTAAACACACGTTTCAAAAGTACTTTACAATAAATTCAGATACTAAAGTTTATTTTATTAATTTACTTACAAATGCGAAATAGTACATAGTAATTATTCCGTTGGCTAAGTATAAAGAACAACTTTGACGTAATTTTCACAGTACTTTATATTAATTTTTGTGTAAAGAAAGTGAAATGTGGATATTTTGATTAGTTTTTAAAGTACAGGGTGGTAAACAATATTATTCCAGGGGGGTAACGCTATCATTTTGAATAGCAACCACAATGAATTTTATACCAAATGAAAGCCCGTGAAAAATGAAATTATTTGATGCCAAGTTGTAAGGATCATGAGGTTAAAAAATTATTAAACTACTCAGAAAATGCTAAATAAGTGAGAAAATCCCGTTTTCTAATTTAAAAAAGACTCGATTTTTCAATGAAAATGGCTCTTTTCCATCATTTCCCTGATAATTTATTAATTTTTTAATCTCAAAACACGGGCTCAAACAAATTTTGATGTATATAGTTTTGTAGAGCTCGACGAGCTCTATCAAACCATACGAAAACATCAAAAGAAAATGCTGAAACCACTTTCGAACTACAGTCTCATTTGTTTTTGAACCCAAAAAATCTAAGGTTTCCTTAAGTTCGACATGAAAAGTTATCATACCCCTTACAATTTGGCATCAAAAAATCCCATTTTTCACGAGCTTTCATTTGGTATAAAATTCATTGTGGTTGCTATTCAAAATGATAGCGTTACCCCCCTGGAATAATATTGTTTACCACCCTGTACATGTATACCGGGTGGCCCATAAGTAAGTATACAAAGTATTTTTTCGATTTCTATCTTATAGAACGTCGGTTAGGCTTCATATTTATACCACATATACTAGATGATATAAGTAATAGATGTAGCATTTAAACAATATCTAGATGTTGAAATTAGTCCAAAAACATACGAATATAGCATATATAAAAACATAATCCACATTATTCTTTGCTCTCTTGTAGCACTTATATATGTGCTAGGGATGGCATATAGGAACCAACAATACTAATGGTTATCTATTCTATCGACTACTTTATTTCTAGTTAGTTTTACATTTCCTCTCGATTACATAATTATAATTGTGTAGTTTTCAAAATTGTTATTCACATGAGTGGAAGTTTTCGTTTGTCGTCATCGGAAAGAATTGAAGTTACTCGTCAATTTCAACATCGTTTCGATCGAAGTCCTCCAACGCGAAGAGCCATTTTGAAACTTGTACAAAAATTCGACGAAACTGGAAGTGTTGAGGATGCACATAGATCTAGTCGGTCTAGATCTGTTAGCACCGACGAGAACAGAGAACGTGTTCGTGTCGCTTTTGAAGAAAATCCTGAAACTTCACAAAGAAGAGCTACTTTGGAACTAAATTTGCCTCGAAGTAGTCTTCAACGAATGATGAAGGAACTGGGATTGAAGCCTTATCGTCCTCAATTACTGCATGCTTTAAATGAAGATGATCCTGACAGACGTTGCGAATTTGCTGACACCTTTCTGAACTTGATAGCTGTTGACTCCTCCTTTCTTAGTCGGATCGTTTGGACAGATGAAGCCATTCTCAAGTTAAATGGTCACGTTAATCGACATAATTACGTTTATTACGCTGTAGAAAATCCTCATGTCATCATTACTGAAAAAATGAATATGCCAGGCGTCACTGTATGCTCTATGAATGCGATCGAGGTTCAACAGTTGATGAAACAACAAAGAATATTCATGCGACATATGGTGAGGAAGCAGTCGGTAGTTCCACTTGTTACCGATGGTTTTCCAAATTCCGTTCCGGAGATGCCAACCTGACAGATAAACATCGCACCGGACGACCCGTAGAGTTTGATGACGAAGCGTTGCAAGCTCTTGGTAAGGTGCATAAATATGGACAGTTCGTTCTACACCAATTATCCACAGCCAACTTGGACCAGCGAGCATCCAGTTGTTCTTCATTGCTTTTTAGACAAAAGCATGAGCCCTTTTTAGATCGAATTGTCACTGGAGATGTTTATCACAGTTTCTATCCCAGAACATTCCACAAACTCATTTTAACGGCAAATAGAGATTTTATTAGTTAGGATGTAGATAAAACAACATTTATACAAAATTATTCCTAAATGCATCACCAGGAGCACAAACTAATCTTTTTGTTTTTTCGTGGATTATAGAAATGGGACTCTTTTAGAAAGAATAAATGTAAAAGAAAGAGAACGCACAGAGCAGTCTTCTGTTTCTTTTCTTTTCGAATTTGTTTTTGTTAACTGTTGTTGCCATAGACAAAATACGGCTTGATTTATCGGGTCCGCCAGAATGAATGGACCTCTCAGTATTTTGTACTTTTCTTCCTTATAATTCAACATAGAAAAATTAATTTTTTTATGAAAAGATTCTTCGTCAAATTCTCTACAAGATGTACATATTTTTATTATTTCAAATAGTCTCTATTATTTTGACACATATGGAACAATCGATTAGTCCAAGAGATGCAACTTTCAAACACAACATTTTGTCGACTTCTTTTACCGCACATTTTCATTCTTTCATCATTATTGTTTGAAGTTTTGGTCTGCTTTTAAAAAGCAAAATACACTACTAGATGTAGCGTGAAAAGCTCTACAATCTACAAACAAAAACTTATTTTTATTAATGTATTGATTGTTTCAAAATGAAGCAGAAATTTGAAGTCACTCATTTTTGCTGTTACAAAAAACAGCGATATAGGGTTTGGAGTTTGTCTGAGCATAAAAAGTGCACAAATATAATAACCTGTGTCTCGTAAACTGTAGAGCTTTTCATGCTGCATCTTATAGTATACTTTGTGTTTTTTTTCAAAGATGTTGAATAATAAAAAAGACAAATTTCGAAAAAGAAGTTATCATGCGCGGAAAGAATGAGTTTTTCATAATGTTAAAATTTCATCTTCTGAAATTATTGCTTCTTTTTAAAATAATCAATACACAAATGAAGTAGATTTCAGTTTGTAGATTGTAGAGCTTTTCACGCTGCATCTAGTAGTATATTTTGCTTTTTCTCAAACAGTCCAAAAATCAAAATGACAGTGGTTAAAAAATTAGATTAAAAAACGTTGTGTTTGAAAGTTGTATCTCTTGGACTAATCGATTGTTCCATATGTGTCAAATAATAGAGACTATTTGAAATAATAAAAATATGTACATCTTGTAGAGAATTTGACGAAGAATCTTTTCATAAAAAAATTTATTTTTCTATGTTGAATTATAAGGAAGAAAAGTACAAAATACTGAGAGGTCCATTCATTCTGGCGGACCCGATATAATGCTTTTGCGTGACAAAAAATTCACTTTCACTTTTTTTTTCCTTTTAACAAATAACGTTTATCATCAACGGCAATCTTTAATTCGATTCGAAGAATCGACTAAAATGGCTACTTCTATCGAGTTCAAGGATGATATTTTGAGAGATCTTGACGACCAACAACTGGAAATTTTCTGTATTATCTGGCTAGATGATAATACAGAAACAAGTGATAATCGCGATACGGAACAGCATCTGCGATCGATTATTAACCGTCTCAAACGATTTAAAAATCTCGAACAATGCGAAAAATTGTCCCTACAATTCATACAGCTCGACAAGTGATGTCAATTTATGTGTATTGTATGGACGAAGCAGCGAATAAAGAATGGTCTAAAAACTATGTTAAAGTAGAATAGTGTTTTCACTTATCCCATTGGCGCATAAGTTCTGAGAATTTGCGTAAGTTCAATAATAATTTCATTTTTCAACAAAGTTATACAGCATCAATCAACAATATAATCACCGTGGTTTTGCGTTTGGTTTGTATTTCTTGTGTTCTTTCCTCTCGCTATTGTACAGTATACATTCGTTCTTTTCCTCTCAAGATCAAAAGACAGTGAAATTGCTTTCGAACTTTTGCGTTCCTGTGACGCAACAATATATCTATTACGTAATCGTAGTTCTATTGCGTATTTTGTGATACGTCATACTATCATCACGAGATATGTATATATTTATATATTCTTTCTGTTCTCTTGCTACTTTGTTTATGATCAAATGGAAGAACAAAAAGTCATATTCGTCATTGTATGCTGTACGAGTTCGATCGAGGTTCAACAGCAGCAGAAGCGACAAAGAATATCCATCTGGCATATGGTGAGAAATCAGTCGGTAGTTCAAGTTGTTACCGATGGTTTTCCAAGTTCCATTCCGGAGACACTAGCTTGACGGATGAACCTCGCAGCGGACGACCCGTGGACTTCGACGAAGAAGCGTTGCAAGCTTTGCTCGATACCAATCCACGACAAACGACACGTGAACTAGCCGAGCAACTCAACTGTCACCACTCGACAGTGGAACGTCACCTGCATGCTCTTGGCAAGGTACACAAGTATGGCCGGTCCGTTCCACACCAGTTATCAGCAGACAACTTGAATCAACGAGCATCGATTTATGCTTCATTGCTTCTCAGACAAAAGCATGAACCGTTTCTGGACCGAATTGTCACAGGAGACGAAAAATGGGTATGTTATGCGAACGTCCGTCGCAGAAAGCAGTGGCTTGATCCTGGTCAAAAGTCATTACCGGACGTGAAATCAGACTTGCATCCAAAGAGGATAATGTTATGTGTCTGGTGGGATGTGTCAGGTGTCATCTATTTTGAACTTTTAGACGCCAATCAAACGATTGATTCCAATTTCTACTCTCAACAGTTACAGCGACTGAATGCAGTTTTATTTCAGAAACGACCTGTTTTGGTGAATCAGAAAGGTGTCATCCTTCTCCATGACAACGGTCCACCTCATGTGTCACGGTTGACTCAGCAGAAAATCGAACAATTAGGATGGGAAGTTCTTCCGCATCCACCATGGTCACCAGACCTTGCACCATCCGATTATCATCTATTCCTGTCTCTCCGAAACTATCTATGCAATAACCAGTATGAAGACTTCGATGATCTAAAATCCGATCTAGCTGCCTTTTTCGAGTCAAAACCGGTTAGTTTCTACAGACGCGGAATTGAACTGTTGCCAGAACGATGGGCGCAGGTTGTCGAGAACAATGGCAATCACATTGTTGATTGACGCTGTGTATTTTCGTTGAAAAAAATAAAATTATTGTTAAATCAGAATATTCTCAGAACTTATGCGCCAATGGGATAGCTTCAATTTTATTTCATGTTTCTCTTTTGACTATCTACAACAGGTCAAAGCTGTTGTTACCGAATGAGAAAAACTAGTTTCTCGTATTAAAGCTGATCATAAAATTCAGCAAATTATTGAACAACCATTATCTTTAAATATTTTTACGTCAGGCAATACATCAAGTAGTGTCAGTGGCAAATTTGTTTTTTCACAAGTTCTGATTGAGTGTCTGCTTCGACTAAACTCGACTAATGCTGACAGAAGTGAACTGATCAAACATTGTAGAAAAATATACAAAGATAACAGATTTGAAATGAGTAATCTTCAGGAATTTCAAAAAGACTATTCCTCTGATCAAGCAGTATGGTGGTACACACGAGATATATTTTTTTTCAAGACTCTTAATGCTGTCTTACGTGCAGAAAATATTCATATGATGTATTTATTCCATGCATACATTGCTGATATTCAACGACAGCTGAAAAGTCATCAACTACAAGGCTCCGTACGTGTGTATCGTGGGCAATTGATGTCGAAGAACGAGTTAGAAACTCTACAGAATTCCCGTGGAGAATTTATTTCGATAAACTCATTCTTTTCGACGAGTACTAATGATAAACAAGCTCGTTTATTTCTCAAGGCTCCTGGTATTTCCGAAAATTTAGAACGAGTTTTATACGAAATTAGTGCTGATTCGAATGTAACTGCTGCAAAACCGTTTGCTGATATCAGTTCAATGAGCGAATTTTCGAGTGAATCAGAAGTACTCTTTATGATTGGTTCGATTTTTCGTTTGAATAATATTGAGCGTAGTAGTAATGGTCAATTATGGATTATTCGAATGACTTTATGTAGTGAGAATGATAGTGGTTTTAAAAATGTACTCATTCATATGAAACAACAGCTTGGCAGTGGTGAGACTAATCTTCGCACACTAGGAAAAGTACTACGGAAAATGGGGAGACTCGAGTTAGCCGAGTTTTATCTGAATCGTTTACTGAACGATCTTCCAGCAAAACATCCTTTACTCGGTGATTTATACGGAGATCTCAGTGAAATTGCAGGTCTTATGAAAAATTATGATAAAAGTGTTGAGTATCAAGAAAAAGCATTGGAGTGCAGTGAGCAGTACAATGGCAAAAGACTTCAACAAACAAGTGAGTTAATCTGAAACTACATGTCTCCATATATATACATCCCAAAATCTAGAAACTGAACCAACGTCTTCGGTTTGCCAACGACCAGATTCATCATCATCGCAAATGCCAAAAGCTTCGAAATCAACGTTTGAAGGGGTGAAGAAAATGGCAGAAAATCAAAGCATCGTTCCTGAAACAACATGGCCGATCTTCTTTGAATTAAATCTCCATGTTTTCTCACCTCAGAAAACGAATTCAATCAAAATCAGTAACGGAACTACTCATGTCGAGATTCTTATTCAGGCACCATCTAATGTCAAACTAATCGGTATGCTTAAAGATAGCAAGAACGACAAAATCTTTGGAGGAGATCGAGTATTCTACGATCGACATAAAAAACTCTGGCGGTGTTTATTTGCGCCTAACAGCAATGGCACATTCACAGCCATTATTCTAGCCAAGAGAGACTCAGACTCGGGTAATTATACAAGTGCATGCAGGTATACATTGGAAGCAAGTCAAATTCCGTCGACACCTGTGTCCTATCCAACAACCTGGCAGCTTTTCTACGATCTCGAACTTGAAGTCGAAGCTGCTTATGATCGTGCTACAATTCCGTGGTCTGAAAATGCCTCCTACGTGGAAATTCGTATGCGAGCTCCTGACGACGTTCAATTATCATGCAACATTCAATACAACGGTAGTAATATCGAGAATGGAACATTAGCACAATTTGACAGCGATAGACATAACTGGCAGTTATTGTTCGCTCCTCAGCATACTGGTCTGCATGTATTATGTGTTTATGCAAAACGTGAAAACGATATTAGCTCTTCATCAAGTTCGGTTGCTCAGTTTCATCTTCATGTTACTCAACCTAAACAGCGAATTAAATTTCCAAAAATATACTCGAAATTTACTAAGAATAAATGTCGTATTTTGGAACCTATGTATAATCCGCTGAAGAGGGGCTCTCAGACATTAATTTATTGTCGAGTTCCTGGTGCAACAGATGTCAATGTGAAAATTGATTCCGATTGGGATGAGAAGGGAGGTTATCAGGATCCCGTCTACAAAAAAATAGTGAAAGTGGGCTCTGAAAGTGTCACAGTTTATGCTAAATACGATCACAAGAGCAGTTATGATGGTCTCTTCACATACGTCGTTCGATAACCTATCTATTGCTCACTGTGAAAAACATGACGCTTGAATATTTTTTGAATAATTTTTCATTCTCCGAAAGAAAACTACAGTAAATTAAACGCCAGAGTTCAAAAAAATAGACACATCACCATCAGTGTCTCCCAAATGTGATTTGTCTCTATTATCACTCATACCAGCATTGACTACCGCTAAATCCAGTTTCTCATCATTGTTGAAATCATCTGCTACCACTGCTTGTGGACCATCACCAGCTGAAAACTGTAACTGATTGCGAAAACTTCCGTTTCCATAGCCAAGCAAAACACTGAGGCTATTACCACCTTGGTTAGCAACTGCTAAATCCAAGTTCGAGTCGTTGTTGAAATCACCAACAGCAATATACACTGGCTCATTTCCAACTAGAGAACCTATTTGATTTTGAAACGTTCCATCACCATTGCCAAGTTGAACATTGACGGTCCAGAAGTAGGACGACACAAGATCCAGATTGTTATCGTTGTTGAAATCACCTACTGTTACGTACGTGGTCCGAAGCGGATATACCTTTTGGTTTTGAAATGTTCCATTACCATTACCAAACAAAATACTAATAGTGAAATCTACTTCGTTGTTCACTACGAGATCTATCTTATTATCATTATTAAAATCACCTGCCGCTATATAATATGGATAAAAACCAATTCCGTACGTTGTTTGATTTTGAAATGTTCCATTTCCATTACCCAGTAGAACACTCACACTACTATCCCATTTATTAACAACTGCTAAATCTTCCTTGTCATCATTATTGAAATCACGTACAACTATTGACTTGGCCTCGTAGCCCACTGTAATTTTCGTTTGATCTTGAAACGTGCCATCTCCTTTGCCCAATAGGAGACTAACACTCGATTCAAATGAGTTGGCCACTACTAGATCTAGTTTGCTGTCATTATTGAAATCACCTACCGCCCCGAAATATGGATAATCACCAACTGTACACCGCACTCCATCTGCATTGACATCATCTGATGTGTTACCAGTATCATATTTCTTGGTTGACAATGAATCCTGACAGGGAGCTATGAAAAAAACAGTAGTTGTTTTCCTCTCAATCACTATACGAACTTAGTCTGAAACTCGGTAATGAACCGTCTGATTGTCGATTTTTGACCAGATTTCGTGCGAAGTTAGATTCAATACATATTAACGTCAAAAGGAGCGCACACGTATCTTTGCTCAACATATCGGATTCCAAAAAACGAGTTGTCAGTGAAGATAAAACTCTTTATATTTATATGCTCTTTCGAATAACAGAATCAGATAGAGAACAGTATTTTTATATTCTTATCTTAATAAAATAATGTACTTTTTTTCGCTGTCTTGACCTATTTTACGTTGCTCTATCCTACTTTAAACAACAGAAACATAGAACTCCCACCATATATAAAAATCCTAAACCATAACCAATAATTTCTGTTCACCTTCATTCCTTTGATATGCTGGTTGACTATTTATCCCTGGATCTGAGTTTAGAAATATCAAATTGACATTTATTGAAGTGTATGCATTCGATTATCTTAATCTTTTGATGACGAGAAGCTGGAATCTCAATTTTCTGTGAATTGATAGTAAATCATTCTATGTGAGCACTCGATATCTAAATTGTCTTTTTCTTTCGTTATCTCTCGTTCATTTACATTTATTTCTTTGTCATAATGAAGTTTCATAGAGAGGAGTTTTTTTATGATCATCTATGTTGTTAGTTTCCGTTGTCGACTGTACGTGATGCTCAATGTTTATTGAGGAACGACAACACGTGAAAACGGAAAAGAACCAGAGAAACAAAGCGGAGCAACCCGGCACCGTACAGAAACAGTAACGAAGAAGAAGATCAGAAGAGAAACACACACACACAGAGAAAACGAGAGACGAAGCACATGTATATATGTAAATATACATGTACGCAATAATAGTTCTCGTGACTATCGATCACGCAGACACAGAGAGACAGATGAAACGAACGAGGGCAAAACAGAGGTGAAAAGAATACAGAGAGGACTGGACTAGTCTCTAACATCAACACCTTCCCCCTTAAAATGATTAGGATGGTGTGAAACGATCCGGAGGTCGTCGATCACGTTGAGGATATCGAGGTGGCTCAGACAACGGAGGATTGTGCATCGATGTTGCGGTTGTTTGAGGAATATTGTAATCACTGGTTAAACTGTGGGAATCAGATGGTTCGGATTGTGATGAATAATGTAATCGAAGTTGATTCTGGTGTCGTTTACATATATCACCATTTGACAGTTTTATTTCATACAACATCGATCCGATAGGTTTGATGATCAATCCATTTTCCCATCGTGGACGACGATTCCGTTGATATGATAAAAACCAAACCAATTGACCAGCGGTGAATTTCGAATCAGATGAGGATGGAGTGGTCGATGCAGATGTTGGTTTCATCGTTGAAAATTCCGTACAGATTGAATGTCGAAATAATAAATTCGCCGGAGATGAACCAGTAGACGTGTGTGGTGTCCAACGATAAGAGCGTAAGGTATTTCGAAGAGCAGTGACTTTGTCTGAGCCGAGTTGTTGTTGTTTCAACATACTCTCCTTGAATGAACGGACATATCGTTCGGCAAGACCATTGCTCGCCGGATGATAGGGAGCCGACGTGAGATGAGTAATGGAATATTTTTTGTAGAAGTTCAACATGTGAAAGCTTGTAAAGGGAGGACCGTTGTCGGAAACGAGAATGTTTGGTGGTCCGACGGAATCGAAGACTTGTTCAAATGCGTGGATGAGGTTCGGAGCTGTGGTGTTATTTTTCATGTCGATAACGAATGGATATTTTGACTTGGCATCGACAATAACCAACCATTTTGAACCCCAAAATGAACCGGCGAAGTCAACGTGAATTCGGGACCAGACATGTTCGGGTTCGTCCCAAGAAGAATATTGAGGTGCGGGCAGTGTTTGGAGTCGTTGGCAGATCTTGCAGGCTTGAGCAATTTGTTTGGTATCTCGATTGATACTGGACCACCAACACGTACTCCTGGCAATTTGCTTCATCT
>Ga0209922_103160_pt1 | contig 13396 bp, 13 predicted proteins | sample ThiBiot_500_biof_FD_183946 | JGI IMG/M metagenome (GOLD analysis project Ga0209922, IMG submission 183946) | Wastewater bioreactor microbial communities from Cape Town, South Africa - Thiocy_expt_500_biof (SPAdes) | ecosystem: Engineered > Bioreactor > Thiocyanate-remediating > Anaerobic-Aerobic ...
GATTGATCGTAATCTTCTTCGGTGACATCGACAATTGGCTTTTTAATAACTAAACCAGTTGTATTGATAGCGATATCCAATTGCCCGAATGTTTTTACACTTTCATCGAATAATTTTGTTACATTGGCAACTTTAGTTAAATCAGCTTGAAAAGCAAAAGCTTTTGCACCTAAACCTTTTACAGCTGCAACAGTTTGTTCAGCATCAGTTCGCGTTGAATCACTATTGTAATGAATAGCTATGCCCGCAGCTCCGTTTTTTGCCAAATCACGAGCTATAAGACCTCCGAGATTCTTTGCACCACCACCAATAACTACGTATTTTCCATTGATTGTATTTGGATTGTTTTTGGTTTGAGGACATGTACTTGTAGCCATTTAGTACGATGTAAATGATCAATAGATAGCTTGTCGGGTGTGTTATTATACGCGAACGTTCCAGATGAATAAACACTATAGGATTTTTTTTCTCTCTTCGCTACTTCTTTTGCTAAAAATTTTGTTGTTTTTTCGTCTCGATTAGTTAGTCGCTTGCGCGTACGACAAGGACATACTTTGTTTTGCTTGTTTTCTTGCTTTTTTTTCTTGACGAATTATTGAGTGCACGGGATCGATATGAAAAAAATATTTTTTAAAGTATCCAATAGAATAATTGCAAAACATAAGCAAACGATTTTGAAATAGTTTCTTTGCGAATAAGTTGATTTGAAGATCCCATAGCTATACTAAGGAAACTGAATTCCTGTGACAATCTACTGTAAAGGAGTTTGTGCAGATTATGTTTGTTGAAATTATAATAAAGAATATTGAAAAGCATTGAAGCGAAACAACAATAAGTACAACGTTGAATTTGAGTAAATTGATTTGTCCATCGTTCTTTGCTCTCTAAATCTCGAACGATGATTTCGATTCGGTTTCCGAATCTTTTTGACGAGCATAAATCAGTAACAAAATGTAAATTATCGCCATACAAATGACCGTCGAATAAATTGTTTTATTTCGATGAAACTCAGCGTTGGCAAAGACAAATTCGAAATCAGTCGATGGAGGAAATATTCGAAGACTTCCGCTGAATTTAGTTAAATGAGTTGAATAACAATGAGTTTGAGAAAGATTCGTTTTTGGACCCACTCGTAATCCATCTGATTTCCATTCGTTTTCTTTATTTAAATAATAACAACCTGATGAATAAACTCGATATTCATATTCTTGATTCTCGCCTTCGAAACCAAAGATTAGCAATCGATGACCAACTGTTTGTTGATTATCAATCATAAAAGTAAAATAACTTTGATTGACTTGAATTGAATTAGTATAAATCGGTTCGTTATCGAATTTATAAACGAATCGATAGGCGAAATTGGCTTTGATTTCGAAATGAATTGAAATCGGGAGATCAGTTGTCAGATTCAACGAATGAAAGGTTTTATTGGTTAAAATCATTGAAGGAATTTGAAGATTTGGATCTCGAGGGATGAAAAATTCAATTGGATTTGAAGTTGTTTCGAAAGGAATTTCATTTCCATTTTCATTGAGAATTGAAATTGACAAAGATCGAGAAAGATTTGTATTGCTTTCGATTAGAGATTTACCGTAAACAGCCAACGGTTCCATGATTGACTAAAAATCAAACGGAATTTAAGAAAATAAAGAGAGAGAAACGAACTCGAAAGGAAACAGTTTGATTTGGATTTAAATTCGATGATGATAAATTCATTCGGTTCAAAAGAGATTGAAGAGAAATTGTTTCCAAAGAGAGAAAAACTTGAGGTGTTTCAATGGAATAATTTTGTCCAAAATTCAAATGTAAATTTAACGACGATGTTAAGAGGAAAATCATTCGATTTAATTTTTCATTGAGTGAATCAGCTAATTCTTTTTGAAAATCAAAATCCCATTCGTCGAGAATTTCAATTCGTTTTTGTAAAGGTCCGTTGACAGCAGTTAAAACATTCGAAGCACATTGAAGAAGTTGAGTTGCAATCATTTGAACATCTTCAAAAGGCATTTTCTCCAACCAAATTTGTAATTCTTTTGTTAATTGAAAACATTTCTCTGAAATTATCGTTAAACTAGTTCGTGTTAATTGATTTGTTGAATTAGTCAGTTGAACAAGTGACAACGATTGTAATTTCAAACTATTTGCAGATGTTATTGGGTAATCAGTTAAAGATTTGATTAAGTCTTCTCGAAGATTTGCTTGTTCATTGATTTCTTTTAGGAATTCCAATCGAGCAGATTCATTTTTTGCCTGATTATTGACAAGATTCACTTGACTGAGTAATGAAGAAACTGAAATAGTTGCCAATGGAATTCCATTTGAAATGGCTTTGTCCATGATTTGAGTTTCTTTTTGATTGAATTCTTCAGTGATTAAATTTATTATTTGACCAATTTGATTTTGATTTGAAGATAAGAAATGAGAAAAAGATTGTTTAGTAACAACAACTGAAGAAAGATTGAATTCAGTGATTCCATCTAAATAATCACGAATTTCAACAAAAAGATCGAGAGGATTTCCGATTGGTAATCGAACTTCAAATGTTGGAATCGGAGAAAAAGCAATGATTTGTTTGGTTCGCGTGAATAATGAATATTCTTTGATATTTTCTTTGATTTTCCAATGTGAACAAGTGACATTGAACAGAGTGTTTGTTGTTCCATTTCGAGGATTGATTTCACAAGAACCGTTTGATGGAGGCGGATTGATTTCGAAATTCAATGCACTTGAACTATTCATTCCTTCAAATTGATAAATAACTTCGAATTTCCAATGAGTTTCATTTCGAAAATGATCAAATAAATCATTTGTCGAAGTGAAATTGGTCGTATTTCGACCGAAAAACCAAACATTTTCAAAGTTCGTCATTTGCTCAAACAAAATCCATTTTGTAAAATTTTGTGTTGAATTTATTCGACCAAAATAAATATTCCAAATGAGTTTTTTCTCTTGTGAACATTCGTTGACACAATAGGAAAACAAAGCGATTTGAGTTGTTGGATTTACTTTTTGAAATTCGACATTTGGAGAACAAAGAGATTTGATGACACATCTTCAAAATTTAAATACAAAAAACATTCGAATTTTTCAATCTCAAAAAAATTACCCAATGGCGATCATTGGTCGAGTTGAATCTTGAACTTGAACAATAACATAACCTGTCGCTTGAAGAGAGCGATTTCGACGATTTGACATTTGAACAACAAATTGATAGTCGAAAGTCTTTTTAAGAACATTCGCAAATATTGTCAATGAAGATTCATTTCCTTTGTATTCAAATTCATTTAATTCGAAAAAAACATTGATTTTAACGAATTGGTCAACTGATTGATAAAATCGACAAAAATATTCGTATTTCCAATCCGAAGAATTAAATTCAAATCCATCGGGATCTTTTGAATAATTTCCTGGATTTAAAATTAAATCCTGTTGATCACCACTTGTGACAACTGATGTTCCCAATGGAACGAGATTTGCTGTCACACCTGATGGACTGATTTCAACATAAACTGATGAAGAACTTGTTATACTTGGATTGTCTTTCGTCGTTACTTGTAATTCTAATTGATAAATTCCATATGGAAGAGTATTTGATGGAATATACAGTTCACTTCGACTTGTTACGATCTTTTTATCAAATTTTATTTCAGAAAAATTATTTATTGTTGAGTTTTTAATCGACCATTTTTGGATTGTTGATAAAGTTTTGTTACAATTTAATTTTATTGTTGATAAAATATAAAAATCCTGACTTCGACGATATTGATATGGAACTGTCCGAACATTTGATTGAGGAATCGAGTTTATTATTACAGAATTACAATCTAAATATTACAATGTAAAACCAATCAGATTGATTTAATTGACAAAATGATTTACTTTCATTGTTACTAAATGTTGACGTTATTACAGTTGTTTTGGTTGTAGACATTACCATTGTTGTAGTTATTGTAGATGTGACTACAGTCGTTACGGTTGCGGATATAGTAGTAGTAGTTGCTATTGTATTGTCATCAAGATTTTCTAAACAATCAATTGAATTCGATTCATATTTTTTTTAAACAATTCAATCCACCTGTTGGTGGTACTTCGAGGAGGAGAGTTTCTATTTTAAAATTATTCGCGATGAAATCGAAAGAAAAAACTTACTGCAGACTTGATTTTTCACGATTTTTTGTATTCGATTATTATCTCTATCAGTGACATAAATATTTCCATGACTATCAAATGACATAGTGAAAGGATTAGATAATTTATCGTTTGTTGAACCATTACCAGAACATCCAAAAATACAACGAAAACCGTTTTCATCTGAACCAATTATTCGATGATTTAGATGATCAACAATAAAAAGACGTTGATCACCATCGAGAACAATTCCTGTTGGAGATCTAAGTTTGATTGTTACATTTGCTGATCTTGTTCCTGCAACCGTTATTCCATTTCGTTGATTCAATCGAAATAATTGAATTCGATGATTCTCACAATCTGCAACATATAAATCTAAATTGATATCAACGAATATTCCATAGGGATGCTTAAGCATATCCAATTCAGATCCATTCACACCTGTTCCAGCAACGATTGTTGTTGTGCCATTTGACCACTTTTTATCAACTCGATGATTAGTATACATTGAACAATATAAATTCTCATAAATATCGATGAAAAGACCAGCGCAATATGATATAACATTCATAACCGGTATCCATGTTTCATCTTCTACAATCCATTTATCAACACGACCATTCTTGTTTCCATTTTTTTTATCAACATAAATATCACCATTTGTTGTTACAAATATTGACACTGCATATAATAAACCAGCCGAAATTGTTTTTGTTGGATTGAGATAATTTTCATTTTTCCAAACGTGAATTTCACTAGTTTGTCGATTGGGTATGTAAATTGAATTGTTTGAATCGACAAAGATAGCATGCGGTCGTATACCCACAAAACTTTGATTGGCAAAAATCAGTGCATTTGAATTCCAAATTGTGTTTAAACAAAATCTTGGTTGATTATACGAAAGTGTCAAAACTACAAATAAGTAAAAATATTTTCGTGGTATGAGAAAAGTCATGCGAAACAAGAATCTGTTTTTCAATAAAGATTATTCAAAAGTAAAAAATCGAACAATCTTCATACTTACGATCAGATTTCTTTGATAAAGAGATTTTTTGTACTCGATGATTATATCGATCGGTGACATAAATATCTCCATAACGACCAAATGACATAGTGACAGGAGTAGATAATTTATCGTTTGTTGAACCTCCACCAGAGCATCCGAAAATACAACGAAAGCCATTTTCATCTGAACCAATTATTCGATGATTTCCATGATCAACAATAAAAAAATGTTGATCACTATCGAGAACGATTCCTGTTGGCCATGTAAGTTCGATTGTTATATTTGTTGATCCTGTTCCTGCAATAGTTATTCCATTTCGTTGATTCCTTTGAAACAATTGAATTCTATTATTAGCAGCATCTGCAACATATAAATCTAAGTTGATATCAACGAATATTCCCCAAGGAATGTTAAGCATATTCGATGATGATCCTCTACCACCTGTTCCAGCAACGATTATTGCTGTACCATTTGACCATCTTTTATCAACTCGATAACTATTCGGCATAGAACAATATAAACTCTCATAAATATCGATGAAAAGACCGGTACATTGTGTTTGAGTATTCATAACCGGTATCCATGTTTCATTTTCTGCAATCCATTTATCAACACTACAATTGTTTCCATTATCAACATAAATATCACCATTCGTTGTTACAAATATTGACACTGCACCTAATGAACCACCCGAAATTGTTTTTGTTGGATTGAGATAATTTTCATTTTCCCAAACGTGAATTTCACCAGTTTGCTGATTAGGTACGTAAATTGAATTGTTTGAATCGATAAAGATACCATGCGGTAGTGTACCCACAAAATTTTGATTGGCAAAAGTCGTTGCAATTGAACTCCAAGTTGTATTGGTTCGAAATCTCGGTTGATTAAATGAAAAAGCTGCAATAGTAAAGTATTGTTGTTGGATGAACAAACCAATCCAAATCCGAAGAAACATTGGAACTGAAAAGATTTTTCTATTTGTCTGTTGACTTCAACTTTCGACATGTTTTTAAAACAATTTGTTTTGTCAATAAAAAGATAGATGACGTTTGGAAGTCACGTCATTAAATATCCTCGATCAAAAAATGTGTCTTCTATCTAAATGTTAGTGACTTTACAAGGTTAATCAAAGAACTTCGTTGTTAGTATATCGTGACTATGTGTTCATTCTCTTCTGCTTATTCATCAAGAGATGCGTCACAAAATACTCGTTGAAAACAATCCCCAACAAACTATATGTATTGAATAAATATTTGCAATAGATTTTTCCCGCTGATATACATTTTCTATTCGTTTGATAGGCAAGGTTGCCAAGTTATTGCGTCATCGAAATGTATTTGTCATAGAATGATGCAATGATAACAATTCTTTCGGAAGAAATATTTCATTAAACTAAATTTTCTCTGTGTACAATTTAAAATCATGTCAGGATGGCCGAGTGGTTAAGGCGTTTCCCTCAAGAGGCAATTCATGAAAATGAGCATGGGTTCGATTCCCATTCCTGACAAATTTCATTTTTTTATTTTCCTCATGCGTGATTATGATGATGAACTAATGGTTGTTATCACAGAAAAAAAAACAGTCAACAAAAGATAACTTCGCAGCAGGATCGTTATCATCGTTGACATTTTCTTATTTTTCTTTTTTGACTCTTTCAACGTATATGCATCGAATAATTATCGTGCTTCTCACTACTATTTATGTTACGCATTCCATTCAAATACCAATTGGGATCGATGTCTATCCATCGGAACCCGTATGGAACGATAATTTAGGTGCTCCATTTATGTTCAAAGTAAAAGGAACGTATTATATGATTGGTGCTGGATCACGTTTAACTCGAAACAAAGACATTTTCCCGTCACTTATTTCCGATGATCTTCGCGTATGGAACTATTCGGGAGATGTTATCAAGACTGATAATCAACCGGGCCAACCGTCAACTTATTGGGCTCCTGAAATTGCTGAACATAATCAGATGTTTTATCTTTTCTACTCGGTTGGTTTCGATGATAAACAACATCGTCTTCGTGTTGCTTCGTCACATTCTCCACTGGGACCATTTAATGACAGTCAAGCAAAAGAATTAACCAATGTAACTAGTTTACCATTTGCCATTGATCCACATCCATTCCAGGATCGAACCGATGGACAATGGTATCTATTTTACAGTCGAGATTTCTTCGATACGAACGATGGATATCGTATAGGAACAGGAATTGTAGTTGATCGTCTTGTAGATAATTTTACTCGATTAGCTGGCGAAGAAAAAGTTGTCTTACGTGCTCGACATGATTGGCAACTTTATCAACATAATCGATGGATGTACAATGGAACCTATGAATGGCATACATTGGAAGGTGCAGCGACTTGGCAACAAGAGAAAGGCGAATACGTATGTTTCTACAGTGGTGGTAATTGGCATAATTCAACCTATGGTGTTGATTATGGCGTGGCTTCATCACCGATGGGTCCCTACGAAGAAGATTCCAATGATAGAGCTCGAATTACTCATTCCATAGCTGGTGGTATTACTGGACCTGGACATAATTCGATTATTTTAGGACCTGATGGACAAACTACTTATATTGCTTATAATGCTTGGAATCAAAATCATACTATTCGTTCACCATATATTAGTGTATTGAATTGGAAAACAGTCATATGACAAAGTGTCAATCATAGATAAGATTATAACAATAATTTTTTTCCAATACTATTGATTTGACAGCTTCGACAGACATTCGACATATTTGCATATTTGCATATATTCATATAGTTTTTATCTCGTTCAAAGATCAGAAGTAAAAATATTGTAAGAATGGGACGAATATTGAGCAATCCGCAAAGAAATGGATATCTACCATGGTTGAAATTGATTTTAAATGTCACACCGTCACTTGTATTCGGCATATTCACTATAATATTTACAATTCAACAGGATCATTTCTCACGATCAACACGTGAATTCGAACAACAACAAGAATTACAACAACGCAAACAAAATATATTCGATAACTGCATTAATACAATATCTGATCTGTTAATCAGTCCGTATTTTAATCGTAGTGATGCTCGACATCTACGACCTGTTCGAGAAAAAGTACTTAGCGCTCTTCGTCAAGTTGATCCGACGCAAAAACGGGATATCATCTTTTTCTTGTATACAAATGAATTGATTACCAATGGAGTTCCAATGGAATATCGATTAGATTTGACTGGTGCTGATCTCACGAACGTGAAATTTGTTCGATCATCAACGATGCGTTGTGATTTCACAAAGTTATCATTACGAGGTGTACTGGCATCGAATATCGTTTTCTCTGGTTGTATACTTCTATTTTCAGATTTCGAGAAAAGTGTGATGGATAGAAGTTTATTCGAAAATTGTATACTCCAGGCCAATAACTTCGGCGATGCCAATCTTGAACAAGCCACATTCCATCAAAATTCTTTATATGAAGAGGATTTCGCAGGAGCATTATTGACTCGATCGACATTCAAAAATAATATTCCCATGATGTACATAAATTTTACTAATTCGGATTTATTTGGAAGTAGTATATCAAGGCAGAGTCTGTTCGGTACTTCTAATTCGGATAATGGTAATTCTACCAACATATTAAGTAACGTTCGCTTTCCAAATGGTTCATTTTCAGTTGACACATCACAACTAGTTTTAAATAATGGAGCTGAAGATGAAGTAAATTTTGTAGTATTGCAATACTTCGTTTTTTTTATATTAATTTCATAGTGCAACGCAACTTCAAATGTAACTAAGCATTGGCTGCTAACCTTTAATAATCATAGCACACAAATACAGACGTATAGATATGTGATAAATTCTAGTACTTATCGATCTCCGATTGATGGCAATTGCTATTTTCTAGCAGAACACATGAGCGCAAATATACAGCCAAGTCACTCAAATGATCGATGTGATGTCAGGCGGTTCTCAAGACTTATTGATCATGACCAGGGCTCTCTGTCTCTCTCTGCTCATATGGGTTGCATTGCAACTCATCCAAACACAGAAGCTGTGGTATATTTTGGCTATTTAGATATAGGTATGATGCCTGTCAGTCGTGAAGCAAGTAAACTTTTGAAATTCTCATATACACTAAAAGAACCATTCGAATTCTTATCAATGAATGCCTCAATTCCTGTTGGTACACGCATGATTAGATTGTATATGACGGGACTATTGGTTCCACTCATAAATGACACCGTTCAACAATACTGTATGTTTGATGAAATTAAACTATCGATTTTTGATCGATATAATTGAGACAATAGCTTTTTCGTGCTTTCTCGACTTATTATTTGTGCTTTTGTCTGCTTCAACAAATCAATATTGTTCGACATCAAATTATTTTTATAGATTTTCTTATGAAAGAAAAATGTACGCACATTTTCATTCGCACGAATATTATCTCTATTTTTCTTATCAATAGTATAGATAGAGATGAGTATAACGAAGGTTAGATTTTCATTTGATATTGTTCTACACGAAAGATGAATGCACTGAATATTATTTATACAATATTAGGATTGATTATCACAGTTTGTATCTGTCTATATGTGAAATTAGTTCGTAAACCAAAGCATATCTTTGATACATTGAAAGCACAAGGTATACCTGGTGAACCATTTGTTCCAATAATTGGTCAAATGTTGAATGTTCTTCGTGCGAATAAAGAAGATCGAAGTGTGGAATATTTTTATGATCTATCGAAAAAGTTCGGTGATTGTTTTCTATGCAGTATTGGACCACTTGTACGTTTGGTTGTTCTTCATCCGGAATTAATTGGTCAAATGCTAGGTCGAACAAAAGGTCACAATTATCGGAAATCAAAAGAATTAACTAATATACTCAAATCATTTATTGGTGAACACAATTTGTTAGTTAGTGAAACAGAAGAACATGAACGCGCACGAACAATGTTGAATCCTGCATTTCATTTTGTAAATTTGCGTTCAATGATATCAATTATGGTTAATGAAACTTCGAAAATGATTGATTCTCTTTTAAAAACAGCACATCAATTTCGAGTTGATAGTGAATTAAATTCGTTAACTCTTTCGATCATTTCATCAAGTGCATTTGGTCGAAGTTTCGATGTTAAACTTGATGGAAATCAATCATTTGCTGATATTTTCAATGAAGTTAAAGATGCTGTTGGATATCGAACAATTCGATTAATCAATCAAAATGATTTCATCGATCGATTACCATTTTGGGGTCGGCAATTGATCGATAAAGGTTCGAAATTATTAAACGAATTTGTTGATCAATCGATCGTTGCTCGTCGAACTGGTCAATCAACTAGTTTATGTTCAGGTCCAGATATTCTTGATCTTCTTTTGTCAGCTGTCGATGAAAATGGTCAACCATTTACAGATCAACAGATCAAAGATGAAGCTCTAACATTTGTCCTAGCAGGACATGAAACTACGGGAAACTTGATGACATGGACAATCTATCATTTAATGCTTCATGATGATGTTTTAAAAGCTTGTCAAGAAGAAGTCAATCGTATTTTACCAAATGGAATCATACCAACGTTCGATCATCTAGCTGATCTTCAAATTATCGAAGCCGTTATCTACGAAACTTTACGTCTTTATCCACCGGCACCTTCTTTTGTTCGCGAAGCGATTCGACCGCATACAATTAATACTGTTGATAATCAGCGTAAAATCTTCATTCCGACTGATACGCATGTACTTGTCAATATCTATGCAATACATCGAGATGAACGATATTGGCCTAATCCACATGAATTCAATTATAAACGTTGGTTACGTGATCCTGTCACAGGACTTAAACCTAAATTATCTCATCCATTTGCGTTTCTACCTTTTGCTGCTGGTTCAAGAAATTGTATTGGACAAAATTTTGCTTTACTCGAAGCTAAAGTGATACTTTCTATGTTAGTACAACAATGCCAATTTCAATTAGTACCAGGTCAACATATTGTACCATTGTCAAAAGGTGTGACTATTTCTCCTAAATATGGAATGTATGCTTCTATTCAAAAGCGAAACTCTTGAAAATGAATGTCAAATACTTTTATTTCGCACGATTTGTGATTTTTTTTTCTTTTTCTGTTCGTTAAAGAAAAATGGTGAGAATATTCTTTATCGTTTGACTCAAATAGATTCATCATCATCCTCAATAATTGCCTAAAATCGAGATATTTTAAAGTATACAAAAAAACAGAAACACAAAAAAAATCGAGCGTTTGATTGTTTTAATAATGACGTGCATTTATAATGTTTTTTTTTCTTTTGTTAATGATGCAAATATTCGATTGAATGCCTATAAGTGATCGTTTAATAGATGTTGAAATGTACAAATAGCGAGCTATTCAGGTTCAAAGTCAATCATTTTCTTATTTTGTGGGACTTTATTAATGGCACAAGCAAAAGTACACTATCCTCGACCAATTCCTTGGTCACCTGCAGTCGATAATAGTGATAATTTCGGAAAACAAGATGTATCAATGAGTCACTCAAATAAAAGTAACATTCGAAATAACGAAATAACTCGTGAGAAGAGACGTAAACCAAGAACTCGACTAAAAAGAGCGTAAGTAGCTTTTTTTATAATATAACAAATATTTCATTTTAATTTATTTGAAAATTCAGAGGTTTATGGACAACATGTCCTTGTTGTACATCATTCTGCAAATACCACTATCGACAGTAGCACAACCGGAAGCACGATTAGCACCACTGCCACAACAACTGTTAATACAGTTAGTACAAGTGCAAGCACAGCTGGAACTACTAGTGTCACAACATCTGTTAGCACAGTTAGTACAAGTGCAAGCACCACTGTCACAACAACTGTTAGTACAATTAGCAGTATTAGTACAACTACTATTACTACAACCACTAGTGCAACGAGTGCAACGACCAGCATTACCGTAACTAGTACAACGACTACTAAAACAAGTACGACAACTACAGCAACAACGACTAGTACTTCAAGCACTAGTACAACTACTATCAATACTTGTATTGCAAGTTTCACAAAGTCAACTCAATTGCTTTTTTTAAATACGACTGACAATTATTGGACTCAATATACATTCAACTATACTGCACCCAATGTAACTAATGTTACACTTATGTTTTCTTTTCGAAATGATCCAAGTTTCTGGTACCTAGATGCTATTACAGTGACCAATCGCAGTTCTGGGTCAAACCTTATATCGAATGGTGAGTTTAACACTGGAGATCTCAGTTATTGGACGTACTGTAATCCGAAAAATGCTACTTATTCCGGTTATGTCAGTAGTACAATCTACTATAACGGTCCATATGGATATGCTGATGGATCAGTAGGTGCATTTGATTATTTGAGTCAACGATTTAGAGTTGTTCCATATAATTGGTATATTATAAAATTTTGGTTAGCTTCACTGGGTACTAATAATACTTATGCATCAATTACCATATCCTACTGAGCGAGAATTTTACTCTGCATAAATGATACAAACAGACAATTATGATATAATTCTTTGACCGATTCGTTTTCTACAAAACACCTATGTAATCAAAATCAAGATAGACCATTAGAACTTAGTACTAACTTAAACTAATAAATCTCTTTTTTTGAAAATATGCGTGCTGACATTTACAATTTTTATATTTGTATTTATATTACTAATGTTTTATTCACGAAACCATACGACTTAATTGTTGTTATTTACTTGTGAATTTGTCTTGCTTCAAACATTTTCATACATTGCTATACTAATTACTTTACTAAAAATGCATTTATGTAAAAATACAAACAAACTATCAAGTAGATCAATAAAACATCATGAAATGGAATATGACAATCACCTATGACTCAATGAATAAATAGTTTCATTCAAGTTGAAATATTTAATTCCGAATGTCGTTCTCTTATCTCGAGAGTAGATAAAATAAAATAAAAAACAGGTATCTTTAAGTTTTATTTCTTAAATAGTAGAGAAATGAATTGCATCAAACGAAAAGTTGATATTCACGAACCATCCAAGAAATTAAAAGTTGTCTTAAATTTCGAGAATTTAGCAAATGAAATTTTCTACGACATTTTCGAATATCTCGATGGATACGATATATTCAAAGCTTTTTCGAAACTCAATCATCGTTTTGAACGTCTTCTCAATATTTCTTCATTTCCGCTGAAATTTAAATTATCTTGTCATTCAAACGAACAGATTTGTCGAGATTTCATTCTTCCAAATCGACATCGTTTAATAA
>Ga0209922_103163_pt1 | contig 13382 bp, 15 predicted proteins | sample ThiBiot_500_biof_FD_183946 | JGI IMG/M metagenome (GOLD analysis project Ga0209922, IMG submission 183946) | Wastewater bioreactor microbial communities from Cape Town, South Africa - Thiocy_expt_500_biof (SPAdes) | ecosystem: Engineered > Bioreactor > Thiocyanate-remediating > Anaerobic-Aerobic ...
ATACAATTAGCAAATCCATCGCGTATTCGATAGGCGGAAATACATTCTCGACTTTGTTGACAAATATCAATGAAATAATACGAACGATTATTAAATGTTCGAGAATGATGAAAACAAGTTTGAGATTGGTTGGTAAGCAGAACAGTAGAACATTGCTCGATTTCGAATCGTTCTCGTTCATAATCTCCGATGAACATCACATCCGAGTCGATTTCGAATAAATTTCCTCGACATAAAATTGTCCCATTCACTCTCAGAGATACAGCTGTCAATCCTGCAGTATAAAAATCCAAATCAAAATAGGTGAACAAATACGGAGCTAAAACAGCTCGTTCAGGATAGAAAATATTCGCCGATAGACATTTACGAGGCATATACCATAGACAACTGTCAGTATCATTGCAAGGACATGATGCTTCTAATCCAGCTGTTAATGAACATTTGAGAAAATAAAGACATCGATCAGTAAGATTATGCTGGTGATCATTCGAAGGATAACATTTCCCATTGTCTAATGTCCACATCGGTTTCGTGCCGATGAATTCACAAAGAAAAACTTGATCACGCTGACTATGACAAATCGATGTATGCAACAGATTACCACGAAATGCTAGTCGATCACGAATACATTGCCCATCGCCACATGACCATTCGTATGGCAAACAAAATCTCTCGTCACATTCCAATCGAACTTGTTCGAACGGACAAATATGATTTTCGAAATCAGGCTTTTCATCCGACATATCCATACAATCATAATCTCCATCGAGAAAATATTCATTTGGCACGCACATGCCATTCATACATCGATATTCATTTTCATCACATTCATTGAATTCTAAATGTTCACAATTGATTTCATCGATACCGAACATACACTGTTGAAGACCATCGCAAATATCACGCCAATCGAGACATAATAAACCGGAATTGCATTGTAATGTTTCGTAGCAGAGAATATCAGTGAAAAGAACGTATTTATCGAATGATAATTTACGTAATTCAAGTTCACCGTTGATTGTTTGTTCGAAAGTTTCACCAATTGGATAAATATATTCGCAGAATTTACCAAATGCTTGTGAATTGCCTTTACATTGACAGATAAATCCATCGTGTTCGTCGTTTGGTTCACGTCGATATCGAGCATATCGATCAGCCATTTCCAATGTTGATTTCCATTGATAAACAATCGTATTTACACTGATATTTCGCTTATGCATATCCTTGAATCGATGTCTTACACCTTGATGAAAACATGTCCACGTATGTTCTCGATCTAAATTCAAAGATCCTTCCGGTCGACGACAATAGAGAAACGATTGATGATATAGGCAATCATAATATTCAACCGATAGACTATCTTCAGTGAAATATAAATAAACATTGCCTTTTATTGAAGAAAAATATATGCCCATTATTAATAGAGAAAACATTTTTTACAAAATGACTCGGTATGAGTTTATTTCTCTCTCTCTTTCTCTCTTCGAAACGTGATGATTCTATCGAGATTTTTAATCTAATATTTATGTATAATGTCTATTTGTTATTGGAGTTTACAACGAGAATGAGATTTGAGTTTGAGTTTGTTCTTAGTGACTATTGTATCGACAGGTTTGCGCTAGAGAAAAAAGATATTTGATATTTTTTGTTGTTAATAAAACAAGAATTACGATTGGATCGCCGATGGAAAGGAAAAGATAACTCGGCGTTATTCGATAAGTAAATTTGACTGTTTTCAATCGAGGAATATTTTCATAGAACCATTGCTGATGAATATTTTTCAATGAATTTTGATAGCAAAAAATTTTAATCCGTTCTAAATAATGAAGTTGATTGAGTAGTTGAATGAGAATATCTTTGGATCGAATGGTTATTTCGAGATATTTAATATGATAGAAGAGATAAAGAAATCGTTGAATATTATTTTCATCGAGAACGGACATTTCTTTATCTTTTCGAATAAGAATATAGGAATAGATGTGCAATGGCGGATAGTATAATGGATTGAATTGCATTTTGATGGCTCGTAATCGAGGCATTTGATCGAGAAGATTTTGAAGATCATCGAGAGAAAGTGATTTGACTAAGGAAATGTCGAGTTCGAGGATTTCGTCGAGATCAACGACTGACTGAAGAATATCAATCGAAGGTATCGACGATGTTAGAAGAGTCAATGCAGAAACCGATGAAAATCGACGTGTTGGAAGAGATATTGCTCGATGAAATGTGAGAATTAAATTAATCGATTGTTTCCAAGAATAGAGTTCAGGTTCACAAGTTGAAATCGGAAGAAAGGTATTTGTTGGATAGAAAATAAATGGTAATTGAAAATAAGGTATTGAATAGATCGTTGGACGACTTGATTTCAATTGGCCTTTTTCACAAGCTGTATGCCAATGATGTTCATCTAACCAAAACGACGAACGAAATGACTGAAGAAGAGTTTGTTTATCTTGAGGACAGGGAATGTCATTGGCAAGAGTAAATTTGAAATTGAATTTTTGAATTGAAGTTTGAGCGAGATAGTTTTGCCAGAGTTGACCATCGAGAAGATTGAATTCACCAGTTGCTTGAACTGTGAATGATTTAAGTTTGATTAAAACGGATATACAATTGATTAGTTGTTGAAATGATAATGTTAATTCTAACGGGAAATCAATTGATTAAATGTTAAGAAAAAAAAAAAGAAATGTTTCTTCTACCTTCACTAAAAATCATACTGATATATTGAAGTGAATTTGTCAATTGTTGAAAATTTGGTAAGGTAAATGTATCTTCTTTGTCGAAGTAGATTTTCAAGAGAATTAGTGGCGATTGAATTTGAGTGAGAATTCGATGAAATTCACTGACAGTACAGTAATCGAGAATGAAATGAGTTAGACGAGGAAACGTGACATCAATCGAACGAAATGCATAGGAACCATCGATAGCTAAATAAGTTAAATGTTGACTTTGTTGTCGAAGAATTCGAACAATTGATTGATCGGTTTCGGATGTTTTTCGATAGGTTTTTATTGTGACTGATGAAAGTGTAACGGGAAGTGATGGAAGAATGAACGATGTATTGAGACATTTGAATTTTTTCAATGAAAGAAATTGTTCAGAAAATAATGGAAAATATTGATGGAATAATTGAACTTGATCGGGCATTAATTCTTCGGAGAGATAAAGAGAAATTATTTGTTTAGGATGAATTGATTGACAAATGATGTCGAATTTACGTCGAATAATATCTTGAAAATCTAACTGAATTGGATATGAATGGATAATATGATCGAATTGTTGGTTTAAATGAATAAATCCATAGAAAATATCGAATGTAGTTAGATAGTCGAAAATTTCGAAGAATATTTCCGTTGGTAGAAATTCAAATTTAGACTTCATCGTTAAATACGCACGAGACAGTGTGTTTTATCAACACGTTGAGTAAAGAGTGAAGAAGAAAAAAAACAGAGCCTTGAATAAATGCGAGAATAAGCGACAAGAAAAAAAACAGGACGAAAGAAAAGAGAATAAGAAGGTAAAATGACTAGCAATCATATTCAAGGACTATATTCACAATAGATTGACAGATGATGTTTGACTTATTTTCATTGAATGCACATTGAATTTATTAAAAGCAAAGAAAAAAAACAGATTCTTAACTATGACGATTTTGCCACTTTTGATAGACACGTGTTGCTTGAGCTTGACTGAAATCTTTTTCGGCCAATTCATATGTTTGATTCGCGTATTGTACATCGGTAGGCGGCATATTTACTGAAGAATCGTAAGCACCCGTTGCGACTGGTACTGATGGTGGACCAAAAGTGAAACCATTTGTAGGCGCTGGATTTGTCGATGCGCCAAAGACACTTGAAGTACCTGGCATTGGTGGTGCACCAAAACTGAAGCCACTTGTAGGCGCTGGATTTGTCGATGCGCCAAAGACACTTGAAGTACCTGGTACTGGTGGTGCACCGAAAATAGGACCACTTGTAGGTGCCGCATATGTCGAAGTGCCAAAGACACTTGAAGTACCTGGCATTGGTGTTGTACCAAAACCGAAAACAGGTGTAGGCGCTGGATTTGTCGAAGTGCCAAAAAGACTTGAAGTACCTGGTACTGGTGGTGCACCGAAAATAGGACCACTTGTAGGACGCGATGAATAGGTGGAAAATTGATGTTTCATTTCGTTCATATCAGCACATTTTGAATAATAGCCAGTTGATATTGCTGTAAAAGCACCGAAAGTATTTGTCATTTGTTGTGAACGGATATTTCTCGACGAAAAAATATCATTAATTCGTTTGATTTTTTCGTTTTCATCAACACCTTCAGCTTCAGCTCGTTGCATTTCACGATTAATATCTTCTTGAGCCGATTGCATTAAACGTTCCAAAGTAATCTCTTCACGAACACCACCAACAATAACTTGAGCTAAAAGCTTAGCATTTATCATTGGTACGTATTGTCCTCCGGTGATATACGCTAATGACATGAAAAAATCTCGATAAGGAACTAAAAGAAGAAAACTATAGTTTTACTCTCGTTTAAACAAAGAAACTAACCAATAGATGGTTCCACACCAACAACATAGAGTGTAATGTGTTTTGCAGCGATTTCTCGAACGATCTTAATCGGATCGAATCCATTTGGACAACCATTAGGAAAAGTATCATCGGCTTGAAGTCCATGTGGTGGTGCATCAGCAATCAACACACAGATTTTCGTTGATTCATCACGCCATGAGAGTTTCAAAACCGCATGTAAACCATCAGCAACAGCTTCAGGCAGATCGCCGCCTCCGTCCGCTGAACAAGCATCCAGCCAAGCTCTCATCTCATTAACTTTCGACGTGAAATCATGTTCACGTGTAACAAACGACATATCCTGTGGTGGATGATCACGATATTCGATTAATGCTAATCGGACATCACTTTTTTCACTGACAACAATTTCTTCAACGATTGAACGAATATTTTCTTTTGCACTTTCAATATAAGAACCCATCGATCCCGTACAATCCATGACAAAAACAAGATCTAAATAAAAATGTTAACTCTTAAATAAGTTCTTTCACTAAAACAAAACAAAAACTCACCGAGAATACTCGAATCATGTTTAGCTAATTCCGGTCGGTTAACTTTTTCAACAGTTATTGATGAAGCCATTTGAGTCGAATAAAAGTTAACACAAAAAGAATACAATGCTTTTTATATGCCACATAATTTTGTTTTTTCTTCACCAACTTGCGCAAGTGGTAAAAAATATGACGTCACGTGGCCCGTTGAGAAGAAACGCATAGGTGAGTCATCGAAAGAGCTTTTTTTTATTGATAAAAAAGAAATGTTTGTCTTAAAATCACTGACGTTTTTGCAAGTTCAACAGCTTGTGTAACAAAAGCTCCATCTGATGTCATCGAACACGTTCCTTCGCCAGATCCGAAATGCGGATTACGTGCTTTCAAAAATGATGAGAAATAAAATCCCAATCGATGATATCTTCTTGATTCTGCATATGAACAAGTAATTGTTTAGCTAAACTTCGTGAATAGAAATTATCACCATTGATAAATGTTATATGTTGACAAGGTGATGATAAATTCGATGTTTGATTATAGAAATAAGTTAAAGCACGATTGGTCATTGTATAACCGAAATCTTTGGCACTCGATGGAGGTTGACCAAGATCAAGAAAACGAACGAGATGCTCGTTGAGAACAAGTCGATTAATAAAATTGATTGTTTGTTTTAATTGATGAATATCTGTTTGATTATCTGTATTGACAACATAGATATGAATATTATGAAGACCATTATGGTAGAACGTATAAGTTAACATTCTATTTTTTTAAACTGATTCGAACGTATAAAAACCCAAAATAACCATACTGCATTTTTTTCTGTCGTAAAAAGAAACTGTAAAATTTTTGTAAAGATTCGTTCTCAATGACACAGTTATTTTTTTTTCGACAATAGAGTTCCTTTTAAAGTTTCGATTACTTTCCATTTCTGCAAACATTCGGGAGTGTGCTCCTATCTGTAGATTTATTTGCCTTTTAAAATTCCTGGAAAAAAGAAGAAAAAAGACATTCAAATAGTCAGTAAAACAAATATATTGAATATATGGCAAAAAAAGTCATCGATCGATAGAAATTGAAGAATTATAGTTTTACGTATGTTCCTGCAGGTGTCGCCGACCGAATACAAATAGTAAAGAAACAAGCAACCACGAGGGTTTTCCGTAATTCGCCAGAGTTCGCTCGCTGTTGAGAAACAGAACATGTAGAGGACAGAAATTCCTTGTGGAATGGTTACTCTAACAATCAGTCTCTGAACGTGTAAACAAAACAGACAACGATTGAGATATCCGAATAGAAAATCGTCGAGTAGACTCGAGATTTCTTTTTTCTTCGCATTTTTTTTTGTTGTATTCATCTATCTGTAATTTCTCTCGAAGTCAAGATGAGTTTCTTGATTGAGAAAAATGGTCTTAATGGCGAATAGTACGAATAATATTGATCTCAATTCAACGGCAACTAGTCGGCCTAATACGAATCCGTTGCCTCATCGAGATTTACTTCATCCGAAGGTAAACGAAAGCCTGAACACATTCATTTGATTTATTTGTGTATTTTTCAGAAATTATCACCGAGATTAGGTGGTCCTGGAACAACACAGGATAGCAGTGTTTCATCGGATTCAAATAGTATCTATCGACAAGTATGTATGCATATTTTGATTTGAGAAAAAAAAGAACACAACAAATTGATGCTTAATAGAATTGACATTTAATTAAATTAATACGAGAAATCCATTAGGCTTGAGTTTAGTTAAAAAACAAATTTCTTTTTCTTTTTATTCGATAATCTTAAGAGCAACAGAACGAAGCAAATCATTTGCTTTGTTAGATTGATAATATGAGTGCAATTCGATTCGGCATAGATTTGCTTGCCATTCGCGCATATATTCTTCTCGTTTTTTGGGGGTATTTACGAAGCTAAATCATTCATTTGCTGCTTCTGCTTCTCGGCTTTTTTCCTTTTGCTTCTATTTGATGCGTGTACAGAATTAACAAGCATGCGCGTTCGGTCTCGTCGTTTGACGAACGCGCTTTCATAGACACCTATTTGCTGTAATCAAGAATCTCCTAGTTTGTGAGATAGCAGAACGAGGAAAAAATAGCGGAAAAAAGAGAAGGGGAAGGGAGAGAGGGAGAGAGAGCGGGGAAAAAATGTCATCGAATAGATTCCTCTTCTAACAGTGATTGTCAGGAGAATGCTTTCCTTCCTGTTATTCTCTCCCCCCTTCCTCTGATGTTCTAGTTTTTCCTTTCCTTTTTTTTTCATAATCAACCAGAATACGATAAACAATTTTCTTTTCCTACGCTGTACACATTAACGATGCAATTCTATTTCTCACATCGTCAATACAAGATAGAGATGTGTATGCACATTTAAGAAAAAAAATACTCAAAGAACAATATCGATCGATTCATGTGAGAATGAGAAAGTCTCAAAATGCTTATGTCATCTATTCGAAATATCAAACAATATTCAGCTGATAGTGCTTATTCGGTAAGCTCGTTTTTTCTTCTTTCCCTTTTTCTGTCCATTGATTTTATGTGTTGAAACAGTTGGTGCCAAGAAAACGTAAAAAATTGATTCGTCTTGAGCATTTTTCTTTGCATCATCACTCGATTCTAGGCGCGCCCGTATTTCTTTCTTTTTTTGTTCTCTTGTTCTCGTAAGAAGTTCGTTGACTAATATGAAGAAAAAAAAAACGAGGCTGTTGTCCTCTAATTGGAGATTTTTGGTCTGTATGAGACCATCTGTTACCGTTATTCGAGCAAAAATGAGAGAATAAAGAGAAAACATTGTTGTTTTGATAAATGTCAGATCGTCGACGTCGTCGTTCTTCTCCTTCACGTTTTCGCTTAGCCCAACATCGATTTCTGGATGACAATAACCGATATTCCAGTAGTACTAATTCTCTTCATCAGCAATTATCTGTCGACAGAGAAAAACATGTATGTTAAAATGAAAACCAAATCGATTAGTAATGGATCAGCGAATAAACTCGTTTGATTATGAATTTTTGACAGAGAAAAAAAAACAGAAAGCAAAACAAATTGATTTTAAATACGGTTTGAGAAAGCAAAAGCAGATGGACACAAAAGACAAAAAACGAGACATGAATAGTTAGTTAGTCGATTAATGCAATTTGCATTAGTTGTTAACCAGTTAATCTTGGTTCGTAGTTTTCGTTTTCTTACGTTTTTTCTTTTTCCATCGATGTCAAAAAAAGATTTGATTAGAAATGAACTCGTTTTCTCTCTAGGGTTCAGCTGAATCCAATTATAGTCAACAGTCATCTGAAAGTCTCGATGATACAGGCGAACGAGATCGAGAAGCAACAACAACAGCGACTGGAGGATCAACACTAACATCATTGAAACCTCGAGATCAAACACGTTCGGCAACGGACGCACTCGAACGATGCAAAACGAAGCCAGTTGCGTTTGCTGTACGAACGAATATCGATTATGTTCCATCGCCTGACGATCTTTGTCCAATAGCTAAAGCTGCAATTGCCTTTCCAGCCAAGGAATTTTTGCATATCAAAGATAAATTTAATAATGATTGGTGGATTGGACGATTAGTTAAAGTCGATGCGCCGCTCGGATTTATTCCGAGTCCGGCGAAATTAGAAACGATTCGTATACAATCGAATCGGAAAAGTAAAAATCAACCACAATCATTAGCGAATACAGCTCCAAGAATGAAAGCATCGTCACAAAGTAGAGATACTTGTTGTTTTGTTTGGTATTCTCAAGAATGTGCGTGTGTGTGTGTGTTTGTTTTAGGTCTGGATCTAATTGATCAGAATATTCCAGGCTTTGGCGATGATGCATTAGGCAATGATGGTGATGGTGATAGTCTAGCTAAATCAAAATTAAACATAAATACAATTAGTAAAGATAAGAAAAAACCTTTCTTCAAAAAAGTATGCAACAGTTTGTTTTTATTCATTGAATATTCGAATTGTTATTGACTCTAGGCTTCGAATATAACTCCTTATGATGTTGTGCCAAATATGCGTCCTGTTGTACTTGTTGGTCCGTCTTTAAAAGGCTACGATGTAACTGATATGATGCAAAAAGCTGTTTTCGATTTTCTTAAACATCGTTACGAAGGTCGAATTATAATAACACGAGTTACGGCAGATATTTCGTTGGCTAAACGTGGCCTTTTGAATAATCCATCGAAGATTGCGTTGATCGAACGTGGTGGCAATTCAAATCCAACGAGTAATGCAACGACAACAGCATCGAATCTCAATAGTCCGATGGGCACAACACGTTCGACAGGCATCAAAGAAGTTCACGATGAAATCGAACGAATTTTCGAATTAGCACGAAGTTTACAATTAGTTGTACTCGATTGTGATACGATCAATCATCCGGCACAATTACAAAAAACATCACTAGCACCGATTATTATCTATTTAAAAGTATCGTCACCTAAAGTTCTCCAAAAGCTAATTAAATCTCGAGGCAAAAGTCAACATCGAAATTTAAATGTACAATTAGTAGCTGCTGATAAATTGACTCAATGTTCGACTGTAAATATTTGTCATGATTTGAAAATAAAAACATTCAATTTATTTTTTTTTTCAAGGATATGTTTGATCTCGTCTTAGAACAAAATCAATTGGAAGACGCATGCAATACTCTCTCGAATTTCTTAGATAATTACTGGAATGCAACACATCCGAAATTAGACGAAAAAAATGATCTCAACAACGAAAATCTCTACGTACCTCCACGTCCGACTGCTTCCTTAGTTGCTCATATGCCACAAATGAATCCTCCGTCAGGCACAATGCCAATTATAACGACACCACGTCCGCTTCCATCGTCACCACTTGTTAATGATATAACACAAACGCATCTTCTACCTCAACGAACACCATCGCAAGTTTCAGCCAATCGCTATGGCGCTCCAACAGTCTCAGGTGGTCTTCTTCTTCAACGGTCACTCCGGACTACTATCGACAAGCACCACCACCGGTATCACAACCACCTGCACCTGCTTACGATGATGATCGATTTGCCCATTATGAAATGGCCAGTTTTCGTTGATCATCTCGTCATTGTTTACTTCTTCTTTTGTTTTTTAAAAATAAGTGTTGATCGCTCGGCTTTTTCGAATGCAAGTTCATTCGGAAGAAAGAAAAACCTCTGCATCTGCTGCCCTTCTGTTCTAGTCATTGTCGATTCATCGCAGTGCCTAAGATTAATTCTTAGCTCTCTCTCTATTTCTCTTCTCACATATATTGACCGTCAACGTTTTTTTTTTCTTCTCTTTTTTTTTTGCAATTTGTACACAAATATATAATTACGAATTTGAACAAAATCACTACTGTTAATTGAAATTCCATTCTTTGCTGAAGATTCGAAATGAATCCTTGTTAAGCTCAATGAGAAAAATGTAAATGATTTGCAAGGAAGAAGAAGACGAAGAATTTTTCTTCGTTTCTTTTCTTTTACATGGAGATTGCATGCGGTTTTTTGTTAAAAATATCGAGCTTTTTCTTCTTCAAAAATGTTTACGTCGTTGAGAAAGAAAGAGAAAAAAGTAGTCAACATTTTTATTCTCGTATGATTGGTAAAAAAGACGAATCGCTTTTGTCGTCAGTATTTTTCATTCAAACAGAACGATCAATCAACAATCAAAACCATGTCGGAAACCGAGTAAACCGTTTCTCTTCTTGTACAATAACAAAGAATTGGTCGTTTTTCTTTCGATTTACAGTACTGAATCAAATGAATTAACAATAATACAATTAAGAAATATTCTCAATCAAGATCATATTCGACGACATTTAGTTCAAACAGGCTATGTGTGTCAATTGATTTTAAATAAAAAAAAAGAAAATGTGTGTTGTATTTTTTCAGATTGATAGACAAGGAAATGTCATTCGGAAGGGAAATAATGCGCAGTTAAAGCGACCACAAACTTCTAATCGACAGAGTAATCCATTTTTTAACTCAAATCCACCGAGAAATGTATCGAGCGCACGACCACGTCGAGTAACAAAAAGAAAATCCTCGTTGAAGTTTTGTTTTACGAACTATTTCTTAGACGAGCAAAGCAAAAAGTTCGACACGTTCTTCACGCGTAAATCAACCAACACGAATACATAATGTCTTACTGCGTCGTGCTGTCAGTCCGAAAGTATAAAATTTTATTTTTTTTCATTCTTCTTTTATTCTATTATTTGCTTAGCTTTTGAATCCGGACGAGCGATGCCTTGTAACAATGAAATACATTGGACCGGATTTGAATATCGATTATGATCGAGGTTATTTCGAGCCTGAAGGCGATGAAATTTTACTACTTCAACAACATTGTGGAGGAGAGAATTCGACGGTTATCAAAGGATTTTTTCGACCGAATGGTGAATAACCGAGATTTTGTTTTGAAGGAAAAAGAAAAATTGATCGTTGTTGTTTTTTTCTCTCTCTTGTATCAGATACGTTTACGTTTGCATCTCGACGACACACAGATTATCCATTTGCATTTGCGTTTTATCTCAACGGAGTGATAAAAGATCGACTATCCGTTTGTTGCGAATCGAGATGTCAAAATTACACGCCAGTTGGTGGCAAAAAAGCGTTGATTGCGATTGTGAAAATCGAAAATACGAGACCCTGTCGACGATGTCGATACGAACAACGAATTACGAAATTATTGGAATTAGAAAAAATTACACCTAAAGAAAGTTTTATTAAGAAAAATATCGAACGTGTTCGTTCTCGATCGAAATCACCATCTCGTCAAACGGATAAGCCGAAAGTCCCTCCACATCATTCACCATCACCATCTCCACCTCCACCACCTATTCCTAAACGATCTCCAACAAATTCGAAATCGAATTTCTCACACAAACGAACGCAAGAACTATCGTCCGAAGGTTCGTCACCTGAACCGCCAATCGTAACAAGAAAATCTCCGACAAATAACAAAACAAATTTCTCGCATCAACGAGCAGAAGAAGTATCGTCGGACGAATCACCATCGGTTACTCTTCCGAAAAATTCCAGTCCATCATTGACTGTTATCAATGGTAAACAACCAGGTTCAACTTTCAATTACACAAAACCATCGAATCAAAATCTCGACTCTGATGGTTAAGAAAACAAAACAAATCAAATGTTGATTTTAACTTTTCTTCTTGTTTATCCTTTTTTGTTAGACGAGCGAACTCCATCTCCAAAACCAACAAATACAAATCGTTTTTCATCAGTCAACAATAATACCAACGGCTCGCATTGTAAAATCTCATTCATGTTCATTTCTCGTCTAATTTTTCTATCTCACATTTCAGCTCCTCCATCGACAACCAACAACGAAAACAAGCCGAAAAATCCAAATCAACGTTCATCCAATCCTCCGCATATTTCGACTGAAGATGAGAGCGAAGGTGATGCTGTCAGTGTTTCAGATGAATCACCCTCACCTGAAACCAAACGATTTTCTCATGCTACTACCAGCCATCAGCGCCACAGTTTTAGTGACTAATTTTCTACGAAATTCGTATTCTTCTTTTTTTCTTTTATCAAACCAATAAAACTGATTTGACACGTCTTACTATTGCTTTTAAATTAAATGAATATCGATGTAATAACACCAAAAATGTAAGAATTAACCTTTTTTTCGTAAAAAATAATAAGAAATATGTTGCTCTCAATTACTTCTTCGATTTTTTAATTAACTAACAATATAACATGTGAGCTTTTTACCTTGTCAAAAAAAATCAATAAATCTGTAGTTCAATCAGTTTCTGTGTCTATTTGAATAGGCATTGTATGCATTCTGTCACGATCTTCCATCACGTGCAAGTAATCGCATTCCTGTCGAATTTTTTCATTGTTTAATTCATTTCACAAACGACTTACTTCGACTGTTGTTATATTATTAAATATTCAGAAATCAGAAACTACCAGATTATTTTCTATTTAATTTTTGTAACATTTGTGTTCATGCTTTTACGCAACACGTTTTGATTGTTTACTCTGTCGATACTAAGGTAACTTTTTTTTCTTTTTCACTCTCAATGGGAAGAAAAAAAATGAAAAGGACATTTTTTAAAGTGTTATAGAAAAAGAAGAAGAAAAAAGTACGTTGCAGAGAAATGTAAACTACTAATATCGTGACTATTTCTTTTTTTAAAATGTCAAACCGGAGTTACGTGAAAATAATTTTCTTTCTAACAATTATCGTAATTATTTCTTTGTGTTTCAATCGAGTTTCATGGACGTTTTCAAAAGGAACAATTTATCAATTTTCTAATCCAAATGTCATCACAAATAATTATATTGACGGTTGGATTTCT
>Ga0209922_103164_pt1 | contig 13380 bp, 10 predicted proteins | sample ThiBiot_500_biof_FD_183946 | JGI IMG/M metagenome (GOLD analysis project Ga0209922, IMG submission 183946) | Wastewater bioreactor microbial communities from Cape Town, South Africa - Thiocy_expt_500_biof (SPAdes) | ecosystem: Engineered > Bioreactor > Thiocyanate-remediating > Anaerobic-Aerobic ...
CGCTCTACCTGCAGGATTGGTATTCGTGGCGGGCGCAGCCGCGGCTCAAATTCGCCGATGGCAGGGTAGCGGCCACCTGGTCGACGCGCGGCCAGTATCCCGCCGATGCGAAGATCGACTGGCTGGTGCCGCATGACGACGGGTCGATGACGGTGACCTTCGGCAGCGATGCCAATCGGCTGGAAGTGACACCGACGCTCGTCACCGCCTATGTCGACGGCGCGCCCTACCGCATCACCATCGGCAGCGACACGGTGACGGCGCCGAGCGATGCCCCTGGCGCGGTGCGCCAGGACGCCAGCAAGGTGGTGGTCGAGTACGGCTTTGCCGGGCAGGCGGAGATCCGCGCCAACCAGGTCTATGTGCAGCGCCGGTTCCTCGGCTGGGCCAATTTCTGGTTCGATACCCGCTCGGCCTATTGGGGGCTCAATCCGCTCGAGGTGATCGGGCTGATGTTCAGCCCGGAGCGGGTCGATCCGGCTCGGTCCAATTTCGACACGGCGGTGAAGGACTTCCTCGGCAACGGCGTCTGGCAGCATGGCGACATCCTGTCAAAGTTGCTGCAGACGCTGGTGATGGCGTTCGTCGGTACCCTGCTGGCGACGCTGTTCGCCTTCCCGCTGGCCTTCATCGCGGCGCGCAACATCACCCGTTCGCGCCCGGTGAACTGGCTGATGAAGCGGGCCTTCGACTTCCTGCGCTCGATCGACATGCTGATCTGGGCGCTGTTCTTCACCCGCGGTTTCGGTCCCGGGCCGATCCCGGGGATCGCGGCGATCTTCTTCACCGATGCCGGTGCGCTGGGCAAGGTCTATGCCGAGGCGCTGGAAAACGTCGATGATCGGCAGCGCGAGGGCGTGAAGTCGGTCGGTGCATCGCCGGCGGTGGTCAATCGTTTCGGCGTGGTGCCGCAGGTGCTGCCGGTGTTCATCTCGCAGTCGCTGTATTTCTGGGAAAGCAATACCCGCTCGGCCACGGTGATCGGCGCAGTGGGTGCAGGCGGCATCGGGCTCAAGCTGCTCGAAGCGATGGGCACCAATTCCGATTGGGACAAGGTCGCCTACATGGTGCTGCTGATCCTGATGGTGGTGTTCGTGTTCGACAATCTTTCCAATGCGCTGCGCTCGCGGCTGATCGGGCCGCGCGGGCATTAGGGGTGGGATTGGTGCGTGGGCCCACCCCCACCCAGCTTCGCTACGGCTTCGCTACGGCTTCGCCTAGCTGCGCTACCCTCCCCACAGGGGGGAGGGAAAGCCGACTGCAGGCTCTCGGTTCCATCCTCCTTTCCCTCCCCTTGATGGGGAGGGTAGCGCAGCTAGGGCCAGCGGCCCGTAGCGCAGCTGGGTGGGGTGGGGCCACAGCCACCAGACAACAAAAAGGCCGCCGTGGTTGCCCACGGCGGCCTCGATGCATTCAGCGGCGCGCTCAGTTGACGCGCTTGCCGTCCTTGTCGAACAGGTGGACGACGCTCAGATCCGGCGCCACCTTGATCTTGGAACCCGGCTGCGCGGTGATGCGCTCGCGGAAGATGCCGTTGATCGACTGGGTGCCGAGGCGGCCGATGACCTGGGTCTCGGAACCGGTCGGCTCCAGCACCACCACTTCGATCTCGATGCCGTTCGGATCGAGATGCAGGTGTTCGGGGCGGATGCCGTAGACGGCGGCATTGGCCGGAACGTTGACGGCCGGCAGCTGGATGCCGTCGGTGGTCTTGAAGCCGCCATCGGCAGCCGCGCCGTTGATGAAGTTCATCGACGGCGAGCCGATGAAGCCGGCAACGAAGGTATTGAGCGGGCGGTCATAGAGATCGAGCGGGGTGCCCATCTGCTCGATGATGCCATCGCGCATCACCACGATCTTGTCGGCCATGGTCATGGCTTCGACCTGGTCGTGGGTCACGTAGATGGTGGTGGTCTTGAGGCGCTGGTGCAGTTCCTTGATTTCGGAACGCATCTGCACGCGCAGCTTGGCGTCGAGGTTCGACAGCGGCTCGTCGAACAGGAAGACCTGCGGATCGCGCACGATGGCGCGGCCCATGGCGACACGCTGGCGCTGACCGCCGGAAAGCTGGCGCGGCTGACGGTCGAGCAGCTTCTCGAGGCCCAGGATCTGCGCGGCGCGATCGACCTTGGCCTTGATCTCGGTCTTGGGCACGCCCTTGAGCTTCAGCGAGAAGCCCATGTTCTGCGCCACCGTCATGTGCGGGTAGAGCGCGTAGTTCTGGAACACCATGGCGATGTCGCGTTCCTTGGGCGGCAGGTCGTTGACCACGCGGTTGCCGATGCCGATCTCGCCCGAGGTGATTTCCTCGAGGCCGGCGATCATGCGCAGCAGCGTGGACTTGCCGCAGCCCGAGGGGCCGACGAGCACGACGAACTCGCCGTCGGAAATGTCGACCGACACGCCCTTCAGCGCTTCGAAGCCGCCATAGTGCTTGCCGGCCTTGTTGATGGTTACTGGTGCCATGAAGGTTCCTCGTCCCTGTGGCGGGATACCCCGCCTGTCGGCCGGCACCTTCGGCGGGGGTGTCGCCAGCGTCAAGGCAGGATCGGCCGATATTAGACCAAAGTCTAAGAAAAGCGTAATACTAAAGTATTATCCAGCCCAAGTGCCGTAAGCCGGTGGGTGGATCACCCCCACACCTGCCTTGCCCAGTACCCCATCACTCCGATCAGTTCCCGCGCTGCAGGCGTGACCCCGGCCATGATCATGAAGCCGTGCGTGGCGCCGGGCCATTCGTGGAACGTCACCGCATTGCCGGCTTCTGCCAGCCGGGCGGCGTAGGCGCGGCCTTCGTCGCGGAGCGGATCGTGGTCGGCGGTGACCAGCAGGGTGGGGCAGAGGCCGCTGAGGTCGGGGGCGAGAAGGGGCGAGGCCTCGGGGTGAGACGGGTCGGCGCCGCCGAGATAGTTGGCGATGTACCAGCGCAGCGTGGCGCGGGAGAGAAAGAAGCCATGCGCGAACCGGGCGATGCTGGCGCTCTCGTGGGCGAGGTCGGTCGCCGGGTAGATCAGCATCTGGCCACCCAGCCGGATGCCGGCGGCGCGGGCCCGCAGCGCCAGGGCGGCGGCGAGGTTGGCGCCGGCGCTGTCGCCGGCGAGGATGATACGCTCGCTCGTGAGGCCGAGGCCGACGCCCTCGGCAATGATCCAGCGCAGCGCCGTCTCGGCATCGTCGAGCCCGGCCGGAAACGGCTGTTCCGGCGCCTTGCGATACTCCACCGACAGCAGGTTGCAGCCGGCGGCCTTTGCCAAGGCGCGGGCGGCGCCATCGTGGGTGTCGAGGCTGCCGACCACCCAGCCGCCGCCATGCAGGAACAGGATCGTCCCCGTGCTGCTGCCGCCCCGATAGAGGCGGCAGCGGAAAGCGGGGTCGCCGAGGGTGAAGGTGCGTGGCGTGGGCAGCTCGTCCGGCAGATCCCAATGGCCGGCGAGACCAAGTTCGGAGGCGGCGCGCGCCTTGATGACGCCGAGCTGGTCGTTGCTGAGGGTGCCGGCCCGCTCGGCGGCCTCGAGCATCAGGCGCAATTCAGGCCTCAGGCGCGACCGGTCGGGGCGCCCGTCGTCAAGATCTTCCAAGCGCCGCTCTCCCTTGCAGGCGGCGCCATAACAGCAGAGGCACGGCGAAAGTCAATGAAAAGAATATTGCATGCGATATGCGTTAGTGTTACGCCTTTAACCAGAGTGGATGCTGCCCGAGGAGGATTGGGAGGCATCCGCCGACAAAGGGAGAAGATCATGCAGGTTACCCGTATGCGCGGCGCGCTCGCCGTGGGCCTCGCCTTGGGCGTGGCATTGTCGCCGCTCGCCGCTCTGGCGTCCGACAACAAGATTGCCCTCGTGCCTGGTGGACCGCACCCGTATTTCGCGCCCTGGGAGCAGGCGGCGGCCGATGCACAGAAGGATTTCGGCATCGCCGCGGTCGAGTACAAAGTGCCGGCCGAATGGAAGCTGGAGCTGCAGACCGAGCTGTTCGAGAGCCTCGCGGCGCAGGGCTATGCCGGCATCGGCTACTTCCCGGGTGATGCGGTTGGCGTCAACTCGACGATCGCCGAGCTCAAGGCCTCGGACATTCCGGCGGTGGCGCTGGGCGGCTGCGCGCTGGATCCGACCGATACGGCGTTCTGCATGGCGACGGACGTCTACGCCTCGGCCTATCTCGGCACCAAGGCGCTGATCGAGGCGATGGGCGGCAAGGGCGCTGTGGTGCATCTGGCCGGGCTTCTCGTCGACCCCAACACCACGCTGCGCGTACAGGCGGTGGAAAAGGCCGTGGCCGAGACCAATGGCGCGGTGACGCTGCTGCAGACGCTGGGCGACACCGACAACCAGGAACAGGGCGACCAGAAGATCAACGCGCTGCTCGCCGCGCAGAAGGACCAGATCGGCGGGATGATCGCCACCGGCTACATTTCCTCGGTGGTGGCCGCCACGGCGCCAAGAAGATCAAGCTGATCGGCATCGACGACGACAAGATCGTGCTCGACGGCATCAAGGACGGCTTCGTTGCCGGCACCATGGCGCAGAACCCCTATGGACAGGGCTATATCGGCGCCTATGCGGTGGACCTGCTGGCCGAGGGCTGCACGGTGAAGGCGGATGCGCCGTTCATCACAACGCCACAGACGGCACGGTTCATCGACTCCGGCACGCTGCTGATCAATGCGGCCAACCTCGAGAGCTACAAGGACGACCTCAAGAAGCTGACCGGCGAACTGCAGGCGAGCTTCAAGGACAAGTTCCTCAGCTGCCCGTGATCGAGTGACGCGGAGGTGGAGTGATCCACTCCACCTCCATACCCACCGGATGTCATCCCAGCGAAAGCTGGGACCCATCCAACAGCCCGGACATGAGGCGAGTTGGGTCCCTGCTTTCGCAGGGATGACACCGAGTAGGAGGAGCGGTTGATGCTCCTCACTGCCGTTGCTTCTTCGAGTACCCCGCAATGACCTCTGCGCTTGACGCCGAGCCTCGTCCGAGTTCAGCCTCGGCCATGGACCCGGCCCCCCGCCGTACGCTCACTTCGTTGCTGCTTCGCGGCTCGACGCAGGCCGGGTTGTTCGTGATCCTCGTGGTGCTGTGGGTGGTGTTCGCCAACCTGGCGCCGGGGTTCCTGTCGAAGTTCAACCTCAACTCGCTGCTGCGTTCGGTGGCGGTCGATATCGTCGTCGGTTTCGCCCAGATGGTGGTGCTGGCGACCGGCGGGATGAACCTCTCGGTCGGGGCGATCGGGGTCTGCGCGGTGATGTTCTCGGGCTACCTGATGCAGGTGCTGGGGCTGCCGATCCCGGTGGCGATTGCCGGTACGCTGGCGCTGGGCGCCTTGCTCGGCTGGCTCAACGGCTTTGCCATCGTCAAGACCGGGGTGAACAGCTTCGTGGTGACGCTGGCGAGCGCCAGCCTGTTCTCGGGCGGCATGCTGATCCTCACCAAGGCGGTGCCGCTCAACGGCCTGCCGGCCGAGTTCGGCGCGTTCGGCAAGAGCGCCGTGGGTCCCGCGATCGGCAGCATGCCGGCGATCCCCAGCCTCGCCGTGGTGGCGCTGGCGATCGGGCTCGGGCTCTATGTGCTGTTCAAGCATTCGACGCTGGGCCGGCAGATCCTCGCGGTGGGCGCCAATGCACGGGCCGCCGAGATGAGCGGCATTCCGGTCGATCGTACCATCGTCTTCGTCCATGCGCTGTCAGGGGCGCTTGCCGCAGCGGCGGCGCTGATGCTGACCGCGCGGCTGGCGGCGGCGATGCCGGCGGTGGCGGGTGACGACTGGTTGCTGCCGAGCTTCCTCGCGCCGGTGATCGGCGGCACGGCATTGTCGGGCGGCATCGTCTCGGTGGTGGGCACCATCCTTGGAGCGCTGCTGGTCTCGACCATCCGCTCGGGCCTGCTGGTCCTGGAGATCGGCAATTTCTGGCTGCCGCTGTTCCTCGGGGCGTTCCTGCTCGCGGCGATCCTCGTCGAGCGCGGGCGCGCCGCCTATGTGGCGCGAGAGCAGGCGAGGCGGGCGTGATGGGCGCGTTCTTCCGCCTGCAATGGTCGGGCATCCTCGTCGGTATCATTGCCGGCGGCATCGCCCTGGCGCTGAGTGCACCGGCGTTCCTCAGCGAATTCAACCTGTTCGTGTTGCTGCGTTCGATCTGCGTGTCGCTGCTGGTCGCCTATGCGCAGATGGTGATGCTCGGCGTGGGGCAGATGAACCTCTCGGTCGGCGCATTGGGCGGGCTGGTGGCGGTGGTCACCGGCGGGCTGATGGATGCGCTGGGCGTACCGACTCTGCCGGCGATCATGATCGGGGTGGCGGCGGGCGGGGCGGCCGGTTTCGTCAATGGCTGGCTGACGGTCAGAACCGGGATCAACGGCTTCATCGTCACCCTGGCGACTGCGTCGGCGTTCGCCGGCATCAACCTCGGGATCACCAAAGCGGTGCCGTTCTACAACCTGCCGGCGGATTTCGTGGCGTTCGGCAACGGCCGGGTGGGGCTGTTTCCGCTGCTGCTGATCGTGCCGCTGCTGGTCACCGTGGTGCTGGCGCTGTTCTTTGCGCGTGCGGTGCCTGGCCGGCACATGCTGGCGGTGGGCGGCAACGCCCCGGCGGCGCAGCTCAGCGGCGTATCGGTGCCTCGGGCGATCATTTCGGCGCATGTGCTGTCGGGGCTGCTGGCGGCAGTGGCGGGCGTTCTCGCGGTGGCGCAGCTCGGCTCGGCGCAGCCCACCATCGGCTCGGACTGGCTGCTGATCTCGTTCGCGGCGCCGATCATCGGCGGGGCGAGCCTCGCCGGCGGCGCGATCTCGATCGTCGGTACGCTGCTCGCGGTGGTGCTGATCGGGCTGATCCAGAACGCCATGGTGCTGGTCAAGGTCGACCCCTACTGGGTGCAGTTCCTGCTCGGGGCGCTGATCCTCGCGGCGGTGTGGTTCAACCGCTATCGCGCCATCAAGGTGGGAGAGATCTGATGGCGCTGACGGTCGACAAGGCGAGCAAGTCGTTCCCCGGCGTCCGGGCGCTGAAGGATGCGTCGCTGGAGCTCCGGTCCGGCGAAGTGCACGCCCTGATGGGCGAAAACGGCGCCGGCAAATCGACACTGATCAAGATCATCACCGGCGTGCACCGGCCGGATGGTGGGCGGCTGCTGCTCGACGGGCAGGACGTTTTGTTCGCGAGCCCGCGCGATGCGATCCGGCTGGGGATCTCGGCGGTGCACCAGGAGCGCAACCTGATCCCGCGCTTCTCGGTGGCCGAGAACATCCTGCTCGAGAACCTGCCGCGGCGCACCGGGCTGGTGGATTACGCCAGGGCCAATGCCGAGGCGAAGAAATATCTCGAAATGATCGGGCTCGTGGTCGATACGCGAACCGAGGTGCGGCACCTGAGCGTGGCGCAGATGCAGATGGTGGAGATCGCCAAGGCGCTGAGCCACGAGGCCAAGGTGCTGCTGCTCGACGAGCCCACGGCGTCGCTGACCGGCGAGGAAGCCGACGCGCTGTTCGCGCTGGTGCAGCGGCTCAAGGCGCAGGGCGCGGCAATCCTGTTCGTCTCGCACAAGCTCGAGGAAGTGCTGGCGATCGGCGAGCCGATGGCCAACATGACGCGCGGCCGGCTGATCGAGGCGATGATCGGGCGGGCCGAGCGCATCGCGGTGGTGCGGCCGCCCAAGGCTGCGACGGGCGCGGTCAAGCTGGAGGCCAGCGGCGTCGCCACGGCCGCCGGGCATCGCGACATCTCGTTTACCGTGCGGCGCGGCGAGATTCTCGGGCTCTACGGGTTGGTGGGCGCCGGACGAACCGAGCTGGCGCGAGCGCTGGTGGGGAAAGACAAGCTCAGCGGCGGGACCCTGTCGATCGACGGCAAGCCGGCGGTGATCCGCTCGGTCGAGGAGGCGCTGAAGCGGCACCGCATCGGCTATCTCAGCGAAGACCGCAAGTATGAGGGCGTGGTGCTGCTGCACCCGATCCGCTTCAACGTGGCGATGACCATCTGGGACCGGCTGGCGCGGTTCCTCGGCTTCCAGACGGCGGCCGGCGAACGCCGGGCGACCGAACCCTTCGCGCGGCAGCTCGAAATCCGCACGCCCAGCCTCGAACAGTCGGTGGGGAACCTGTCGGGGGGCAACCAGCAGAAGGTGTCGCTGGCCAAATGGCTGGCGGCCAAGGTCGACCTGCTCATCATCGACGAGCCGACGGTGGGGATCGACATCAAGACCAAGGCCTATATCCACGAGCTGATCGGCAAGCTGGCGGACGATGGGCTGGCGATCCTGCTGATCTCGTCGGAGCTGCCGGAAATGGTGGCGCTGGCCGACCGCATCCTGGTGATGCACGAGTTCCGCATCGTCGACGGTTTCGACAATGATCGCAGCTACGAGGCGATGAGCCGCAAGGTGATGGGGGCGATCCACCGGCACTCGGATGAGGCGGTGGCGGTGGAGTAGGCCCTTCACCTCTCCCTTGGGGGAGAGGTCGACGCGCAGCGTCGGGTGAGGGGGCCTTTCGCTCGGTGTTTGCGGCAAGGCCCCCTCACCCTGACCCTCTCCCCCGAGGGAGAGGGGACGATGGGGGCAAGGCCGGTGGACAACAGGGTGCTTCGGGTGCTGTAGAAGACGCCATGACCGACATCACCGCCCTCGACGCCGCTGACCCGTTTGCCCGCACGCGAACCCTGTTCGACCTGCCTGATGGCATCATCTATCTCGATGGCAATTCGCTCGGGGCGCTGCCGCGCGCGGTGAAGGGGCGGATGGCCGAGGTGGTGGCCACGCAATGGGGCGAGGGGCTGATCCGCAGCTGGAACACACATGACTGGATCGACCTGCCGGGACGGGTGGGCGATCGGATCGCCCGGCTGGTCGGCGCCGCTCCGAAGACCGTGATGGTGGCCGACTCCACTTCGGTCAACCTGTTCAAGGTGCTGGTGACGGCGCTGCGGCTCAGGCCTGGTCGCAAGGTGATCGTCTCGGAGCGAGGGAATTTCCCCACCGACGCTTATGTCGCGGCAGGTGTCGCAGAACTGCTGGGGCAGGGGCATGAGCTGCGACTGGTGGAGGCAGATGCGATCGCCGCCGCGCTCGGCGAGGATGTGGCGGTGCTGTTACTGACCGAGGTCAACTATCGCACCGGCGCGAAGCTCGACATGGCCGGGCTGACGGCGATGGCGCACGCGGCGGGCGCGCTGACGATCTGGGACCTTTGCCACTCGGCCGGGGCGTTTCCGGTCGAGCTGGGCGGCGCAGCTGCCGATTTCGCCGTCGGCTGCGGCTACAAATATCTCAATGGCGGGCCCGGGGCGCCGGCCTTCGTCTATGCCGCACCGCGACATCTGGATGGGCTGCGGCAGCCGCTGACCGGGTGGTTGGGCCATGCGGCGCCGTTCAGCTTTGCCGAGGCCTATCGGCCGGCCGAGGGCATCGGGGCAATGCGGGTCGGAACGCCGCCGGTGCTGTCGATGTCGGCGCTAGATGCGGCGCTCGACGTGTTCGACGGCGTCGATCTCGGCGCGCTGCGGGCCAAGGCGGACCAGCTGTTCGAGCTGTTCACCAGCGAGGTGAAGCGGCTGGCGCCGGAACTGGAACTGGCGACGCCCGGTGAGGCGGCGCGGCGCGGCACGCAGGTGTCGCTGCGGCATCCCGAGGCCTATGCGGTGATGCAGGCGCTGATCGCGCGCGGGGTGATCGGCGATTTTCGCGAACCCGACATCCTGCGCTTCGGGCTGACGCCGCTCTATCTCAGCTTCACCGATGTGCAGCGGGCGGCCGGGATAGTCGGTGAGGTGATGCGCACCGGCGCCTGGGATCAGCCGCGCTACAAGGTACGGGCCAAAGTGGTGTGAGGTCGTTCGTCGCTGTGACACCGCGCGGGGGAAGCGACGGCGCCCGCCCGACAAGGGGCCAACCCGAGAAGGCCTAAAACAGCTCGGCTTCGCCGTGTACGCCAAAGCTGGCGCTGCCGGAGAGGGCGGGGACGCGCAGCTCGTCGAGCACCAGGCTCGACCAGATCTCATCGTAGACCGAGGGCGGAGCGTCCGGCGGCAGGAGCGCGAACTGGCGCACCGCGAGCGCCATGTTCTGGCAGCGCTGCTCGATCCGGTCCTGGCCCTGCAGCGCGTTGACGATGATCCGGGCGGCCTGGCGACGGGCCTCGTCAGCGGAGAGCGATTTGTCGGCGAGCAGTTCGAGGGCCTGCGTCACGCCTTCCACCATGCCGGCGGTCTGGCGTGCTGTTTCATCGAGCTCGCGGGCGAGCCTTTGCAGAGACATGTAGACAAAACCCCCGTAGTGCCATCGGACCCTAGCGCGGAATCCTGAATGGCTCCTTGCGAATGCAGGACAGTCAGGGTGGACCCGAAGCTTTTGGTTAGCGCTTCACTAAGGAATTGACGGTAACGATGACACCCCAAACTATCGGGTCCAACGTTACTATGGTCATGTCGAGTTCACTGCCGCCCGAGTTCGATCGTGGTGTGGTGACGACCGTACACCAGGGTGATTGCCTGGTGTCGAATGAAGTGGACCTGACCTTCTCGACCGTGCTCGGCAGCTGCATCTCGGCCTGTGTGCGCGACCGCGCCGCCAATGTCGGCGGGATGAACCATTTCCTGCTCGCCGAACAGTCGGCCTCGGCGGCCGATCGCTACGGCGCCTCGGCCCGTTACGGCGCCTTCGCCATGGAACAGCTGATCAACAAGGTGCTCACCCGCGGCACCGGGCGCAAGGCCAACCTCGAGATCAAGGTGTTCGGCGGCGGCAAGATCAATGGCGCGCTCGACGATATCGGGCTCAAGAACATCGAGTTCGTACGCGAGTTCCTCGCCAATGAAGGCTACGAGATGGCCAAGGAAGATCTCGGCGGCACCTATGCGCGCCGGGTGATGTTCAAGCCCTATTCCGGCCGGGCCTTCGTCAAGCGGCTCGACAATGCCGCCAACGCCTCGATCGCGAGGGAAGAACTGGCAGTGGCCGCCAGCCGCCGCAGCGTCATCACCAAGCCGGTGCTCGACGACATCGAGCTGTTCTGAGGCCGGCCGAGAAACCCGACGTGTCGCGTGTGGGGCGCCCCAGGCACCATTACCAAGTTCTTACGCATCGCCTCCCAAGTATAGATTTGATTAACCATTCCGGCCCTAGGGTCGCCGCGAGGGCCTGGGGAGGCCCGTCGGGGCTCGGTGATTCGTGCGGCGCTTCAGTGTGGCGCTCATCGCTAATCTATGCTGGCTTGCCGCTCTCGTGGTTGCGGCCGGGGGCGTGCTGCTGTTCGGCGTCGGACTGTTGAGCGCGCTGCTGGCGCTGGCCGCCGCGGGGGGCGCAGCGATCGGTGCATTCATCATTGCCGAGCGCGCCGACCGCACCTTCTCGACCCGGCTCAGCACGATCGGCCAGGCGGTCGGGGTGCGTGCCGGCGAAGCCACCAGCCTCGAAGCCATTGTGCAGAGCCTCTGCACCCGGCTGGACCGAGCCTACAATTTCAAAGCGGCGTTCGGCAGCCTGAGGCAGCCTGCGGCGCTGATCGACAGCGATGGCGAGATCCTCGGGGTCAGCAACGGCCTCGTGCTGGTCGAACCGAAAGCCGAGGAAGGCGGTCTCGTTTCCGACGTGCTCGGCGGTGACATGCTGCTCGAAGACATGGCCGAGGAGAGTATCGTCGTGGTGGGCGACCGTCGCTACGTCGCCGAGCGGCGCGAACTCGGCGGCGGGCGCTCGATCATCGAGTTCACCCCGGCCGGCTACCAGATCGCCGATGACGATTTCGATGCCTTCGTCAGTGCACTGGCCAATGGCCGCACCGGCTTCCGCTTCGACGACTGGGGCATGCAGCATTCGCCGGCGCTGAAGGCGTTGGGCGGGGCGCTGGAGCAATTCGACAAATCGGTGAAGGCGATCGGCCAGTTGCTGCGCGGCGAAGAGATCGATGCGCTGCTGCTGATGGGCGCCGGGGCATTGGCGCCGGAGCTCAGGCAGTTCGAGCAATATCTCAACGCCATGCTGGTCGAGCGTGAGGAAGCGCTGATGGCGCGTGCCCATCTCGAGGCCAAGATGGAGGCGATCCTGCGCGCCATCGACCGCTACCGCGCCAGCGTCACCAGCCTCGCCGAACTCGCCGACCAGAGTCGGGCCGGGCTCAGTGTCGCCTCGTCGGCCATCGAGAAGGGCCGCGCCAAGGCACAATCGGTGCGCGCGCTGGAGCGGCAGGCAGTGGCGCTGGCCGCCGATGCGGCGCTTGCCGTACAGCGCACCAGCGTCTCGGTCGGTGGTGTGGAGAGCACCACCGCCGAGATCGACCGGATGGTGTCGAGCATCGAAGATGTGAGCTTCCGCACGAACCTGTTGGCGCTCAATGCCGCAGTCGAGGCGGCGCGGGCGGGCGAGAAGGGCGCCGGCTTCGCCGCGGTGGCGGCCGAGGTGCGCACCCTGGCGCAGGCGACGCAGAAGGCGGCGCGCGAGATCAAGTCGCTGGTCGGCACGTCGCGGCGCGAGGCCAGCGCTTCGGTCGAGCAGGCCGCCTCGCTCAAAAAGATTCTCTCCGGCCTCGGCGGACATTTAGAGAATCTAAGCAATGAGACGGACATGATCGCCGGTGCACTGGATGAGGGCAGCGGCGCCATCGCCCGGCTGGACGGCAGCGTGGCTGCGGTCGGCTCGGAAGCTGCGAAAGCCCTGCAACTCCCGGCGCGCAAGCGGGCCTAGAAGGGGCCTACAGGGGGCAGTATGGATCAGGGCGAATTTGCCCTCAGTGACCGCGAGTTCAATCGGGTCAAGGCACGCGTCTATCAGGAAGCCGGAATCTCGCTGTCGGAGGCCAAGCGCACCCTGGTGGTGTCGCGGCTGGGCAAGCTCGTTCGCACGCTGCGGCTGAGTTCGTTCGATGCCTATCTCGATTATCTCGAGCGGCAGGGCACCCCTGCCGATGCGCAGGACTTCATCAACGCGCTGACCACCAACCTCACCCGGTTCTGGCGCGAGGATCACCATTTCGATCATCTCGAGAACTATGTGCGCCAGCTGATGACGCAGCGGCCGCGGATGGGGGCGAACGGGCGGCCGAAGTTGCGGATCTGGTCGGCCGGCTGTTCGACCGGGCAGGAGCCCTACACCATCGCCCTGAGCCTGCTTTCGGCCTTCCCGGAGCTCAAGCGCTGGGATTTCCGCATCCTTGCCACCGACATCGACACCAATGTGGTGGCCAAGGCGGCGGGCGGGGTCTATCCGGAAGCCGAGCTCAACGGACTGTCGCGCGAGCGGGCGGCGCTGTTCGAGCGCGCCGAGGCGGGGCAAGTGCGGATCCCGATGGCGGTGCGCGAGCTGATCGCCTTCAAGCCGCTCAACCTGATGAGCAATCCCTGGCCGATGAAGGGTCCGTTCGACGCGGTGTTCTGCCGCAACGTCGCGATCTATTT
>Ga0209922_103189_pt1 | contig 13318 bp, 15 predicted proteins | sample ThiBiot_500_biof_FD_183946 | JGI IMG/M metagenome (GOLD analysis project Ga0209922, IMG submission 183946) | Wastewater bioreactor microbial communities from Cape Town, South Africa - Thiocy_expt_500_biof (SPAdes) | ecosystem: Engineered > Bioreactor > Thiocyanate-remediating > Anaerobic-Aerobic ...
ATGGACTTCAAGAGACTTCATTACAGTCCAATTGACTTCAAAACCATCGTGGGACTTCAAAAGATCTCATTGATTCAGATGGATTTCATATGACTTCAGACGCGAAGTCTCAGTTGTTTCCCCCTTGAGTAATACTTTACATCCGAAGTTTAAAGATAATATTTTATCACGTATAAATACATATTCACCACCTTTAGTATCAAGCGTACCAGCTAAGACAACCGTAGCCATAAATAGTAATTATGTTTACTTATGATACTTTTACAGTGTATAAATACCAATCATTCCCCTTCTTTTTGCTTAATTTCGCCTTGCATCCGAAATAGGAACGAGCCAATCATACCTGTATTACTGTCATTGATATTATATACAAAGGCGTGCATTTTCATTATGGGATAGAAGTATAAAATCTCATTCAACCAATATACGTAAAATATCACAATTTTCAAGAAATCATCGATGTCTGTAAGAATAAATCGAAATAGAATATATTAAATGTATCAAAAACTTATACTAAAATAGTTAGATAGAATTAATATCTTGGAACTGAAACCAAATATTTTTTTATTCATAAAAGCTCCAGAAAAATCGATAATACTTCATAAAAATTACATTTTACTATACTAAATGATTTCAAGGTAATAAATAATAAACAAAATACTAAGAGCTAATCACGAAATGCAAAAGGCATACGAAAAAAATACAGTTTTCTTTCTTTCTCTCTTTTTCCTACGCGAAAAACCCTCATAGAAAATTAACGATGAATCACATCATACTTTCTCTTTTCTCGCTGCGCATATCCTTTACTTAGGTTCACTCTTATATCTTTGACTGACAAGAAATGATTTACTTTTGACAGTATTTTTTAAACGAGTATTTGTTTTTCAAAAGAAAGCAATCATATACTTCATAAATCGCAAAATAAAACTTGCTGATTTTTTTGTAAAAAACTACTGATTTTGAAATTTTCGATTTGGCCACCCAAGTCACAATACGCTTTTTCATAAATAATATCTACAATAGAAAAGAAAGAAGACTTGAGTCATCAATTGCATAAATCATACGCAATAACATAGATAAATTTCGAAAAGATCTTCTTTTTTGTGAAACTATGATGTAATGAGACATGGCATGATCATATCACTCAAAAAATTCTTTATTATGCAACAGTTAGACTTGATTATTCAGTGAGAGATTTTCTCTTCCTTGTTGAATTGATTTATTATTATTACTTGACGTTTCGGAAGGTAATACCATCCTTCGTTAGAAGTGAGAGAAACGAAAGAAAAAGAAGAAAGATGGAAGAATTGACATGTATATATATATGTATCTAGGTGTTGTTGATTGAATAGTGGTACGGACAAGACGGTAATAGACTGGTACGATTTTGTTAAATGATAAATCGTCCGTACCACTATTACCGTCTTGCCTTTACTATGATGTTTTTTTAAAGTGTAACGTTTTCTTAATCTCAATTGATTTCTTGATGGTTGTTGTTTCTTTGTGCAGAAGGTTGTTCCATGAGTCATCGATAATGTTGTGTCTGTTGATTGATTTGTTTACAATCGAATATATGGATTCTTTTATTCGTCTTTTTCTGTAGTTAGTGTCGTTGTCGATGATAAACGTTTTTTCAGGATCGAACATACATTGCCAGCGTTTTTGATGGTGATGTTGTACTATTTCTGATTTAGTTTGAAGATCATCCTTTTCTATTAGCATTTGGTGTTGTTTTGTTCTGTTTTTAATCCGACTTTGGTTTCACCATTGTAGATGGATTCACGCTCACATTCCATTTGATAGATGATTGATTTCGATTCGGGTTTTATACTATTTGTTACAAGTGAGTTCAGTTTTTTCGGGTAACTGAAATATAATTTTATTTTAAGTTTTTCTAACTTTCTTTTTAACACTTCCATTCCTGGTGCGTATGGTAGAGTAAGGATGAGTTCAGTTTCATCTTTTCTGTTGTTGTTTGTTTCCGTAATCGTATGAGTGTTGTTTATGTTCTTCATACTTTCTGTTATTGTTTTTTCTATCATTTGTAGAGGATATTTCGATTTTTTAAGCATATCTTTAAGTTTTTCTAGATCTTGTTGTTGTTGCACATTGTCTTTTGTGGTGTTAATTATTCTTGTAGTTATATTCTTTATCAGGTTTGTTTTAATTGATTGATGGTGACCTGATTCATAATGTAATAATCGATCAGTAGCTGTTTCTTTTCTGTACCATTTAATGTCTATTTTCTTATTTGTGATATTCTTTGTTAGTGTTGTGTCCAGATAGCTCAATTTGTTGTTGGATTCGAATTCGTATGTAAATTTGATAGTGCCTTTTCTTTTATTTAGATTATTGACATATTCATCAAGTTCTTCTTTATTCATTGTTATTATAATAAATAGATCGTCCACGTATCGCCATAATTTAGTGTTAATTGTGTTTAGTTTCTGTTTTATGTATTCATCCATAAATAGGTTTGATAATAGTGGAGATAGTACATTATCCATTGGTAGACCATTGATTTGTCGGTAGTATTTGTTGTTGAATGTGCAATAACTAGAGGCGGCGCCAGGAATTTCAGTCTAGGAGGCTCAGCCCCCGACTTTCCAAAATGTTGATAAATATAGTGAATATCTTTCGGATTGTGTGATGCGGTTAAAAATATTGCTTAGTTCTTACGATAAAAATACACACTTAGATATAAAAAATCAACGATCTTTATTTGTAAAATGTAAAAAAATGCAACTTAGTGTAATAAAATTCTGCAGTTCTTGTGGTTTCTTGAAAATTTATCTATTACTTTTTCATTGTTTATGTTAAAATCACGTTCAACTGCTAATACAGTCAAGTCACTCAAACGTTGATCTGTCATCGAATTTCGAAAATAATTTTTGATTATTTGTACAAAGAGAAGACGATGATGTGTTAGAAATAATATCATTTGTATTTTGATCATCAGTAGAGAACGAAGGAGGAGCCAAAGAAGCAGGATCCAATGTTTCACTTTCAGATGGTGAGAATAAAATTGGAATAAGAACATTCGATTCGTCTTGTTCTTCATCATTACGCGACTTTTTGTTCGAAGATGTAAAGAAGGATTCAATAGTTCGACGTTTATCTGAAAAGAAACATGTTTTGATTCGAAATATATGGATGACCAATACGAAATTAAATGAAATTCAAATTTTCTTTACAGTAGAGAGAGCGACATCGCTGACAAATCATATATATTTTCAAAACCTTTTAAAAAAATTCTGGGGGGGCTCAGCCCCTTGTAGCCCCCCTTGGCGCCCCCACTAGTGCTTATACTATCTACCTCTTCATCTATCGAGAATAAACGCTTGATTGATTTTGTAATAAACAGAGAGAGAAGGTATTTAACGTATAGCGAGTATACATTGTATATTTTCAATCAAAACAAATCGTCTATACTCGTAAGTAGTTTTGCTTTATTACAGATTAATGTACATTCACGTTATTTTACCCATTCGATATATTAGTTTGCTATTAGTGGAGGAGAAAAACACAACAAATTCACATGAATTCTTGAGATTTGTATTAAGATACTGAGAAAACCTAATTTGATATTTTGCAATGTAGTTTGTCGGTATAAGCAGTTTCAAATACCAAATTGAGATGAAATGAGACGATATTGTCGAAATCTTTCGATGTCTCGCTGGTTGACTGCCATCAAAGTTCTGTCACAAAGAATCGGATGGGATATCATCGTATTGATATGATTAATCTACGCTAAACTGAATCATCTATATAATTAAGCTAAAATACCTAATTAATACTGAATGAATTATTTCATTTCAAAGATTCATGTTTGCCTATTTTGTGAAATATGAACTGAAAGGAAATGTTGAACTTTAGAGGGTAGAACATTTGGACCCGGCAACCCCAGTCCTCCCCCTCTCGCGTGACTGACACTATAGCAACGGATCGTCACCTACGCGACAGATAACATAGAGGCGCTTTATCACTTACATATAATTCCAGCAAAAACAGCTGGTCTCAGGTGTGATGGACATTTTTCAGAAAAATCTAACTTGTTTCACGCTTTTAATCTCACGGGAAGGGATTGCGCTTTAAAATCGTTTAACCCTTTGAGTACCACCTAACAAAAACTTCGAAGTTTCAGAAAACGTGGAATGTTTTAGAATATTTTCGGACATGAGAGTAATACTTATGTTTAAACGTTACATATGACTTGGTATTTGTACAAACAAATAATGACTATAGTCTCAATCGGTGAATATATGGGAGATATTCTTGAAGTTTTTCCCCTTGACTGTAGTGAGGATGTATGCCAAAAAGACGAATCTTCATGGATGCTTCGTCCGATAATCCCTTGGTTGCTCTACTAATCCTTTGCTTTTCACAGTTAAATTCTTATAAACATTAATAAACATTTATTTTCAGATTTTTGACAAACAAAAATTATTCATTACATTAATGCCACAAGTATATATAAATTATCTTTTGAAAATTACAACAATACTGTGTAATGCTACATTCAATTTAATTATGATACTTTTCAAAATACGCATTTTCTCTCATCGAAAAAATCAACAGGAGAAAATTCATGGTCTAATTCATATTCATAGTTTACATCATCATCGAAAGAAAAATCTTGATGATCAACCAGTATTTTTTCTTGATGATAAATTAAAACTATTTTTTCAAAATGAAATCAATGCATATCATGTTACTCGAAATCAATCGGATGAAGATATTGCTAAGTACGATAGACAATACTTCTTGTTGAGAAAATTTTCATGATTATCATAAATATGTATGTAGACATTTCATCGATCAAATGGAAAATGAAGATCCATTTTTTATTGTCGATGTTTCACATTGTGCAAAACAATATCTTAAATGGACATATTACTTTCCACAGATCCAACCATTTTATGCTGTTAAAACGAATGGAAATCATTTTTTAATAGAAACTATTGAGAAAATGGGTGGTGGATTTGATTGTGCATCAATTGAAGAATTAAATACAGTTTTAACTGTATGTCCAAATATTGATTGTTCGACAAGAATTATCTATGCTCATCCTTGCAAACCAATTTCACATATTAAATATTTCCGAGATCGAAATGTGCAATTGACCGTTGCTGATAATGAAAGTGAATTGATTAAATTAAAAACCTATTGGCCAAATGTAAAAATCTTGCTTCGTTTAAAAACCAACGATTCCAAATCATTAATTCCATTATCAACAAAATTTGGTGTGAGTGAAAACATGATTATTCCATTATTTCAAATAGCTAAACGATTAAATTTGAATCTTATTGGTTGTTCGTTTCATGTTGGAACTGGTTGTTATGATGTCAATGCATTTAAACATGCATTGATATTTGCTAAACAAACTTTTGATATTTCAAATCAATTAGAATTTAATTTTAATTTCAAAATATTGAATATTGGTGGTGGATTTCTTGGAATTGATGAAGATGGAAAACCATCTTTTGCACAAATGTCGAAAGCAATTATTCAATCATTGAATCAACTATTTCCTTCGAATCAAAGTAATTATTTCATAACTGCCGTTTGTTTGCTTGTTTGTTTGTTTATCTGTATAGATATTTTTGTCATGGCTGAACCTGGACGATATTTTGCTGCTGGCTATATGAATTTAGTTACATCAATTATCAATTGTCGTTTTAATAATAAAATTTATTTTAATGATTCATCAATTGAAATGAGTCATGTTGAAAATGTTTATTATATAAACGATGGTATTTATGGATCATTATCAAGTATTTTATATGAAAAAGCAATATACAAATTGAGTTGTTTAAAAAAATATGATCAAGAAAAAACATATAGATCAGCTATTTTTGGTCCAACATGTGATTCATCTGATTGTTTATCAACATCAATTGATTTACCTTTGTTAGATGTAGGTGATCATCTTTTAATTTATAATATAGGATCATATTCGGATGTTTGCTCAACTAATTTTAATGGATTTCAAACAAAGAAATATTTCTATATCTGGAAAGACTCTTAAAACTGTATCATTGTAATTTGTCATTGAAAAATGAATTTTTTTCGGTTCCCATCTTATTTTTCTTTTTCCATCGTCGTTAAACAGACTATTACAAGGAAAAAACAACTGAAACTTCGAGAGATTTCTTTGATTGAGTAAAAATTTTACTCGAAAATTCAAGATGAATGCATTGCAATTTTAATGAAGTCTTGATGGTGTTATAACGCATATCTCCAATAGAGATGCGGCATATCCTGTACATAAATCTCCAAATCCATTAAATTTGTTTTTTCCCACGACCCTCAGGGTGATGTTAGAGATGCATCTTCAGCATCTCCCTATAAATTTTGGGATCCCGATATTTGGGATGTGTGACACCACTCCAAAATAGATAGATAGAAACTGATTAATCGTGATTTATCATCAATACATTCTTATGTAACGTTGCTTATATTTTACGTATTATTAACATAGTACGCATAGTTCAAAGTTTAATAAAGAATATTTAATTTTATTATAAATGAAATAAAATTTAAAAATTAAGAAAGTAGAATTGTGACATAAGTATGTATTCCAACACCAGTTTGTTTTAACCAAAAACTAATAAAATATGTTTTTCCTGATGTAACCATAAATGATTGACTGATTTGATCACTTTTAGCACCACATCCATCAGAAAAACAATAGCTTCCACTACGGCATGATGAAGTATCTATTTCAGCACCTGTTGTAAAAATACCACAAACTCCATTTGGCGTAGATTTTGTCCAAGATGGTGAAAATGAACCTGTTTCAAAACCTCCATTTGATAATAATTCATTAATTCCATCAGATACTGAAACATCATCCATATACCATCTACCAGGATTATTTTGAAATCGAAAAACGAAAGTAACAGAACCTGTAGTTGAGGCTACCCAAGAAAAATAATGACACGTATATGAACTCGATCCAGATGAAGCTGCATAAATATTATTGGTCGCTCCAAGAGAAGTTGGAGTACCACAAGGATGAGGAGTTGTAGTTGCTATTAAATAATTAATTTTTATTTTTTAACAAAAAAATTACAACAAATTACTTGTTGATGTTCTTGTAGTGGTAGTAGTTGTTTTTGTTGTAGTGGTAGTAGTTGATGTTCTTGTAGTGATAGTAGTTGATGTTGTTGTAGTGGTAGTAGTTGTTTTTGTTGTAGTTGTAGTAGTTGATGTTCTTGTAGTGGCAGTAGTTGATGTTTTTGTAGTGGTAGTAGTTGTTTTTGTTGTAATGGTAGTAGTTGATGTTGTTGTAGTGCTAGTAGTTGTTTTTGTTGTAGTTGTAGTAGTTGTTGTTCTTGTAGTGGTAGTAGTTGTTTTTGTTGTAGTGGTAGTAGATGATGTTGTTGTAGTGGTAGTAGTTGTTTTTGTTGTAGTGGTAGTCGATGTTGATGAAGTACTGCTAGTTGATGTTGATGTTGTACTACTACTGGATGTTGATGTTGTACTACTACTGGATGTTGTTGTTGTACTACTAGTGGATGTCGACGATGTACTACTCGTGGATGTTGTTGAAGTACTACTAGTCGATGTTGATGAAGTGCTGCTAGTTGATGTTGATGTTGTACTACTACTGGATGTTGTTGAACTACTACTAGTCGATGTTGATGATGTACTACTAGTCGATGTTGTTGTTGTACTACTACTGGATGTTGTTGAACTACTACTAGTCGATGTTGATGAAGTGCTGCTAGTTGATGTTGATGTTGTACTACTACTGGATGTTGTTGAACTACTACTAGTCGATGTTGATGATGTACTACTAGTCGATGTTGTTGAAGTACTACTAGTCGATGTTGATGATGTACTGCTGGTCGATGTTGATGTTGTTGTTATGTTTTTATTGATCGTTGAAATGCCAAACAACATAGCAGCAAGACCGATTAAAATTAGTATAATAAGAGGTATTAATAAAATTGAACCATATTTTGAACAAACACACAAAGATTTTGAAATAAAACGTTTATGATTTTTAGGATTTTCTTTTACTTTTGTAATTATTTTACTAAAATCAATTGTACTTTCTTTTTTTTGTTTTAAATATGTCAGATTATTTTGAGGAAAAATTTTATTCTTTTTTGAAGAAAACGATGTTGTTGATGAAGTTCCCTGTGATTTTGATTTAATATATTTATAATTCTTAAATATAAAATAGATAATTATTTTCAAATGTTATTCATTAATTTACTTCTGATCTTACCGTTGCTTGAATTATTTTAACCATTTTTTTCCCTTCTACTGATCAACAATAAAATATATTTTTTCTATTTTGTAGGATAATTCAATTCTGTGCACTTTGAGTATGTATGTTTAAATAAATATTTTTCAAAATAAAAAAAAATATAACAATGACAAAACCTTATATATTCGTCTATCGTCTCGTGTATATGATTATTCTTTGAGACTGCATATATTTAAGAAAAAAAATACGTTATTTCGTAACCTTTTATTTTATATCGAACGATTTTTAATTATGATTGTTTTTTTTTGTTTATTTATTTCACACTATAATTATTCTTATATTGTTCACTTCAATTTTATCAGAGATAGACTTAACGTTCTTGCATGTTTAGTATATCTTAATCGGGAAAATTCCTATTTTTAATTTAATGAAATGATAGTTAATTTCTCTTCATATCTGATAAGATTGAGTAAAAACGTTTAATTATTTGCAACGAAGAACAAGAAAGGATTTTCCCCATTCTGTTTCTTTTCATTTTAGACATTCATGTTTTTCTTTTTTTTTTGGAAAGTTATCATTGATGTTTCCTGTTCTTTTTCTATCATTCATCTAGAAAGTATTGTCAACTGAGGGTGAGGGATTTTTCCCAATTTCATTTTTAATTAATCTTGATAAAAAAATCTTGTTGAGTTCTAGACAACTAGATCCAGCTTTTATTTTAATAATAGAATATCAAAGTAAAGTATATTAATATTCATCTCATTAAATAAAGATATATTATGGTTGGAATTCGTATGTATCATTAAATAATTGTAAAGATCATTTTCTAGATTTTTAATGAATAATGTCTTCACCCTGTTAGGCTTCTCTTTAGATTTTATTGAAAACAGCAATGAAGAAAATATATCGGTGTGTTCACACCGTGGATAGAACAACAACAACGAGAGAGAGAACAGAGAGAACAGAGAGAATAGAGAGAGAAAAAGAAATCTTTTCTTGAAATATTTTACTAAAAAATTATAATGATTTGATTCAACAATATTCTCAAGAAACTAATCTGTTTTTTAGATTAAAAAATTTCATTTTTAAAATTCAATAATACTTGAAAGTGTAAAAATGGCTGATTCGCAAACTAAAAACCAAAGGAAAAAGATCTTTTTTCAAAATACTTTTTTCTCAGATGCTATCATTGATTCAAAAAGCTCTATTGAAATCGTTCCATCAGACGATCCAACTGAAGTATGTCTTTTTTCTTTTCAAGCAAGTAATAAGTTTTTTCTCAGAAATCAAGCACGTCAAAAAAAATCAGCAGTTGTTAAGGAAAAAGATCCAAAACCTATGGAATCAGTGGCTAAAGTGCCCAAATTTGTTAGCGCAAGCAAGTTAATACAACCATTGCAGGCTGTTAGTGATGATGCACTTTTGGAATATATTCTTGAATATGAGCAAAAACACGAAATGAACCAATAAATAAGAAATAATCATAAAACTTTATTCTTTTCTTTGCATCCCAATTCACACCTTTTTTATTCATCATATAGAAATAACCATAGATATCTTTTTCTCGTATGTTTGTTATCCTGTTTTTTGCCTTTACGTTACCTTTTATTAAAGCATCAATAACATGAACATAAACAAGTATTTTTAGAATTTTATTGTCATTGACTAAAATACAGTTGTTTATTTAAGAATTAATTTTTGTTAGAAAGTATAAAAAAGACAGAAAACCATCGCTCTCATTATAGATAACATATTATTTACAAAACAAAAATATAAAAACAAATAATCGATGGCTGATTCAAACCCTAGATGAACTTTTTTAAGCAAGCGCTGGCAAATCTTGAGTTTCTTGAGCCTGATTGTCCTGTGCTATGGACACATCTTGAGTCAAGTCTTGAGGGTACTGTAAAAACTTATGTGCTTGAGTTTCTTGCTATATTTTGTGCAACTCTAAGTTATATATTGGACATCTTGTTCAAGTGCTTGAGTTTCTTGGCTACGCGCTTGTGTTTCTTGCCTATGCGCTGATGTTTCTTGGTCAGACAAATATTTCGTGCCGCTGGCTATGCTTCCAACCCAAATATTGTGCTACCTGATGAACAGAAGGTTACAGAATTGAAAAGTGAGTACTTATTTTCCTAAAAATAGGATACGAATATATATTTTTCTTATAGATGCAATGCAAAAGCGGGACAAAAGTTTTCAGGATGCAGAAGCATTAAGTGAAGCATGGCAAATTGTTAAAGAGTCAGTTCGTCAGCTCAAACATGATGACAAACGAAATAAAGTCTTACGAGTAATTAGAAATTCAAATGTTAATGCCACTGTTACAAATCCATCGTCATCGAAAAATTCTGCAGATGATCCAACTGATAAAAGCTTTCATTAATCTATTTTTATTATTAATTAGAAGTTTCTAAGGACCGTTAATTATATAATTGCATATTTTGAAAAATAAATACTTTTACAAAAGCATAAAGAGACAATTCATATTACTCCTGAATTCAAAAATGAATAGTGAGAATTATTTTCAGCTCAACTTAATTACGGACAAGGATATCATGCGCTTTTTTCTTGTCTTGAATTTCTTGAGTTATCTCACGAGTTTAATGCATATCACTTCAGCGCATGAATTTCTTGATCTGGACTTACGAATCACGCAAGCGTTCAAGCGCTTGTCTGTGGACAGCAAGTCATGTGCTATGGACACATCTTGATCTCAAGTCTTGCCAAGTGCTTGACGAAAAAAGTTCGACTAGGGAATGACAATAATGATGATAATGGTAATGATGATCTTGATTTACCCAATGATCCACCTTTTCCATGTGAACTTCTTCATTGGCCAATAGAGTTGGACTACGATGATAATGAATTCCGTTCTGGTTATCCATTTGATAATATTTCAGAATCAGACTCTAATGATTTAGTACAATCAGTAAAGAAATTAATTTAAATCGTTTCTTTTCTAGGGAGTCAGAAAATAAACGATTCATCATCAACATTAGATTCTGATGCTCTTCAATTGAATGATTCAAACAGTGATTATATTTTAAATTACTGTTGAAACCTTTTTCGACTTTTATCACTGTTTTTTTCAGATAATTACGACTCAATTAAACAGGAAAATGAAAACATTGATTCAATGTGCGAACGACAAGTAAAATTAATTTATAAAATATGTACGAATGTGTACCTTTTTTAATAAGATTGAAGAGGCTGTTCTCGTTGAATTCGTTTCTACTCTTGAACATAACGTAAATGAAGAAATATGCTCAAAACCAATGAATAACAATGATGAACATGAAAGTAATGGTAATCTTCAATACAACTTTACGCATCATGATGAAGAGACGAATGTTTCAAAAACTGAATCACCTTGCCAAATCAAAAAAACATAATTAATCAATTATGTTGAAATGAAACAAGAAATTATGATGGTCATTTTTAATATCTTTGAATAAATTGACGTCAAATCTTTTTCTCATATGTTCAACTTCTTTAAGCTTTATTAGCCTACTCTCATCGAATTAGATACCTTTTTCAAAGTTTTTCAATGGAAGTAATATTCTATTTATCACAGCTATTATTTGGGTTGTTCTTTCTTCCCATAATTGAGAATACATTCTCCAAATCTCACGCAAGATTTATCTATCAGATACGATAAAATCCAGGCAAAAATAATAAAGTTATCCTCGAAACAGAATAGTTACTATTGGAAGTATATTCGAACATGTTGCTATGTGAAAAAATGTCTTCTTAGTTTTTCTATCACTGATTATCTGAGTATGATGAATATACAAAAAGTGATTAATGATTCAAGAAATGATTGCCTCTATTCTAATCGATAATGTGTAAAAAAATAGCTTGCACGTAAATCCTTGATTAATAGACAGACATGATCTTCATCTTTAAATTGATAGATAAGCACATCGAAGTGTTCTTATCTATGCATATATAAAGACAAGGATTTTTTGAAAAAAAAATGTCTTTCTTTAACCGATTTTCAAAGCGCTGGAATTATCTACATCAAAACGAAACATTTCTCTATCACCAGTCATTTGCTGACTTAAAGAAAGGTGAAAATGAAGGAGAAGCTGGTAAAGGTCATCATGTACAACTTATCCGACGAAAGCGTGGTGGTAAGTAATTCACAAAACAGGCACTAAATCGGAAAAAACCATTGGTACATTGGATACTCTCGAATCTGTTAAAAAAAGACATACTTACATGAACTAATCTTGAGTTTGTTCAACAAAGACATCTGAAAATTGAATGAACTAGAACTGAGATATGCGAATATGAGTTAATTTATCTAGATCTGCTCTGAATTAATAAAACTTTCATTTTAGAATGTATCTGGCGTTGTCATCGTGTTCGCGATGTTGGCACAATGACAGACGATGTGGTGCCCACGACTATACGACAAAATGGTTTCTTAATACAAAATAACCAAGGATCGCCAGTGCCGTTGTATTTCGTCGGTTATATTGCCGGCAAACCGGTATTTAAAGTTTACAACGTCGATATAAACGTTGTCCCTAAAGTCTCGTGAAAGAGAAAGGAATTCATTAGGGTTCCTTTCTTTTGTTTTATGTTTTGTTCTTTTTTCGCCCTCCTTTATTCGTTCTTCTTTGTACCTTTTTGTTCTCCATTAGTCGTTCTCCTTTATTCCTTTCTACTCACCCATCCTTCACTTCCATTTTATTCCATTCATATAACACCATATATTTCTTCCATTCTAGATGTAATAAAGAAAACTTCAAAAATGTACGAGCTTATCTCATTGCCAAATCCGGAAAATAATACAACTAAAATATCGCGCATAAGTGCACAAACAAAGTTTCTCTCAAATAAATAAGCGCTATTAGGGCAGTTATATATTAAATATAAAAATTTAATTAAAGTATAATTCGTACGATCAATGCATTCATACATACAGCGAAAAGTAGAACAATTAGAACGAAGGAATTGATTTTCATCTAATCTAGTCCAACGCTGACACTCGATCATTTCAATTCATTATCATCTGGCTTCAAACAAAAAAAATGAAAGTTTCTCTCTCTCTATCTGAACGTGTCAATCCCAATCGCAAACTTT
>Ga0209922_103192_pt1 | contig 13313 bp, 9 predicted proteins | sample ThiBiot_500_biof_FD_183946 | JGI IMG/M metagenome (GOLD analysis project Ga0209922, IMG submission 183946) | Wastewater bioreactor microbial communities from Cape Town, South Africa - Thiocy_expt_500_biof (SPAdes) | ecosystem: Engineered > Bioreactor > Thiocyanate-remediating > Anaerobic-Aerobic ...
TCACCGTGCCGGCCTGGTTCTGGGTTTCCCAAAGGCGAAGGACCGTGCGCTTGCCGTCGTCGCTTTGCTTGACGGTTTCGATGGCGATCTGGTCGCTTGAGAGGGTGGCGAGGGCGGTGAGACTTGGCGCGGTCGTGGCAGCGCCGGCAAGGAGACGGAGCGGCTGGTTGAAGGCGGTGGCGGCATTGTGGACGGCTTGCAGGTCGCCGGCGTGGACGAGGAGCGCGTAGCGCAGGCGATGTTCGCCCTGGTCGGCTTCGGGCCAGGGGAAGATCGGGGATTTGACCAGTGTCAGGCGCAGGGTCGAGCCCTTGGCATCGTAGCCATATTTGCAGTCGTTGAGAGCGGCGACGCCGAAGCCGGCCTCGCTGAGATCGACCCAGCGGTGCATCGAAGTTTCGAAGCGCGCCTTGTCCCAGGACGTATTGGCGTGGGTCGGGCGGGTCAGGTGGCCGAACTGGGTTTCGGCGCGGCTGACATCGGTGCGGATGGCGAGCGGGAAGCCGGTCTTGAGGAGCGTCTGGTGCTCTTGCCAATCGATCATGGTGTCGAATTCGAGCTGGGGCGCGTTGGCGGCGAGGGAGATCACCTGGACGATGCGGGAGTTCTCATAGGTCCATTCGAAGCGGATGGCAGCGCGCCAGGGGCCGGTTTCGACCACTTCGGCCGAGACCAGGGTGTCGACGGGCCAGGACTGGTCTTCGACATAGTCGTCGATGTCCCAGGCGTCGAAATCGATCGGGATGTCGCGATGCGCGACGAAGGCATTTCCGAGCTTGCCGGGCTCAAGGGCCTCACGGTTGCGCGCCTTGTCGAAGAGCGATGTCAGCTGGCCGCGCGCGTTGAAACTGGCGCGGAGGGCGGCGTTTTCCAGGTGGGTGGTGGAGACGGAGAGCGTTGTCTCAGGCGCGGATGCCGTCGCCTCGGCGAAGGTCAGGGCGGTTGCGGAAAGTGGGGCAAAGCCCATGGAAGGCGCGACCGCTTCAGTGCTGCTATCGGCGCGGGTGATGGTTTGGGACGGAATGGTCTGGCCGGAAACGGTGATCGCGGTGGTGCCCGCAGGTAGGGTCAACAGATCGGTGCGGGTCAGGCTGGTCGAATTGAGGACCGCGTAACTGTCGGTTGTCGCGAGGGGCGCGGCAAGCTGGTCGCGAAGGGCTGCCGCTTCGGCGAAGAAGCCGGCGTAGTCGCGGTCGCTGTCTTCATAGACGAAGCCAATGGACGTGCCCGGCAGGATGTCGTGGAACTGGTTGAGGAGGACCGTCTTCCAGAGGCGCTCCAGCGTGGCCTTGGGGTAGGCGATACCGTGCCTGCTCGCGAGGACGGCCAGAACTTCGAGATCGTGGAGGGTCTGTTCGGCCAGGCGATTGTTGCGTTTGTTCTTGGCCACCGAGGTCAATGTGCCGCGGTGATATTCGAGATAGAGTTCGCCGACCCAGCTCGGGAAGGCTTCTGGCTCACGGTTCATGCGGGTGACAAGGCGCTGGAAATAGGGCGCCATGGGTTCGTGGCGGATCTTTGGGCAGCCTGGAATGCCGCGCTCCATGCGGCGAACATTTTCGAGCATGCCCCGGGTCGGGCCGCCGCCGCCATCGCCATGGCCATAGACGAGGAAAAGTTCGTCGTGGAGGCCCTGTTGGCTGAAGCGTTTCCAAGTGCCCATGACGTGGCTGGGGACAAGATCGGGGCAATAGGTGGTGTTGATCCCATCATATTCGTAGCGCTGGGTGGTGAGGAAATAGGCCGGGACCCTGGTGCCATCCAAACCCTGCCAGAAGAAGATTTCGTGCGGCATGCGGTTGGTGTCGTTCCAGCTCATCTTGTGGGTGATGAAGACGTCTAGGCCGGAGAGAGCCATGAGCTGGGGCAGGGCGGCGGTGTAGCCAAAGGTGTCCGGAAGCCAGACAATCCTGGGCGTCACGCCGAATTTCTCCTGGTGGTATTTGACACCCTTGGTGATGTGGCGGACGAGGCTTTCGCCCGAGGCGATGACGACGTCGGGTTCGAGCCAGAGCGCGCCCTCGATTTCGAACCGGCCGGCTTCAACCTGGGCGCCGATGCGGGTGAACAGCTCGGGATAATCCTCTTCGAGATAATCGAGCAGCACGCCCTGATTATACATGAAGCGGTAGTCGTCATATTCGTCCATCAAGGACAGGGCATTGGCCATGGAACGCGCCATTTTCTGGCGGGTTTCGCGGACGCGCCAGAGCCAGGCAACGTCGATATGGGTGTGGCCGGTGGCGACGATCTCGGGCATGGCATCGGCGTCGGCCTCGGCATAGAGGGCGTCGGCGCGGGTGCGGGCGGCTTCGAGACTTGCGGCAAAGCGCTCGGGATTGCCTGGGCGCAGGTCGATGAGGTCGATTGCTTCGTCGATATGGCGGAGGAGCCGGGCTCGGCGGGCGTCGTCGGGTTTGAGAAGCCGGGCGACGTCTAGCGGGACCTTGAGGTCATAGTAGACGATTTCGGCGAGGCGATCGAGGGTGACTATTTCGACGGCAAAGCCGAGCTGGCGGCGGTTTTCGATGGTGCCGGCCTCGATGAGGATGTCGATCGTTTCGCCGCCCGCGGCCTTAGAGGTGATGCGGAATTCGCGGTGATTGCCGTCGCCGCCGCTCGCAATTCTGCCGTTGATTCGTACGAGGAGCTGGGGATCGCTGCGGCCCATGACCGAGCCAAATTGAGCTTCGACGCGACCGAAGACGGGCTTTCCGGCGAGCTCGTGCGGCAGGGTGACGGCGCCTCCGAACCAAAAATAGCCATCGGGCTCGCCCCAGACGAGATTCTGGTCGACATCAATCCAGCCGCTGCGGTCTTCGAGCGCAGCGCGATCGCGTTCGCCATTTCCAGCCTGCCGGTATCTGAGCGGCACGACAATGCCGGTGCGCAGGAAGATGCGCTCGCGGAGCACGGAGAGCAGGCGGTCGAGCTTGGCAATGCGGGGCATATCTTGTCACTTCGAGGCGTGTGAGAGGCTGATTGAGGGCAGGCCATAGTGATTCAGCTGGTGGACGAGGCAAGGCCTGGGCTGAACAAAAAAGAAGCGATGGCCCGATGATTGACCCAAACCGGCATGGCAAGGGTATAAGGGGCGCGCCGGACACTGGCCGGATGCGGACGAAACCGCGTCGGGCGAGGCTGTGCCGGAGCAGCTGGTATGTGAGGATCGATGGCGCGAGGCTTGGGAAAAGTCGGAATCAAGGACGTCGCCGGGGCGGCAGATGTCTCGGTTTCCACGGTCTCTCACGTGCTCAATGGCACGGCGCCGATTTCGGCAGAGGTGCGCGAGCGCGTGCTCAACGCCGCCAATGCCCTGGGCTATCTGGCGCAGCGCCGCACCAAGGCGGCGATCAGCGTGCTGCGCACGGTTCTGTTGGCGGTGCCAACCGACGCGCTGCCGCTCAGCGACAACAATCTCTATTCCTGGAGCCTTCTCAGCGCCTTGACGCGTGAGTGCGAGCGCCGCGCCATCCGCATCGTGCCGTTCGAGGTCGACAAGCCGACATTGAGCGGAAGCGTCATCGTCGAAGCGGCACAGGCCGCCGAGGCCGACGGCATCTTGCTGCTCAATGACGATCGCTCGGAGCTTCTGCGCGAGATTGCCCGCTCGAAAATTCCGGCGGTGCTGATGAACGGCGAAGACCATGAGATGCAGGTCGATAGCGTGACGCCGGGCAATCGCTTTGCCGCCCGCCATGCCACCAACTGGCTGATCGGGCAGGGGCATCGCACCATCCTTCACATGACCTGGGAAGGGCGCTCGACCATAAGGCGGCGCCTGGATGGCTTTCTCGAAGCATTCCGCGTCAATGGCATCCCCGCCAGTCATGCGCGAATCGCCCTGTCGGGCGGGTTTCTGCCGCAGCTCGGCGAGCAGGCGATGCTGGCCTGGCTCGACGCGAATTCCGGACTGGATGGCGTGACGGCGATTTTTTGCGCCGCAGATAATCTGGCGCTGGGGGTGATGGAGGCGCTTACCCGTCGGGGAATCAGCATGCCCGGTGATGTGTCGGTGGTCGGCTTTGACGGCGTGGCCCTGGGCGAATTCACCAATCCGCCGCTGACGACAGTGGCCGTACCGCTCCACCATATGGGCGTATCGGCGCTCAACCTGCTGGAGATGCGGATCGTCAATGCCATGATGTCCCCTCCTGCGCATCGCCTGGAACTGGGGTGTCGCCTGATTGTGCGCAAAAGCGTGCGCAGCCTGCCCTAGGCTTGGTCCGGATGGGCTCCGAACAAAGCCTTGAGCATGTGCTCACGCGACAGCTGCAGGGCACCGAGGAGGCCGGCACGCGGGCCGCTATGGCTGCGCTCGAGCGCAATGTCCCGGGGCCAGGCCTCGGCAATGCGCCGGCTTACGCGTTCGATCAGCTCGATGCGCGATCCGACGCTGCCGCCGAGCACGACACGATCCGGATCGATCAGCGCCATGATCGCGAGGATGGCGCGCACCACATGGTCGGCGGTGGTGTCGAGCGTTTCCGTTGCCACCTGGCTGCCCTGGCAGGCGGCCTCGAAGATTTCACGGACCGAATGCTCCGTCGGGCCACCGGCGGCGACATAGGCGCGCCTGATGCCGGCTTCTCCGGTCTTCCATGATGGAACCGTGCTGGTCTGCGGTCCAGATCGGCAGATAGCCGACTTCGCCAGCCCCGCCATGGGCGCCGCGCAGGAGTTTGCCATTGACGACAAGCGCCCCGCCAATACCTGTGCCCAGCGCGACGAAAGCGACATTGTCTCGCCGTTCGATGTCGCTGTGCACCAACTCACCCAGAAGGGCCAGGTTCACGTCGTTGTCGATCAGGACATCGATGTCGAGCGCCGCCCGCAGGGCATCGGCAAAGTGCCCCTCCTGCAGGCCGGGGAGGTTGTCGGCAAAGCTAAGGGCTGCATGGGTGGGGTGGACCGCAGCCGGCACACCAACCGCCAGCGCACGCACGCGATAGCGCGGGACCTGCGCGTTCTCGCAGAGCGTATCGATCAGACGGCATACCTGATCGACCAGGTCGGCCAGGCCGCCCCGGGAGGTCGGTTCGTTGATTTCGGCCAGGATGGTGCCGCGCATATCGGCGACAGCCCCGGCAATCTTGGTGCCGCCAATGTCGAGGCCGACCGTGAGCGCCGCATCGGATCTGATGCTGTAGCGTCTCTCCGAGCGACCGGGTGCGCCACCCAGGGCGCCTTCGACCTCAACGAAGCCGTTTTCCTCGAGCTCGGCCAGCAATTCGGAGACGGCGAGGCGAGACAGGCCGACGCGCTGCGCCAGGAGCGCGCGCTGGGCTGGTCCATCGACCAAAAGGGCTTCGGACAGCAGGCGTAAGTAACCAGCTTGTGAATTTTTTCGTGCAGAAAGCGGAAGTCGGCGCGGAGGGCGCGACGCCGCAACATTTTGATTTTCCATCAAATCCCCTCCCAACGGTCGTTCGGCCCCTCTCGATTTGCCGCAAAATGCGTCGCAAGACAATCTCAAAGTGAAATTTTTTTCATCTTGATTGATCGGGTTGGCGATGCATAGTGTAGAAACATGCAGGCTATAAACGGCAGGTTACATGACGTTTCTGCAGGCAGGAAAAGCTATCCGGGGTTTGCGCGGCATCGTTAGTGAAAATATTTTAATAACGTAGGGCGTGAATTCGACCGCTTGGAAGGAGGTTCCGAGCAATGGGAGGGAAGAACATGACTTTGAAGAAGTGGCTCAATCGCGCAGCGATAGTGGCATTGTCCGCTACGGCGATGACGAGCGCGGCCTGGGCGTTCCAGGAATCGCCCATGCTGACCGAGATGGTCGAGGCCGGCAGCCTGCCGCCTGTCGAAGAACGGCTCCCGGCCAACCCGACGGTGATCAATGCGATCGAAGTTGGTCAATATGGCGGCACCTGGCGTCGCGCCTATAGCGGTCCGGGCGACCGCTGGGGTCCGACCAAGCTCATGGAAGAGCGCGTTCTCAAGTGGGCCGCTGGTCCCGATGGCACGGCGGAGCTGACCCCAGGTTATATCGAAAGCTATTCGGTCAACGACAATTCCACCGAATTCACCTTTACCCTGCTCGATGGCCTCAAATGGTCCGATGGCGCCCCGGTGACCACCGAGGATGTGCGCTTCTGGTACGAGGACGTGTTCCTCAATCCCAAGATCATCGGCACGATCGATCCGACCTTTTCTCCCGGTGGCGTGCCGATGGAAATCGAGATCAAGGACGAACGCACCTTCACGGCCAAGTTCGCCCAGCCCTATGTGTATTTCCTGCAGATCCTGGCCAAGGATTCCACCGGCGAACCCAGCCTGGATCGCGCCAGCTTCGTCTTCCCCAAGCACTATCTCAGCCAGTTCAACGACAAATATGCCAGCGAGGCCGACCTGGCCGCGGCTGCAGCCAAGTTCGGCGTGGCCAGCTGGACCGATCTCTGGGGCTCCAAGGGTGCGGTCACAGCCTGGTGGGCCAATCCCGAACTGCCCGTGCTGACCGCCTGGAAGATCGAGACCCCGGCACCGGCAGAGAACGTCACCATGGTCCGCAACCCCTATTACTGGGCCGTCGACCAGGAGGGCAATCAGCTGCCCTATATCGACCGCATCAATCATCGGCTCTACCAGGATCCGCAGAGCCTGGCGCTGATGGTGGCGCAGGGCCAGATCGACGCCCAGGACCGCGGCATGTCGCAGCCCTTCGACTTCTACAAGGACAATGAAGAGCGCGGCGATTACCGCATCGTGCCCTGGCTGGGGTCGGGCGTCTGGTCGCTCATTCCCAACCTCAACACGACCGACGAAGTGCTGCATGCGCTTTATGCGGACGAACGCGTGCGCCAGGCGCTCTCGGTTGGTCTCGATCGTGAACTGATCATCGAGCTCACCCAGTCCGGGCTGGCCAAGCCGATCCAGGCGGCCCCGGTCAGCGGCTCTCCCTATTACCAGGAAGACCTGCAGAACCACTGGACCGAATACGATCCCGACCTGGCCGATCAACTGCTCGACGAAGCGGGCCTGGCCGAACGCGATGCCGAAGGCTTCCGCCTGCGTCCCGACGGCAAGCGGTTCACCATTGTCGTGCAGGGCGGCGACGCGATCCTTGCCAAGCAGCTCGAGCTGATCGCCGAAAGCTATTCCGAGATCGGCATCGAAATCCTGCCGCGCGTCATGGATCGTACCCAGTTCGATACCAACCGCACGAACAACGACTTCGACATGCAGTATCTGGTGTTCGACCGCCTCACCTATGTGCCGGCCGATCCGCGCATCATGATGGGTTCGGAAAGCTACGCCAACCAGTCCTATGTCTGGTACAGCACCGATGGCGCCAGCGGCATCGCGCCGCCGGAAGGCAGCAATTTCCAGAAGATCTACGACCTCTGGGATACCGCATCGAGCGCGGCAACCCTGGAAGATGCCGACGCCGCCATGAACGAGCTGATCCGCACTTTCGTGGAAAGCGGCTATGTCATCGGCGTGCATGGTGAAGGCACTGTGGTGAATGTGGTGTCCAACCGCATGCACAATGTGCAGGCAGACCTGGTCATGGACGATATCTTCCGTGAAGTGGGGCTCTCCCGCACGCAGCAGTACTGGCTCGAACAGAACTGATCACCCGTTCGGGCGCGGTCCTCCCACCGCGCCCGCCACCGGCCCTGCGGGGCCGGTGACCGACGACATCCCGAAGCGCCGGACGCTTCCCTCGGATGATACCGCTCAATATGTGCGCCCGATCCGCGCCCCGTGATCGTCAGGTGCCTCCGGAGACAGGTCATGCTCGCCTTTATTGTTCGGCGGTTGCTTCTGGCGATCCCGATGCTGATCTTCATTTCGTTCATCTCCTTCGTCATCATCCAGCTGCCGCCGGGTGACTATGTCACTGCCTATGTCGCGCAGCTTGCGCAGGGCGGCGAATACATCTCGCAAGCGCAGCAGGAGGCGATGCGCGAGCGCATGGGTCTCAACGACCCGATGATCGTGCAATATTGGCGCTGGATCACGGCGATCGTGTTCCGTGGCGACTTCGGCTATTCGCTCGATTGGAACGCGCCGGTGTCGAGCCTGATCTGGGATCGCCTGGCGATTACGCTGGCGCTCTCGACCGCCAGCCTCGTCATCACTTGGCTGATCGCCATTCCGGTCGGCGTCTATTCCGCCACCCGCCAATATTCGGTGCTCGACTATGTGTTCACCGTGTTCGGCTTCCTCGGCAAAGGCACACCGGACTTCCTCCTGGCGCTGATCCTGATGTGGATCGCCTTTGTCTATATGCAGCTCGATGTCGGGGGCCTGTTTTCGTCGCAATATCAGAATGCGCCCTGGTCCTGGGGCAAGTTCATCGACCTGTTGCAGCATCTGTGGATACCGCTTGTCGTGCTGGGCACGGGCGGCGCGGCCGGCCTTATCCGCGTCATGCGCGCCAATATGCTCGACGAATTGGGCAAGCCCTATGTCGAGACCGCCTATGCACAGGGCCTGTCCGAGCGGCAGGTCGTCTGGGGCTATCCCGTCCGCGTCGCGCTCAACCCCTTCATCTCGACGGTCGGCTGGGCCCTGCCGGCGCTGTTTTCGGGCGATGTCATCACCGCCATCGTCCTCAACCTGCCCACCACCGGGCCGCTGCTGCTGCAGGCGCTCAAGATGCAGGACATGTATCTGGCCGGCAGCTTCATTCTCATCCTCAGCGTCTTCACCGTCATCGGCACGCTGATCTCAGACATTCTCCTGGCGTGGTTCGACCCGCGCATCCGTTACGCGTGAGGTGCGGGTCATGACAGAGCAAACTCTTGCCGCCGAACCGATCAATGCCAAGAAAGAAGACCTCTATTCCGCCAAGCCGTGGCAGCTGGTATGGCGCAGGTTTTCCAAGCATATCCTTGCCGTTATCTCGCTATGGTTTTTGGTGATCCTCGCCCTTTCGGCGATCTTCGCCGAATTCGTGGCACCCTATGATCCATTCAAGGTCGAGCGCCTGCGCACCATGGCGCCACCGACAGGCGTCCACCTCTTCCACGACGGCCAGTTTGTCGGCCCCTTCGTCTATGCGATGGAGCGCAGTCGCGACCCGGATACGACGCGCGTCACCTATCAGCCGGACACGTCCGAGCCCTTGCCGCTTCGCTTCTTCGTGGCCGGCAGCGACTATTCGTTCTTCGGTCTGTTCAAGACCGATATTCACCTGTTTGGCATCGAGGGTGGCCGTCGCGACCAGATCAACCTGCTGGGCACCGACGATCTCGGCCGCGACGTGTTTTCGCGCCTCATTCACGGCGCGCGCGTCTCGTTGTCAGCCGGTCTGGTCGGGGTGGCCTTTGCCTTCGTCCTCGGCCTGACCCTGGGGTCGATCTCGGGCTATTTCGGTGGCTGGATCGATGGCTCGATCCAGCGGCTGATGGAGCTCATCCGCTCCATTCCCACCATCCCGCTGTGGATGGGACTTGCGGCTGCGCTGCCCGTCGTCTGGGACCCGCTCATCGTCTATATCCTCATCACTTTCATTCTGGCGCTGATCGGCTGGACCTATCTTGCCCGTGTGGTGCGAGGCCAGTTCCTGGCGCTCCGCAATGAGGACTATGTGTTGGCCGCGCGGCTCTCCGGCGCCAGCGAATACCGGATCATTACCAAGCATATGCTGCCCTCGATGACGTCCTACATCATCGCGGCGCTGACCCTGGCCGTGCCGGAAATGATCCTGGGGGAGACGGCACTGAGCTTCCTTGGCCTCGGACTGCGCCCGCCGGTGGTCAGCTGGGGCGTGCTGCTGCAGGATGCGCAGAATCTGCGATCGATTTCGCTTGCGCCCTGGCTCCTCGCGCCAGGTGGCGCCGTGGTCCTCACCGTCCTCGCCTTCAATTTCCTTGGCGATGGTCTGCGCGATGCGGCCGATCCCTATGGGCAATAAGACCATGACCAATCAAAATAGTGCTCCGGAACGCCTGCTCGAGCTGGACAATGTGCATGTGCATTTCCCGCTGCGCGAGGGGCTCGTCAAAGCCGTCAACGGCGTCTCCTACCATGTGAACAAGGGCGAGGTTCTCGGCATTGTCGGGGAATCCGGCTCGGGCAAGTCGATTACTGCCCGTGCCATCATGCGCCTGCTGCCCAAGCGGGCGGAGGCGCCGGAGGGGCGCATCAGCTTCCGTCCGCGCAATGGCGAGAGCTATGAACTTTCCGCGCTCGGCCGCAACAGCCGGGCCATGCGCCAGGTGCGCGGCCAGCATATCGGCATGATCTTCCAGGAGCCGATGACCGCGCTGTCGCCGGTGCACACGATCGGCGCCCAGATCATGCGGACTGTCCAGCTGCATATGGGGCTCAGCCGCCAGGCCGCCCGCGCCCGTGCCATCGAGCTTCTGGCCAAGGTGCAGATGCCGCGGCCCAATGAATTGGTCGATGCCTTCCCGCATCAGCTCTCGGGCGGCATGCGGCAGCGGGCGATGATCGCGCTGGCCATTTCCTGCAATCCGAGCCTGCTCATCGCCGACGAACCGACCACCGCTCTCGACGTGACGACGGAAGCGCAGATCCTGGAACTGCTCAAGGAACTGCAGTCCGAATTGGGCATGGCCATCATCTTCATCACCCACAATTTTGGGGTTGTCGCCGATATCGCCGACCGGGTTTCGGTGATGTATCTGGGCAAGATCGTCGAGACCGCTACGGTCGACGACATCTTCTACGCCGCCAAGCACCCCTATACCCAGGCGCTGCTGCGTTCCATTCCGCGGCTCGGCGTCGATCAGGGGCGGCGGCTGCCGACCATTCCGGGCATGGTGCCCGATCCGTTCAGCGTGCCATCCGGCTGCGCCTTCAATCCGCGCTGCAGCCATGCGGTGGCGGGTATATGCGACACGCAGGTGCCGCCCGAGAAAATCTTTGGCTCGCAAATGTCGCGCTGCCACTTTGCCGAACAGTTTGCTGCCCGGGAGGCCGCCCATGTCTGAGCTTCCGGTCCTCGACCATTCCAGCCTACCGGATGACGTTCTCTTCTCGGTTCGCAACCTCAAGAAGTATTTTCCGATCCAGGCCGGCTGGCTCAAGAAACATGTCGGTGACGTCAAGGCGATCGACGACGTCTCCCTCGATATCCGAAAGGGTGAAACGCTTGGTCTCGTCGGCGAAAGCGGCTCGGGCAAATCCACCGTCGCCCGGCTCATGCTGCGTGCCTATGAGCTGACCGATGGCCAGATTCTGTTCCGCCGCGCCAATAATGAGATCGTCGATCTCTCAAAACTCAGCGATCGCGAGATGCGGCCGTTGCGCGCCGAGATGCAGATGATCTTCCAGGATCCCTATTCCTCGCTCAACCCGCGCATGACCCTGCTCGAACTGGTCGGCGAACCCATGGTCATCCATGGCGTCGGCTCGCCGGGCGAAATCAAGGATCGCGTCGCCGAGCTGTTGAAGGTGGTGGGGCTGCGCCCCGAATTCATCAATCGCTATCCCCACGCATTCTCCGGTGGCCAGCGCCAGCGTATCGGCATTGCCCGCGCTCTGGCACTCAATCCCAGCTTCATTGCCGCGGACGAAGCGGTGTCGGCGCTCGACGTGTCGGTTGCGGCGCAGAACATCAATCTGCTGCAGGACCTGCAGGAGCAGTTCGGGCTCACCTACCTGTTCATTACCCACGATCTGGGCATGGTGGAGCACATCTCCGACCGCGTCGGGGTGATGTATCTGGGGCGGTTGATGGAAGTTGCGCCGACCAGGTCGCTGTTTTCGAGGCCGCTCCACCCCTATACCGAAGCCCTTATGGCCGCCGTGCCGCAGCCCGATCCGCGCGGTAACCGTACACGCAAACGCGTGCCACTCAAGGGCGAGATCGCCAACGCGGCCAATCCGCCATCGGGCTGCAATTTTCACCCGCGCTGCCCCTATGCGCAGCCCAAATGCAGTGCGGAAGTGCCGGCGCTGCGTGATGTCGAGGGCGGGCGCCAGGTGCGTTGCCATTTCGCCGAGGAGCTGTCGCTGGTCGGGGCAGTGGCGTGAGCGAAATCGTGTTGCAGGCCGACGCTGATCTGGCGGCGCTCTATGCGCCGCATTTCCGCTTCGACAGCGCCGAACCGTATTTTCCCCATGCATTGGGTTATTCGGTGTTCCGCGGCCCCGGCCGCTCGCCCTCAAGCAGGTTCGAAATCGACCCCGCCGGTGCCCTGACGCTTGAATATGCCGTCTATTACGATTGGGATATCGGCCATCTCTATGATCTCGAGCATGTCTGGGTGCATGTCGATAGCGCCGGACAGGTCATCCGTGTCGAGGCCTCGGCGCATGGCGGTCGGCGGTTCATGGATATCGGCAGCGGCCTTCCCGAAATGGTTGACCGCCATGCGGTCCTCTATGTCGAGGCTGGCAAGCATGCCCATTGGGCGCATCCGCACCATATGAGCGCGGCGGACCGCCAAAAGCTCACCGCGCTTTGCGGTGCGCTGGCGGGTGTCGAGGGGGTTCATTGCGGCAATTTCTTTGCCGAGCGCGGCGCCTATCTCGCGAGCCCGAAGGCCCATCGACTTGCGCGGCTCAAGCTGCAGGGCGACGCCTTCGTGCCTCGGCACAGCTATGAGGAACGGGCAGCACCGCCGCCTCTGCTCCCATGGGCGGAACTCGAATGCATCATTCCCCAGCGCATCACCGAAATCATGGTCGGGCTTGAAACCGCTCAACCGCATTTTGGCGCAATTTTCCTCGATTGCGGCGATACGCTGATCGACGAGAGTACCGAGGTCAAACTGCCGGGCAGCGAGGTCGTCATTCGCGCCGACCTTATTCCTGGCGCCAGGGAAATGATGGATGCGCTCAAGGCTGAAGGTCACATGCTGATCCTTGTCGCCGATGGCCCGCGCCAGACCTTCGTCAACATGCTGACCCATCACGGCCTGTGGGATCATTTTGATGCCCATATCATCTCCGAGGATGTGGGTGTGCACAAACCCGATGCGCGCATGTTCGATGCTGCACTGGCGGCGGCCGGTCTCAGCCGCGAGGACGGCTGGCGCACCGTCATGGTGGGCAATAACCTGTCGCGCGATATCTGCGGCGCCAATGCCCTGGGGATCACCTCGATCTTCATGGCCTGGTCGAACCTGCGGACGCACGCGCCTGCCAATGCCTCAGAGGTGCCCGACTACCGCATCGAGACCCCGGGAGAACTGCCCGGCCTTCTCGAAAGGCTCGAGGGGCTCATCAAGTACCGCGTTCCCTACGCTCACCGTTAACGCCATGCGACCGATAGGCTAAACATGTCCGCGCCCCTGCTTACTCTTTCCCGCGGCGACAGCGTGACCGCCTGGGAGCTTTCGCCCACCACCGCGATCTATTATCCGGGCACGCCCGCACCG
>Ga0209922_103193_pt1 | contig 13310 bp, 17 predicted proteins | sample ThiBiot_500_biof_FD_183946 | JGI IMG/M metagenome (GOLD analysis project Ga0209922, IMG submission 183946) | Wastewater bioreactor microbial communities from Cape Town, South Africa - Thiocy_expt_500_biof (SPAdes) | ecosystem: Engineered > Bioreactor > Thiocyanate-remediating > Anaerobic-Aerobic ...
TTCATTTCCATAGATTTTCAAGTATTTTTCCGCATCATCTCTCGATAAAATACCGAAATACCAACGTTCATTGATAAATTTCGATGAGAGATTCATATTGAAATTCTGTAGATTGTCTTCGAGCGTTTTTAAATTATCTTCGTCCGACGAAATCAACGCCGAACAAGAATTAAAATTATCAAGTTTACCATCGGAATGCGTAAATTTCGATGGTTTGATAATAAATGCATATTCATCATTGCAATTCGACATATGTAATGGATGAGAATTATGACGAATTTGTGAGAGATTTGAATTGGCACTACTTGTCGAAGATGAGAGAGGAGAATTGATTTGATTTAATAAGGATAAAGATGCGCAACTATCTGAACTTTTCTATTGAATTCAAACAAAAATAATCAACAAATTGAAATTGAATTTAAGGAAAAACTCTGTACTTCGAGCAGATAGTTCGATGGAAACCAGCCACGTTGATTTTCATGTTGAACAAGCCACCAACCATCGGCTTTCTTTTGCAAAACGTTCACCCATATACCTTTATTCAAACTAATTTCATCCTCACTAAAGAAAAACTTTCAATTGATCAGTTGTTTTTTTCTTTGTCATTTCGATTACCTTTCGGCATCGTATCGAAATTTAACAAGTGCTAATGATAAACCTTGATCATTATTGAAATTATTTGTTAGGATTGGTTTTTTGACAACACGTTTCGAAATGATTTTATCTAATAATGAACGTTTTTCACGTCGTGCAAAATTCGATGGAATGTATCTACAACGAAAAAGTGTCGTTCTTCTGTCGTCTTGTCTCCTGAGAAATTAAATAGATACCCTGTTTCATCGGAATCAATACGTTTAACTTTCCACCAGAGACATGTATCATCAATTAATAGAAGACGTTCATTTTTTGTAATAGTTAATTCTTGATTCTCTTGGGAATTATAATTATACTTTGCTATTACAATTTCGTCTAAATTGAATTTTGTTTTAAAAAGAAGAAAAAAGAAACTCGACAAGTTTACTGAGCTGATTGTTTGAATTAGTGGATTGCATATTGGTAAGAATCTCGACGGCATTCGATCTAGAAAACGAAACGAATGTATGTTAATTTGAATTTTATTAGGAAGAGAAAAAAAAACATCTAAACATCGATCGATTTTATGGTGCCACTCGAATAACAAGCCGAGAGAAAAAAAAAGTATCGAGACGAATTATGCGAAAAAAAAACCGAGAGAGTAACGAGTGTATCAATGCAATCGTACTTATTTTAACTTGCCTTGATACGTTGTAACAATGCTTCGATGATGAAGCTTTTTTCTTCTCTTTCTCGCATTCGAATGTTCATATACGAAGAAAAAAAAAGACGATCGACAGACCTTGATAATAACATCCGAGTTTTCTGTTACAGGTAATCGAGATATATGTATATAATTCGATGAATAATATACAGAATGTATCTTTCAACAACATTGACTATTCAACATACATATAGATCGAAAAGATAGTTGCATCATATCTTCCGAGAAAGATATCTCAAGAATAACTCAAGAAAAAAAAAAGACGCTAAAAACACAGACACGCAATGCATACATGGGCTACTATGATTAGGAAAATAGACAGAAAAAAAAAGAGTGAGAAGATTGATAACGAACATGTCGAGACATACTGACAATTATTTGTTCAATGTTCGTTCTCTTTTCGATTGATAATCGTGATATGAAAACGAATATCTAATCTCTCTTTCAATTCATGTTGTTTCACTAATAACACGGAGATACATACGTACGAAAACAAAGAAATCACTTCTTCTTCTTCTTAATGATCAAACAACAACTATCAACATCAACAAACGATGGTCTCCACTCTACTTCTCTTCTCTTCTTTTCTCTTTCTCATTTTTTGTCATCATGAGTCGATCTGAGAGGAAAAACACTTGTGCAATTCAATCGTATTTACCGAGAGTTTTATTCAATTCGAATGCTTACAGTTGACTTATTTTTCTCGATTGATGTTGATTTCCCCAATTAATAACAAAAACATAACATACATACGCATATATCTTCATACATACGATAGATATATCATATGAATAAGAGTAACTATCCATGGATTGATTAACATTGATTCTAACGCTGAATCGTACTCGTTTCTGATTGGTTGAAAAAAGAATATTATCGAAAAAAAAAAGCTAACTAACTAGTAATGAAAAATAAAATAAACAAGAATTCATTCTTTGTTTAGTTCGACGACTAAGTTCTATTCGTTTTATTCGAAGATTAAATTTTCCAAATAAAACAATTTGCAAACTAATTAATGTCATCAACAAATACTTCGCAGTAAACTTAAACAACAACAAGTCTGTTTTTCTCTTTTCTATTGGATTAATCTAGTCGAATACGTCATATACCAAAAACAACCCGAGCTTATGAGTCAAGTGATGGCGATACACCATCATCGCCAGCACGATATCGATCCAAACGAAATTGTAACAATGACAAGTACGAAAAGAACGAATCATACATATAATCGAATAGAATGATTGATGTTTTAGTTCACAACGACGCAATAAGTATCACCAAGGACCGGTTTATGTCGATGAAAATACAACGGATTCATATCCCGATCGTATTCAAACGAAAATCGATGACAAACCAAAAGCATCGAAACCAAGGTAAAAATCGAAAGTCAAATGGATAATTAATTAAATTGTTGAAATTAGTTTCGAAGAAGAACAACAGGAATTACAGAAATCTTTGTCGAAAGATTGGTGTGATAAAATGGATAATGAAGAAACTGAAGAGAAGAAATTGCATAGTTTTGTTCTTTATTTAAAACAATTTCCAGTTCATGAAAATAAAACAACAGAAGAACTTCTTGGATCAATCGAATGCTGTCCAAAAGGTTCGAACAATATGTTTGTTTGTTTTTTTTTCTCATAAATCTTTTTTTTTCAGAACTTGTACGTCGACAAAAAGAAATTAGTAAAGGCAAATTATCGAAATCCTATCAAAGTTACATCTCAATCGTACCTCGGTAGGAGATTTAGTTTTTGAGTAAATAGAAAATTAACTTGAACGAATTTTGAAGCAAATCTCGAACTCGACAACATCCACGTACGCCGTGCAAATATGCTAAAATGTCACGTCGAGGTTTCGACGGCGCTATCAAAGCATGGCGACGTAAACTTCACGAATTCGATTATGATAAAAAAGAGAATACCGATGATTCAATGTCGATTATTTCATCGTCGTCATCTCAACGTAGTGATGACTGTTCAACAGCACATTCAACTTCAATCAATATCGAAGATATCGACGAGAATTTCCTTCCGGATTTATATGATTTCGAAGAATCACTTGTTAATGAAAATAATCAATTGAAATTTCGTGAAATCGACGATTCGATGGATACAATTGTGAATACAAATTGTGATTCACGTTCAGGCATGGCATTTGATTAAATCTCTCATTCTTTGTCTTTCTTGTTCATTCGTATCGAATGACAATTTATCAGATAGTCTTTCTCTCTCTCTTGCAACGTTGTTTCAATGAATATATATGTATTTGCTCTTTCCATTGTGCTCATATTTCATCTTTGTATATTTTTTTTGCTTGTTAGCTAGTAGATAAAACCAAAACAAAGATAAAAACAGATTCGAACACTAGTCAAAATGATCTCTTGTCTTGTTTCTTTTGCAGATTGTATTCAGCAAAATGGTACATAGTTTATTTATTATCAATGGAGCCGGGTAAAAAAAAAACGCCAAACGAAATTGATGATTTCTTATTTTGTTTTGTTTTTCTGTTTAGAGATGTTTTCATGGAAAAACATTGGAAAACTGTTATAAGTAAATCGATATGCGATTATTTTTTCGAAGCTCAATCTAAAGTAAACAAGCAATTGATTGATTTTCCGTTGTTTGAAACGATAAAATGCATATTTAGAGTGCAAATTCGGAAGATGTACCGCCAGTTATTGCAACGCCTCATCATATTTTAATTAACATCTATCGAAATAATTTATATTTTGTTGCTGTTTTAACAAGCGAAAGTATGACAAAAAAAAGAAAAAATAACTTTCAAAATCAACTGGTGATTTGTTTCAGTTGCACCGCTTTTTGTTCTCGAATTTCTTCATCGAATTATGGATGTTTTCGAAGATTACTTTCATGAATGTACGGAAACATCGTTGAAAGATAATTATGTCATTGTTTACGAGGTAAATAGAAAGTTACCGGATATAAATATATATATTTATTCTGTTGTTTGTTTGAATAGCTTTTGGATGAAATGTTGGACTCAGGTTTACCGTTAGCTACCGAAACAAGTATATTAAAAGAACTCATTCGACCGCCGAATATTCTACGACGTGTACAAGGTTTCGTTACTGGCAATGATACGAAGTATGTAGCAGATTATTGTTCGACTTTGACATGAATTCAAATGAAAAAGAGATTGAGAGAGAGAGAGAGAGAGAGAGGCGGAGAGAATCAACATGTTTTGCCTTTTGTACTTAGTATTAGCGATACACTTCCATCGAATCAATTATCGACTATATCTTGGCGACGTTTCGGTGTTAAATACACGACTGACGAAGCCTATTTTGATATCATCGAAGAAGTCGATGCGATCATAGATCGAAATTGTACGACCGTCATGTGCGAAATACAGGGTTATGTAAGTGAGATTATGTTGTTCGTACATAGTTGTTATCATTGTTGTTGTTGTTGTCTGAGAATGTATTTTGCTTAATTTTGTTTCACTGAATCATCTTAGTATTGGTATGACACGTGAAGATGCGAAAAGTCTGTCGGCTGGAATGGAATCCGGCGTGACATGGCGTAAAGTCGGTATCATTCACCGAACAACAAATGAGATTCTTGTTGATATTATTGAATCACTTGATGCAATCATTGATCAAAGAGGAATGATTGTAACAGCTGAAATTAGCGGAGTGGTAAATATGATGATGATGATTGCTAGAAATTTGCAGATTATGCTCGAAGAAAATTCTATTCGACGTTTATTGATCACGAAAAATACAAATTTTGATTTCGAATTTAGATTGATTGCTGTGCTAAATTAAGTGGCATGCCTGATTTGACATTGTCATTTGTCAATCCGAGATTACTGGATGATGTTAGCTTTCATCCATGTGTACGTTTGCAAAAATGGGAGGTAAGCTATATTTTCTTGAATTCAAATTATTCATGAAGTATCTTTTTTTGCATAGAATGAACGTATTTTATCATTCATTCCTCCGGATGGCAACTTTCGTTTGATATCCTATCATATCGGCTCGCAAAAGTACGATGAACTTTTGATTTTCATTAATAAAACTAAAAAATCTGCTTTCAGTACGATATCGATTCCAATCTATGTCAAACCGAACATACAATTTCGCGACGGTACCGGCAGTCGATTTGAACTAACCGTTGGACCTAAACAAACCATGGGCAAAGCAGTTCGTTTGATACAAAAAAGAACAAAATTTTTTTTTTATTCATTCGTTAATTTTTTTAGCTCGAATCTGTTGTCATCGAATGTACAATGCCGAAAAGTGTACTCAATTGTACTCTAACTCCAACTCAAGGCAAATGTTCATTTGATCCAGTTAAAAAACTGCTCGTTTGGGAAATAGGCAAAATCGATAGTACGGCGCAAACGAGCAATTCATCACGTTTACCATCATTACGTGGCAATCTTGCTCTTGCAACAGGTCAACCTCTACCGGAATCCAATCCGACTCTAAACGTTCGATTTACATTAAATCAAACGGCTATATCAGGTCTGCGTGTTCAACGTGTTGATATGTACGGAGAAAAATACAAACCATTCAAAGGTGTTAAATATATTACGACGGTTAAAAATGGACGTTTTCAAATTCGAACATAAAAACTTCGTATTCCATTTGGTTTTGTGTTGTTTTTAGCCTTCTTCTTCCGTTTTTTGTGCATTTGATTATTTTTTAAACGAATGATTATTTAATTGAATATGTGGCTCTTTTTAGATTATTTTCAAATCGAAGTATATAGAAAAAAAACAAAATGGGCAAACGCGGTCGTAAACCGATGAAAAGTGATTCGAATACACGTTTGGAAAAAAGTCGAGAAAGTGCTCGACAATGTCGTCATCGCAAGAAACTTCGTTACGAATATTTGGAAGAATTAGTTACCGATCGAGAAAAGGCAATTATTCAATTACAACAAGAACTCGAACGTCTTCGAACAATTTGTCAATATATCGATCAAAACGGTATTAGTTCGGAAATTCATCAAGAATTATTACAATGGAAGGACGATCCTGATGTTAATAATCTAAACAAAAATTGAACAAAAACAAAACGAACAGACTTAATTTGGCGTTTTCTTTCTTTTCTTCATGTAAATCCGGTTTTCAGTTCATTTTCTTTTGACTTTTTCAACAGTGAAAAACGTTTTTTTTTCTTCTTATGTGCAATAAACTGCACGAAGACATCAATATAATTATATATTTTTTTGTTTATATGTTTGTTTTGTCCAATTGTAGATAGATCATGGTACGAAAATTACGTTTTCACGAAAAGAAATTATTGAAGAAAGTCGATTTCATCAATTGGGAAGTTGACAAAAATCTTCATGAAGTCACGGTTATGAGAAAATTTCACATACAAAAACGTGAAGATTACACCAAATACAACGAACTTTCACGTCGAATTCGAGATCTTGCTCGACAAATCAAAGAACTCGATGCCAATGATCCATTTCGTGTTGAAGCAACGAACACTTTATTAGAAAAATTGTACGAAAATCAATTCTTTCATTTTTGAAATCAAATATTCGTTGTTCTTCTTTTTTTCGAAAGACATGCAATGGGTTTAGTTCCAACAAAAGAGAATCTCGAATTAGTCGACAAAATCACTGCAAGTCGATTCTGTCGTCGACGTTTGCCCGTTGTTATGACACGAAATCGAATGGCTCAACATCTACCTGCTGCCGTGAAATTTATTGAACAAGGACATATTCGTATTGGACCGGATATAGTTACTGATCCGGCGTTTTTAGTGACAAGGTTAATCAAATTCTTTCTCGAATTTCAACTAGTTGGGTTCTTTCATTTAGAAATACGGAAGATTTCATTTCTTGGACTGACAATTCAGCAATTCGAAAACAACTATTAGAATATCAAGATATGGTAAAATTAGTCGACTTCTTTGTTATTTAATGTCTGATCTTTTTTTCTTTTAGGAGACTGAAATAGTCTGAGCGTCTTGCTTTGTTTTGTTTTGTTTTGTTTCGTTGTTATTAATAAAGAAAAAAAGAAATGTTTCTTAATTAAATTTGAAACCATAAATGTGACAGAAAATGTCTGAGCAAAAAATGAAGACCAGAAAATCCTTGATTTTCCAAGCCGGTAATCGATCGGAATAAGTCATTTCCTGTTGTGATTTTTATCAAAACTAAATTTATTTACTTCGATTAAATCAATATTTGACCATCATTTGAATTTTCGATTGAGACTAAAAATAGCTATCGAAGGTTTTTCTTCTTCTTCTTCTTTTCAATTAAATAAGACCATATATCAAGAGAATAATGATTGACAGAACATGTATACAATCTTTTTTAACAATGTTTGCACTCAACACATAGATTTGAATGTCTATAGAAGAAGAAGAAGAAGAAAAAAAACTAATAATGACAAACTCTATCTCGAGTCTTTTTTTTTCTCTCTCTTTATTAAGATTATTGAATAATGAACATATGGCATTGTATACCTCTTGTTCATATCGATATCTGATTAAAGGTGCATATTGATATATATATCTCGACAGAACGGGAAAAGCAAATATTGACTGACGCCAAGAAACCTTCAGCTAGGTATCGATTACTTCGTCTTCTTACTCTCTCTCTCTTTCCATGTTAGTGAAGGTCTATGATCCGATTACAACGAATTTTTCTTCTTTCTTCGATGCATAAAATGAACGGAAATCGAATGTATTTGTTTTTCTTTTTTTTTTCTTTTCGTATTTACTTGTGATGTCAGTAGAAAAGAAGAAAAGAGGAAATTGAATGTAAATTTTTCATCATCATCATCTTTGCAATCCAATTTTGTTCGTCTTCTGTTAATTCATCGATTGATCAATCGTAAATACGCGCGACAACGGAACTAACCATCTTTTTCTCGACATCAGTAGTTTGTTTGCTCTGAGCAAACGTTCCAAAATCTAAAATTGATGTATGATGATGACGAGGTGTGATTAAAAGTTTGTTCTTTGCTCATTTTTAATAACTAAGGAAAAAAAACGCATCTGGACTCAATTTTGATATGAATACATACGCTTGTTTGACAAAAGCTATGTATTAATGTTAAGCTTTCGAGAGTCAATTGCAAATACAAGCGAACAAGGAAAGCTGATTGTCGTTGTCAAGTGATTAAATGTGATAAAATGCATTTGAAAGAAAGAAAGAAAGAAAGAAAAAAGAAGAAGAAGAAGAAGAAAATGATGATGCTGAATTTTTTTAGTAAATTTATTTTGTTTTTGTTTTCTATTTTAACAACTTTTTATTGTTTGATGATCAAACGTGATTGAATCATCCGTTTTGTTCTCACTTTCAATTGACAATAACAACAAAATAAATCACAGAAGTCTCATCATCATCAATCGACATCGAAAGTTAAACACCTGTGTTAAATGTCAAATGAATATTATTTTTATGTCTTGACATCTTAAGAAACATTTTTCACCGATCTGCTTACTTAAAAGCTTTTCATTCATCAAAAAAACAAACTTTCACTCACTTTAATATCGTACAATTGATTAAAGTCGTGTCACGTACATGGAATCCTTAAAAACGAAAAACCTCTTTCTCTGTGTCTCTTTCGCTTTCTTTTTTATATTTCATTCAACTAATGAAGTCATTCGTTCAACTTCATTTAATGGCATGAGTATTTCAATTCAGAAAAAAACGACAACAGAGGAGAAGAAGAGAACGAGAAGAAGAAGGGAACTCGCCTCTTTCTTGCTCTCTTTTTTTTCATGTTCGATTCTCAAATTACTTTTGTTCGTCTATTTACCTAAAGCAACCGTACATTCGAATATAAGAAGTAAGTCGTTTCGAATCGTTATTAGTAATCGATTTAATCAAGAATGATTGATTTCGAATGAAAACAAACTCGAAAGAACTATTAGTTAGTAACATATTTCGTTAGGACTCAAGAAAACGAAAAAAAAAGAGTTTAATCGTTTCAACGGATAAGAATAAAATGTATGTGCTCTCAAGGTGAGACAGTTATCTTCGTTTTTAACGATGTGTTAACATATTTCATCCGTTTTTCTTTTTACACTTTTCAACCAACAATTCTTTGCTTGAGCATAATCCAAATACGTGATTAGTCAAAGTTTCCTTTTCTCAATTTGCATTCAGCAAAAAAAAAGAAGAAGAAGAAGAAAACGGAAATCCAAGCATACATGCTGTCCTATCCGTTTGCTCCTAACTTAGCCATCGAGGTATATACACGTACACAACACACGTCAGGGCGGGATTAAATATACAGACTAGCTCATTTTCTTCGCTTTTTTTTGCTTGCCTGCTATATGTGTTTACTCGGTATGTACACGTACGTTCGACAACGAAATGAATGACCAGTATGAAAGCAATCATCTATACATTCTTGTTCGATATAGCAAACATCGAACGTATCACGATCAAGGAAATGTTTATCAAAAGGATTTAGTCCGTTGACATGTAAATCATCAGGGTCATTCGTCGTTTGTCGTCTCTTTTATTTCTTGTTTCTAGTTGACCTCAAAAAAAAAACGATGAAGATGAAGAAGAGATTTTCGACAAAGATCAGCTTAGGAAAACAAAAAGAAAACACGAAAGATAATCGTTAAGAGAAGCTTAGAGATAATATAAAAATAAACAAATAATCTTATCACAGTTACTCGAAAGAATAATTGTGAAAACATTGAATAAGTATGCAGATATTTATTGCCACTTTTCGATATTCGTGTCTGCACTGTGACGTACATTTTTCGTTTTTTATCAAGTATCTAAGAAATTAATTTTTTCAAGTATGATCAGATTATATCAATTGTCGATCGATTACTCATGATGAACACTGATTTTTCCCAGGAGAGAAGAAAAAGAGAACGAAGGAAGAAAAAAAAAAGAAGTCGACATCGGTTTTTTCATTCGTTTCTTTTTCTATATCGAAGGAAAAAAGCATTTGATTGGCTACGAGAAAAACAACATTACGATTGGTTGAAGGTCGTTTTAAAGAAGCAGAAAAAAAATATATATTTCGACAAGGTTTCTCTCTCTCTTTCAAATTAATATAGGAACCATTTTTTTTTCTTCTTCATATAAGTCGATCGAGAAGAAGAAGTAAAAGTTTTTTTCTCTCTCTCTCTCTCTTTCTCTTTCTCTCTCGCTCGCTTTTTTTTCTCGATAAAGAGATGTTAAATCTACAGAAGAAGGAGCCAATATTATTCTAGCAAGCAGCAGGCAGCAACAACGACGACGCGCGAAGCAAATATTGTTTCCATTTATTTGTAACTCACAAACATCTCCACGCGCGTGTACACGCACGTATCGTACACACATATATAGATATTCTTTTTCAACATTACGAAAAAACAACAGAAGAAGTATGTGTGTATAAATATGCATATTTATATATATATATTTTTTTTATTATTATTAAGTACATATTAATAAAACTAATATAAATAACAATTTTCTGTTGACAAATGAACTTTAAAATAAATTGTTCTTTTATTTATAGTTTCATGTCATCCTCACCGAAAACATCAGGGACTTATTCGACGAATTGTTGTTATCAACAATCACCGTATGGTACGACGAATCCATCGGCACAATATTCCCTTCTTCCATCGACACATCCTCATCAACAACTAGTCAATAATAATGTTTCTTCAACATCTCTATCAATGGTTTATAATAACGGGCAACAACAACTTCAACAGGCAACATCATCATCGCCACCGTATGCAACAACGTCAGCCTTAAATGTTCTTCATACACTTTCGCCAACACGTTATCAAAATCCACAAATCAATGACAAACTAGCAAACAATTCGACAACAGTCGTTACCAATGGACAAGTACAAACAATGCCTGTTAATAACGTAACAAACAGCGCAGCATTAGCAGCTGCTACAGCCTACCGACGAAATTTCAATGCATGCGCTAAACCACCTTATAGGTACGCACGGATATTTCTAAATTTTAAATTTCAACTTCTTTTTTGTTAAGTTATATTTCTTTAATCACAATGGCAATTCAATTATCACCAAATCGTATGTGTACTTTATCTGAAATCTATCAATTTATAATGGATTCGTTTCCATATTACCGTCAAAATCAACAACGTTGGCAAAATTCTATTCGACATTCATTAAGTTTTAATGATTGTTTTGTTAAAGTACCGCGCAGTCCTGATCGGTAAAAAAAATCGACGCGTTCGAAAGGAAAAAAAACCAATTCTTTTCTTTTTTTTCTCTCTCCTCAATTTGTAGACCAGGCAAAGGTTCGTATTGGACATTACATCAAGATGCAACTAATATGTTCGAAAATGGTTGTTATCTTCGTCGACAAAAACGATTTAAATGTGAGTTTGGAAAAGAATAAATTGTCTCAGAAAATCTCTTTCTTGAAAATTAAAGCTTTTCAAGGTGTCAAACGTGATCTATCTTGTCGATTGACTGGTGGCCATGAACGAGATTCAAATAATAACAGTCGACGTAATCATGTCATGAATAATAGTCTCGAAAAATCAACAACATCAACAGGCAGTGGACAACGAAGTCCACTTTCATCCGCATCGGATAAATCGTGCGACGAACAATTATTAATCATGCAACAACAGCAACAGCAACAACAACGACCGATGTATATGCAACAACAGCAGCAACAATCGGCGTTGGGATGTAAGAATCATCGATTAAAAAATGAAAATGAAAATGAATTTTTGTTTTTTTTTTTCAAGCATCTGAATCTCCTGATTCTCGTCATTTACAATCATCATCATCATCCAATCTTCATGTCAAACAACTTAAACAGGAACAGTGTGAATTCAATCAAATGCCATTTGATTCGCATACATTTTCCAATTATTCACCATTTGCAATCAATACATTAATGTTGCATCAAGGTTTTGGAGAGAATCCAGCTGCATTAAATGCTTATTACGCATCTCAATTGCCTCAAACAGCATTCGTACCATCATCATCAGCTGATTACTATCATCATTCATCAATGTATGCACCTCAACCAACAGCATTGTGAAAAACACACACACACATAAAGAGGACACATTCATTTTCAAAATAATTTCCTTCTTCTTCTTTTTTTTCTTCGTTTTTTTTATTTGTATTTTGTTTCATCTGTTTACCTGTAGATATTTGACACATTCCACCTTCTCTCTATTCAATTGCTTAACATTACTCTCTTTCTCTCTCTCTCTCGTCCGAAAGCATAAGTTTAACCTTCATTCTCATTTCTTTGATTTTGTTCTTCTTGTCATCCTTCTCTATTCAACATATTATAATTAATAATACAGAGATTTCTATTTTGTATTTGGTTCGTGAACAAAATCGAGCGTTCTTCTTCTTCTTCTTCTTTTTTTTTCTTCTTTTTGTTAAATAAATTATTTGGCAAAAGAAATTAAAAAATATCAATTCATAGAGATTGTCGTCTGTTTTATTTTTTGAATATATTTTTTTTCCTAAACTATCTGACATTCAACAAGATAGACAGACTGAAATACTAAACAAACAAAAACAAAGCAATAGAAAGATTTTCACATGGTTATATTTCGTTGCAAAGGAGGAATATTTGATTGCCAAGAGAATTGTTCGAGATGTTTTTTTTCATACGACCAACAGCCGAACTTTTTCTGTTCGAGATATTGAATCATCGAACGTTTTTTATCTTGATAAACTTTCGATGTTTGCTTCAATTGATAATAACTATGATCCCATGTTAGAGATGAAAATTTCAATCGCTGACAAATATAACGATATTCACTTAGAAGAACAACTTTGGAAATTAAACTCGTACCGCTAGAAAAAAGTAAACACATAATGAAATATTTGTCCAGAGAGAAATATATTTGATTTGTAAAATACCCGGTTACAGGTCGGCCATGACGTGCATCGATAATTTCACCTTGAAATGCTGTCGACCAAGCATAACTATAATCAGAATCGAATTCCGATGGTTGAATAGGAGGATATTTAACTCGACCTAGGATAATTTTTAAAATTTAACCGAGATTATTCTTTCTCTGAATTTGATTTTACCTATCA
>Ga0209922_103194_pt1 | contig 13306 bp, 18 predicted proteins | sample ThiBiot_500_biof_FD_183946 | JGI IMG/M metagenome (GOLD analysis project Ga0209922, IMG submission 183946) | Wastewater bioreactor microbial communities from Cape Town, South Africa - Thiocy_expt_500_biof (SPAdes) | ecosystem: Engineered > Bioreactor > Thiocyanate-remediating > Anaerobic-Aerobic ...
TTGCGCTTTAGTAGTGACATCTTTGTATTGAACATAGTGAACTCTTCGAATCGAAAGATCTCTATCGATCGATCGATTTATGTCATTTCAATTTCAAACAAAAAATAAAACATCTATTTATCATTGTCATACTTAAAGAATCATTGTAGTAAGATCAACATTGATTGATTGATGGTCAAGTCAAACAAGATCGAAATATTTGAAAATAAACTCAGGACCTCAATGATTTCCGTGCAGAGATCATATTCAATCCATGATTTCTTCTATTTTAACTAAACCGGATACAAATGATGATGTCGCATGCGATAGTTTTTGATTGGTCAGCAAGATCTATTACATACTCTGATTAATTAGCTTATATTTCGTCAGATTTTAACAAGTAAAAAAAATCTTACATAATCTATCGAAATAAATCGACAGAGGAAAAGGTTGATTCAGTTAACTATTGAGAAGAATTTGTTCTATAGTTGCGCGAGTAGTGACAGAAGATCTAACCAATAGGATATTTCAATGTTCTTACCCAATAAACAAACAAATATTTTAGAGACGAAGATAGATCAGTCATATTTCTTTAGAAATTAATAAAAAAGCTTACAAATATGGTCAAACAAAAGGGTAAAATTCAAAGAAAACATTCGAAAATATCGATTTTTTTAAAAATTTTTCTAGGAAAAAATGTTTCTGCACATGAACTGATGATAACAACTATATCGGATGTTGTAAAACAATTAATAGATGCCTACGAGCAAGGCAAAGATATTGATTTAAATAAGTACAAAGACAAACAACTGAATTCTTCACATCTATCTTCTTCTTTCTTTCATAGAGTTAAATGTAAAGCATCTGCTAAGTATGGACTTAGTTTACAACCTCGTTTAGTCGATATCATTGCAGCAATCCCTGAATCACACAAGAAAGTTCTTCTACCTAAAATCAAAGCGAAACCTGTACGAACAGCAAGTGGAATCGTTGTTGTTGCTGTTATGTGCAAACCTCATCGATGTCCACATATTGCTATGACAGGCAATATTTGCGTTTATTGTCCTGGAGGTCCGGATTCAGATTTTGAATATTCAACACAATCGTATACTGGCTATGAAGTATTCAATTTGTTGAAGGAGATTTTCGAAAACTTTGAATTGATTTGATTTAGCCAACATCGATGCGAGCTATACGAGCGAGATATAATCCATATTTACAAACAAAACATCGTCTTGAACAAGTAATTTCGATGGCAACTAGGATTTCTCTTTCTATTCTGCATTTAGTTAAAACAACTCGGTCATAATATTGATAAAATTGAATTTATTGTTATGGGCGGAACATTTATGTCTTTGCCTGAGACTTATCGAGATTATTTTATTCGTAGTTTACATGATGCGTGTTCAGGACATACGAGTAGTAATGTAGCTGAAGCTGTTCGGTAAACAAAAAACGAATTCTTGTTGAAATTTATCTCTTTTTCTTCCCCTGAAAAGATATTCTGAATGCAGTAAAACGAAATGTATTGGTATTACCATCGAAACTCGACCTGATTATTGTCTAAAAGTTCATCTCGGGTAAATGACAACAAAACAACAAAAAAAAAGACTAGACAAACAATTTGTTTTCGTAGTGATATGCTTGCGTACGGTTGTACACGTTTAGAAGTCGGTGTACAAAGTGTCTATGAAGATGTAGCAAGAGATACAAATCGAGGACATACAGTCAAAGCTGTGACAGAATCGTTTCGCATGGCTAAAGATTCAGGTTTCAAAGTCGTATCACATATGATGCCTAATTTGCCGAATGTCGATCTCGAACGTGATCTCAATCAATTCAAAGTAAACAATCACAAAACTATTTATTCTAACAAATCAATTTTCATCGGTAAATAAAAGGAATTCTTTGAAAATCCTGAATTTCGTCCCGATGGTCTCAAACTATACCCAACACTCGTCATTCGTGGCACTGGTAAATCATCTTTTGCTCATTCATATCCATCGTTTTCTTCGAATATTTCAATTAGGTCTCTACGAACTCTGGCGAACGAATCGTTATGCGAGTTATCCACCGTCAGTTCTCGTTGATTTAGTAGCTCGAATACTCGCCTTAGTTCCGCCATGGACACGTGTCTATCGTGTTCAACGTGATATTCCCATGCCGTTGGTTACGTCCGGTGTCGAACACGGCAATCTTCGTGAACATGCACTTGCACGAATGAAAGATCTCAATCTCGAATGTCGAGATGTTCGTACACGAGAAGTCGGCATACAGGAAATACATAAGAGTATTAAACCTGAACAAGTCGAACTCATTCGACGTGATTACATGGCTAATGATGGTTGGGAAACATTTTTGGCTTATGAAGATCCTGAACAAGATATTCTCATTGGTTTATTACGTTTGAGAAAATGTACAAAGGAAACATTTCGACCGGAATTAAAACGAGGACAAGTGTCGATTGTTCGAGAATTGCATGTCTACGGAAGTGTTGTGCCTGTACATGCAAAAGATCCATCGAAATTTCAACATCAAGTTGGTTGATTCAAAATGAGACGAAATTGAGAATAAAATCTTCGTTTTCTAGGGCTACGGAATGTTGTTAATGGAAGAAGCTGAACGAATCGCTGTTGAAGAACACGGTTCATGGAAGATCAGTGTGATTTCAGGTGTAGGAACGAGAAATTATTATCGAAAATTAGGTTACGAATTAGACGGACCTTATATGTCGAAAATTCTTGGTCCCGAACCGACGAACTAATTGTTCGATACATACCGGTGCTTGTTTTTTTAAAGAGAAAGAGAAAACAAAAAGAACATTTGTATGTTTGTTTATTTTTTTTTCTTTTTCTTGTTGATTTATTGGTTATTGAACATAAAAAAAAATTGTTTTTTTCTTTCTTTAAAACGAACATCTCTCTCTTTCTCTCCCCAGTTCTCTATCGAAAATATCCATTTGATAATCTCGTCCACGTTTTTCATTGTAGAGAAAGGAGAAAAGACAAATTCTTCTATAGTCATCGACGAGTGGAGGCAACTAACTTAACATATATCTCTTTTGTTTATCGGTTTCTTTGAAAGATATTCGTTAGAATAATTGTACGCGCGAAATACTTGTTCGTTTTGATTAAATGTTTTAGATGTATACTCAACGAAATAATAATAATGCACAAGCGGATGATGGACCACGTGGACCGGTCAAGCCGCAGCAAGCACGAAGTTTCTATCGTAGACGACCTGGTTTGTTTGTCTGAAAGCTCAATTATAAGAAAATATTCGTTGTTGTGAAATCAATAGGTACTGGGCGACAAAATCAAGATTTAGGCGAAGATGAAAATCGACCATTCAATGACGATGATGCACAACGTTCGAATAATTCCGATGATAATTACAATCAATATGACGACAATTTCAATAATAATCGAGGTAGAATTGACAAATATAGACAAATGAGAGAATTTCTTCTTCGTTCTTTAAAGGTCGTGGTCGTGGACATTTCCGAGGAGGTTTTCGACGTGGCCGTGGTAGGCGATGAAAATAGTCATTTCATCATTCTTGAATTTGATTTTTGCTTGTCATAGGCCGAGGACGTTTCAGTCGTGGTAGACCATTTTTACAAAACTTCGGTCAATCATACACACCCTATTCCGATTATACAAATGGACCACCAAATGATTTCTATCACTCACAGGGAAATTTCTACCGTCCACCTTTCCGTGGCCGTAGTTTTTCTCGAGGTGGCTTCGCCGGTCAAGAAGATTTCAATGGCTTCCGAGGCTTTCGAGGCTTTCGTGGCGGTCGTGGCCGTGGCCGTGGACGAGGACGTGGACGATTCTTCCATCCTAGATCAGGACAACGAACGGAATCGAACAATGAAAAGTTTGTGACATTTTAGGAAATGATTTCGAATGAATTTTGTTTTGCAGTCAAGAAGAGAATAACGATCAACAGCAAGCTGGTGACGGACAAAACAACACAGTCCAACGCAATTCCAATCGACGACGACATCATAAACGAAATAATGATGAAGGCTCAGCTACTGAACGACAGACTGACGGGTAAAACACCTTGAAAAATACAAAATAAAAACTTTCTATTCAATTTTCCAGCGCTGCAACTGATGATCAACAACAACCACGACGTAAACGATCTAGTCATCGGTAATAAACAAAAAAGAAATGAGTTATTTATTTTGTTCGATTTCGAAATTTGTAGACGAAATCATAAGAAAGACGCTAGTCAAAGTGGTGCAGACACTGAAGAACGTACGTATAATCTCGAGATTTTGTTTGTTTCGAATGAAAAACGTGATTGGTTCGTTTAGGACAACAGCAACCTCGAAAACCTAAAGATGATGAGACAATAGTGAAATATGTTGTTCGAAATCTTGTCAGTAAAGTTGCACGAAACTTAAGAAAAGAACGTCGTAGTCAAGCAAATAAAGAAGGCGAAGCCGATAATGACAATCAACAACAAGATAATACCGGTGTTAGTCAATCTCAATCAAACAATATTCAACGTGGCAACGGTCGAAGAGGCCGAGGACGTGGTTATTACGCGAATCAAGGTAGAACAAACTTCAAAAATTTCAAAATCAACTCTTAATTTGTTTTATCGTAGGTTACTATGGAGGACAATCAGCATATTATTATGGAGGATATTATAATTATGGTTATCGTGGTCGTGGTCGCGGACGAGGTCGAGGACGTGGCCGAGGACGTTTTAATCAACACGGTAAATTTTCTTTTTGTTGAAATTCGTAGATATTTTTCTTTTTCAAGAAGATAATAACGAGAATCAATCAACTGAAAATAATAACGAAGAAGAACAAACCAATCAATCACCGGCACCAACCGATGAATCTAGACAACAATAAACACATTCTATTCAGTTTCGTTTCCCATTTTCCTACACGTTTTTTCTTTGTCACGTACTTTTGAGAATAAAACAAAACCAAACAAACATCAGCTTCGTTCTTCTAAACACTATCAGCATTAAAATATAAAAAAGACAGCTTTGTTATTTTCTTTTCTTTTTTGTTTTCTTGCAGTGTTATGTTTTAACATGTTTCAGTTTCTTTTTTTTTGCTGTGTATCTGTTTTTCTTTTTGTTTTATTCTGTCTGCTATCATCTGTAGACAGTTCGAAGGAGAAAAAAGCAAAATTTATTTCGTTTTCTTTCTTTGTGTGTGTGTCTATGTATTCTATTCATGTATATCTATCAGAAGTCATACAACAAACAAGAGTTCATCTTTATTCGTTTATCTTTTTTTTTGTCTCGTTTGAAATAAAAACAAAATCACGTGCACACGGAAGCTTAACAATAGGAAATTGAAATGACACTGAAAACAATTAGATCGTATTCAGTTTTGTCGTGATGAGAACGCGAACTGTTTGATCGAAAGCACCTGTGCATGCTAAACCAGCTTTATCCATATTCCAGTCGAAGCCACTTGCTGGTTGAGTTGAAAGGCCAATGTTTTGAAGAAGAGTTAGATTTCCAGCAACACCTGCAACTGTATTATCTGATTGAGTTATTGAACGTTGTTCGGGATAATTACTAAACAAATAAATGAATATGCGTAGTTGTTTTTTTTTCTACAATCATAATTTATCCTTTACTATTTCCAGAGGTAATAAGAACCTGAGCCACCACAAGTCATGAATATGTCACGATTTTGTGGCAGATGCTTGCCAAGCCAAACTGTGGAATTATGAGCCTTCAAAATAAAAAGGAAATTCTCGTCTTGTTAATTGAAACTAACGAATGAGTTCATGTACTTTTTCAACAACAGACGCAAAACCCTTTTCTGGATGTTGTGTTCTCATATCGAATACATGAATTTTACTTTCTAATGTTGTTGCAACAAGTTTATTCATTTCAATATCTTTTCTATCGAATTCTAAACAACAAACCTAAAATTCACAAATTTTCAATAATTCATTTTTCATCCAAATAATTTCGCCTTACTCCATTTTTAATATTCGTTTCCCACCGAATCGACATCGTTCGAAGATCGAATAATTTCACATCACCATTATCATAACCAGCACAAACAACTCGTTCACTCGTATTATACGCATTACCAAAACAAACAGCCCAACAATCTCGTTTCGTTTCACCTTCAGCTGGTTCCATACTTGCAACAGCACCATCAGCTTGTCTCGTATCCCAAATATGTACTCGACCTAAACACACACACACACACACATCGTTTTCGATCGAAACAAAGAAAGATTTTATTTGTAAACCATCTCGACTAGCTGTAGCAATTTCAGGTGCGCCTTCACCAATGCCTAATCCGCCTACACCATCGATAGCATTGATGATTTCTGTATGACCTTTGACTGAAAAGATAGGCTTGTCGATTTTTTCTAAATCCCTATTCAAAAACCAAGAAAATCATCGAATTTTTCAGGAGTTTTTTTTCGTTCGTTACCAAACTTGAACATAACCATCGAAATTTCCTGTCGCTAAATGTCGTTTTTCTCGAGTTGGTGAAACTCCAAATGTTCCACATTTAAACGCCGTAGGTTTCTCATACTAAATCAAAACAAAAATATTTATTTTCAATAAAACAAAAACAAAAGATCATCATACTTGAGAAACAACAGTTGTATCTCCATGAGTGATTTCAAATATTTCTAAAGCACCTGTACCACGTGCGTGATTACCCAATGAAATAAATTTTGCCGATGTCGGAATCCATTTAACATCAAAAACTGTATAATTAACTGACTTTTGACTATGTAAAATAATTTGAGGTTTGTCCATGTTCGTTCGAATGAAGAGAAATAGTTTTTCTTTCTTTTCTTTCCTCTTGTGTGCTCGTTGTTATCGCCATGCTTGACAACGATTTGTATCTATTCAAATGTCAGATTCCATAGAATAAACTATGGATTCATCGAGATTATGAGTTGTTTTTTTTCTTCATTTCATTAGTTCATATCGCTCATAAGCAGATATCATGGCTGTTGTAACTGAACGTTCAGGTCCGGAATCAATTGATGATCTTGTTCGTGAAGCTGAATCATTAAAAGCTCGTCTCGAAGAAGAACGAGCGAAATTCAACGACATGGAATGTAAATAATTATCTTTTTTTTTCTTCTTTCATTAGACAAAAACAAAACAATCTAAATAAAAATCTGTTGAATTGTTTTTTTTCTTGTCTTCAGTAACAACAGTTGCAGAAAAACTCGATGGTTTACCACCATTTACAACGAAATCTCGACGCATTCTCAAAGGTCATCAAGGCAAAGTTCTTGCACTAGATTGGTCAAATGACAAACGACACATGGTCAGCACATCACAAGATGGCAAATTAATTGTTTGGGACGCATTTACAACAAATAAAGAAGTTTGCTTATTGAAATACTTTCAATTTTCTTAGAACAAATGATTTCTTTTTCTGCTTTCTTAGCATGCCATTACAATGCCAACAACATGGGTTTTAGCTTGTGCTTATTCACCTTCGGCAACAACGGTCGCTTGCGGGTAAAGAAACGCATAATCATTTTCAAATAATCGAAAGTTTGACTTGATTTTCTTTTGCCTAGAGGTTTGGATAATAAATTAACATTGTATCCATTAAATTCGGATGACGATGCGAATAAATATAAAAAAGTTGTTGCAACGCATGCCAATTATATATCATCGTGTAAATTCATGCATTCCGATCAACAAGTATGATCAACGAAAATCAATTATTAACTTCATATGATTTTTATTTTCGATAGCTTTTAACAGCTAGTGGAGATAGTACAGCTAAATTATGGGACATCGAAAGTAGTACTGCTATTCAAACATTCCAAGGCCATCAAGCCGATGTTATGGGTATTGACATCTCACCATCAGAAGCAGGAAACATCTTTGTCTCTGGAGTAAATCGAATTGTCAAAAAGAAAATAATGTTCATTACTAATTGAATTTATTATCTAGAGTTCGGATCATATTGCCATGGTTTGGGATATTCGAACAGGTAGTTATGTTCAAACATTCGAAGGACATGAATCCGATGTGAATGCTGTTCGATTCTATCCAAGTGGTGATGCATTTGCCTCGGCATCAGACGATGCAACTGTATGAAATCAAAAAAAAAACAAATGAAAATCATTGATGAACATTTTTGTTCATTCTAGTGTCGATTATTCGATTTACGTGCCGATCGACAAGTCGCAATATTCAAGAAAGAATCAATTATATTTTCATGCAATGCAATCGATTTTTCATTGAGTGGTATCGATATGAATTGATTTTTGTTTTTGTTTGCCTACCAAAACATTTGATTTATCTATAGGTCGACTATTGTTCGGTGGTTACAGCGATTATTGTATTAATGTTTGGGATACATTAAAAGGTTCACGTGTTGCTACTCTATATGGACACGAAAATCGTGTTAGTTCATTGAAAATCTCGCCAGATGGTACAGCATTAGGTACTGGCTCTTGGGATTGTACAATTCGAGTATGATGATTGATTCCAAACTATTTATTTGAATGCATGTGTGAGGATGTGTTTTTTTTTGTAGGTTTGGGCGTAATTGTGAACATGAACAATCTAATCAATCTAGTCTCTCCTTTATCATTTCTGTATCTGTATTTCATACTTCTTCGAAAAAAATGAAACATAAATGCCTCAAAATTCAATCATTTCTAGTCAATGTTGTTTTGTAATAAATATTTATTTTCTTTTTTTTTCTTCTTTCTTATTTTTAAATGTACCTGTGGATTTCTTAAAAATAAAAAAAAGCCTGATTCTGCTCGACATAAATTTCCTTTTTTCGATTGATTAAATAAATGTATCGTCAAACTAATTTGATTCATAAACAGATAACACTACAGACGAGAAAACGAAGAAAAAGAAGAAGAAGAAGAAACAATCATCATTGAGAGATTGTTCTTATTTTCTTTCCTTTTTTTGTCTCTTAATCAATTCAATTGCATGCACTTAGTTCAGACGATAGAGAGAGAGAGAGACATAAGGAAAGCGTTCTTAGAGTGAGGTTTTATGTTCCGATTATTCTTAGATACGAAAGCTTTGTCATCGTCCTCGTTGTCTTCTTCCTCTTCTTCTTTTTCTGATCGAGCGAGTGGAAATGTGTGTATTCAATTAGATTAAATAATTGCTAAGATTAATTCATTGAACTTAATAGAAATAGAAAGATAAAAACGGCGTCTATTTTTATGTCAGGATAATTAAAAGGTAAACTACGAGAAATAATCACAATTGATGACAATACAGGAAGAAGTTCTTTTTCTTCTCTCTTCTCTTTTTCTCTCTCTTTTTTCTCTTTCTATTTTTACTATTGTAGAAGAATTCTTTGTTGAAACATTTAGTTTTTTCACTCCCTCTCTTTTGCTTTTGCCTTTGACCTCAAACGATATCATCGCATACCAACTCCAGGCTAATATATATTTATTTTTAATACAAAATGATTTTTCGGAAAGATAAAGATAGATTTTCAAATCCTAGAGATTCCTTTCATTTTCTCACGAGCGAAATAATCTGTCATCTTCTCTATATTCACATTGAAGAATCTTCTGATTATTCCTGTTCTAACCCATGGGAAAACACGACGACCGAAGAAAGGAAAAAAAACAAACACATATCGAGCTAATTATTTTAGTTGAAGTTTTTACTTGTAGTTATTTTCATTCGAGAGTAATAAATTGACGAACTATTTTTTTAACTAACAAACAAAACAAATAAAAAATTAGGATAGATTCGAATTCTATTTGTTTGTTCTAACGAACTATATCTATGCAATTAGTTTGGATTGAAAACAGAATGTTGTAAGCAGATTATCATAGTTTTATCCGAGTGGATCATAATTAATAGATAGTTGATTAATTCGAAAAATGTTCTACGCATTTTTACTTTTAGTTTGTTTGTTGAAAAAGAGAAAATCATTAGAAATGACGATAATTAAGGTTTACTAGTGCTATCTTATTGACAGATATGAAGATACCTATAATCAAGATCGACTGAGCCTATGTCCTCGAAATATTAATCATGTGACAAGAAAAATATTGACAAAAACCATCGATGCACATTTCCGTTTCCATATCTGTCCTGTTTGTGTTCATCTTCTTTTATTTTTTCTTTTAAAAACGAGATACTTCTAATAATATAGACGAATAAACGCCAAACAAATAAAAAACGACAACAATAAATAATTAGTTTCAGGTCTCCCTAGACTCCAAACAGTAGTTTGAAAGACAATCTAACTAATACTTTCGTTTGACACTGATAATAATAATGAATAGGCTCGACATAACATAAACGATTTAGCTTTCGTCAGGAATAGATTAGTTTTTCTCTCTCGCTCTCTCTCTCTCTCTCGTTCTATTGTTTAGCGATTTTATTGATACATTGTATTCATTCGTGTGATTTCCAAACCGTCAGCAATAAGTTTTGCACTTGTCATTATGATAAATTCGGCATAGTTTTGAAATCAAAAGATATCTTCTGTAATCTTCTTTTTCTCTAGATTATTAACTTCATAATGAAAAAGAACCTGCTAGTTTAACAAGTCGAATAATCAATTGAAACACAAAAAAGAAAATGGCCGATGAATTATTCATTTGTATTGCATCATGTTCAAGTGATAATAATACCGGTGCTATGATTGGTAATGACACGTACGATCTCGAATGTATAACTCAATGTTCGCAACGACATACAAGTTTATATCATAATACTGCACAAAAGTACGTCGAAATCTTCATAGAACAAAAATGTCATTAGGATAAGTCATCAATCATAATGTTCGAATCTCGTGAGAATAAAACATTAAAACAAAAAACTACAAAAGAAGAATAAAACATACGTGTGGGCTAAGAGTTCATTTTGTTTAGATATACATATATTGTTCAAATAATTGCCATTGTTTTAATTACTGTTGGACTAATTGGCAAAGTTTTTAATTGTATTATTTTTCTTCGTAAACCGGTTTGTATCATTCGATTTCAATCAAAGTCATTTCGTGTAGAACTATTTGTTTAGCTTCGAGGAACATCAACCGGCATTCTTCTTCTACTTAAAACTATCTTCGATTTCGTTCCTCTTCTTTGGACGTTTATTTTCGATACGAAATTCTTCGTTACTGATGATAAAATAAACGCATCGAAGCTATTCTGTATACTCTCACGTAGTAGTGATATATTCGTATCATGGTCAATTGGTTTCGTTATACTTGCATGTACAATACGTTTAGCAACTATAGTTAAATCGAAATATTTACCTCAACCAACGCCTTGTCTTGTTTGTATTTTAATTCTTTTAATGATGCTTTGCGGACTTGCATATAATTGGCATTTATTCTACTATCCAAGTCTTGTCGAAACATTTTTAAATGAAGATAGTAATGAAACATTTACCTATTGTAATATTATATTCGGCCGACAAATGGGCTATTTTTCATTCGGTGGTTTTCAATCGATACAAGAATTAATTTATAATGCACCGGTTGTGAATTTTATTGTTTCGTCATTGATACCATTTACAATAGTTGCAGCAACAAATCTAGTTATTATTCTTCGAGTTTTAAAACGACCAAGAAAAAACACATGTGCACAACTCGAAAATGGTCTTCGTCGAACCGATCTATTACGACGTTCATCATTACGACATGCACGAACAGATTTAACACGAAAAGATCTCAGTTATGAAACAACAATTACATTAACAACTAGTTTCGTTTTTTTAACAACGAATAGTATTGCAAGTATTTATGTTTATGTTAAATCAAGTTATCGTCCGAAATATTCACGTATAACTGAAGAAATCAAAACATCGAATGTTTATCTTATTTTACGAATGTTATCTTTGATCGATACAGTTCTCGAATTTTATATTTATTTTCTTACTGGACGTAAATTTCGACAAGATGTCTATAATGTTATCGGTGAAATACTTCAATATACACCGTTGAAAAATTATTTTAAATTTTCACGTTTAAATGATACGAACACATCAATTACGAATTATAATCATGATACAAGACATATAGATCAACAAAAATATGACGATAATCCACCTGAACAACAATTAATTGATGGTCCAAAAGCAACACAATATTTAACATTAACACATTCAGCAAATACATCAATGTCAAGAATTGATAGTTGTCTCGACGGAGAAAATCGACCGAATATAACCGATTCTGAAAATTGTGATTTCGATGAAACTGTCAATCGTATGGAAAGTACTGTTTGAAAATTTGTTTTCATGTAAAAATAAAAGTGAACAAGAAAAAAAAGCCAAAACATATGTGCATACATTAAAAACAATTATGCCTCGGAGACACGGATATATGATATTCGAACATAATCATTGGTTTTATGTGAAATTATAGACGTTCTATATCGATCGATTGAGAAGATAGATAATAGAATTAAGTCAATAAGATCGATTGGCATTCTGAATGAACATACGGTGATAGAAAAGGAAATTTTCAAAATCGATTTATTTCAGACAATTTAATCGACATTTCGCAATTTGATTAATTTGTAATCCGCTTTAACCGATTTCGTGCATGAACTAGTGCGCGGTTATTTTGACATCGATCCACGAAAACAAACAATGCTGCTCTATATTTGAGCACTTGTGAGAACTATGCTTATTAACATAACACAAATCCCCAAAATGAAAGCACAGTTCACGAGAGAAATCGTGTGTGTATGCAGATAAGAGCGCGAAAATCTTCATTTTCTATCACATTGAAATAAAGACAGAACACAAAAAGTCATTATCGAAATCAACAATAGTCTCGAATGTTCCTTCCCTCTTTTCTTTTTCTTTTTTTTTATATTTCGCCCCTATCATTAAACATATACGAATAACGGGTCACAGGGCAGTCAAGTGCACTTAATTGTTAACCATTTCTTTCTTTATCAAAATTCGACGCTAAAGTTTTTATAATTAAAACTACACATCAATAAAATTTCCTAGCGAATGAAAAAAAAAACGAAAAATATCGACAATTTTTCGTGATCAATTAAAAAGTAAGTTAATTAATAAAATAATTAAAATTTCATAAACTCGAACTGTTTAAACATGTATTCGAGCGATCTCTATATTAATTGTCATGTCAGTCAATCATTGGATATACTTCATAAATCTATCGAAATGTCGCTACTGGCTCTAGTAAAAATGTCATATTCACTAGCGCCATTTGGTGACAATTTCATGCTGGACGTAAATCTGCCACGATAGAAGGAGTTCAATTAATGTCAGTTAACTCATCATCATTAATAAACAGACGGCAGTATAGAGGAAAGAACGGAAAAAAAAGCAAGATGGGAGGACAAATTTCGTGTGTGGG